>Ga0114959_10004581_pt1 | contig 10558 bp, 9 predicted proteins | sample C_130625_EF_Meta_FD_87317 | JGI IMG/M metagenome (GOLD analysis project Ga0114959, IMG submission 87317) | Freshwater microbial communities from Lake Croche, Canada to study carbon cycling - C_130625_EF_MetaG | ecosystem: Environmental > Aquatic > Freshwater > Lake | place: Lake Croche, Canada...
ACCTAATCCTTTGCCTTTGAATTCTGGATAAACCTCGGCCACACTACGACCTGTATCAGCATCATATTGGTATACTCCTACTGGGTTGACACCAACACTTAAAGTAGTTGCAAATTTGTTTTTACCTTTTTGTACCTTGAAACTAATTCCATTGTTTTCCGAGCCTTCCGCCACACCTTGCTCCCAGACATTTTGTCCCTGACCTTTGTGTTTGTCCCAGAAGCCAGCACCAGCATCAGTTTGCTGACCACTACGGCGAATTTTATATCCTTTACTCTTTACATAATCGTACATTGTTTGGGCTATGCCTTGACCACGATATCGTTCTTCAACTTCTAAATCCTGCGGCATCAAATATTCACCATCTATGACAAACAATACATGACCAAGTTCCCTACCGCCTGCTGAGGCTTTAACAAAAAGTTCGTCATCGTCTTTTTGAAGTAACAAATTTACGCCATTATAATTTTCTCTATCTTCCGCCACACCTTGATGTTTAAAGTACTGAACTTGGCGTTCACGCTTTTCGGCACCCGCTTTAGTATGATACTTACCTAAATTTTTATTACCATGCTTACTCTTTAATTCGTAGCCACCCTTAACTTTAACAATGTGTTCTTCGACACCTTCACGTTGACTGCAACTGCATTTAGTTTCAGGATGTTTACAATATTGGCATGTTGCAACTTTACTTGGTATGGTTTTTTGTTTATATTCTTTTAATAATTTTAATACTTTTATTTTTTGTTCAATTGACGCTTCTTTAAGTAGTGGGCGTGTCTTTTGTATAAATTCTTTTATATTCTTTTTATTCATATTGGTTATTCCCATATTCTGCCTTGCTGTATCCATTAATTTCTTTATCCAATCAACTCCTAACTTTTTAACATCAAATGCTTTTGTCCAGTATGATAATTGTTGCTGTTCTGACAAGCTAGTGTCTTTTAGTACTTCTCGGCATTGTGTAAAACTTATACCTGTGCCGCCTTGACTAGGGTCTCTTGGTGTTATTTCAACAGAAAATTCTACATGCTCAAATCCAGGATAACGTGGATCTTTCATTCGTTTACTTAGATGTTCTATCCAGTTTTTGAATCCCTCATAACGGTCATCACCAACCATAACAATAATCTTATCATATGGTGGAGGATTAGTTCTTGTTACAAGTTCTTTTTCAATCTTCTTAACTGGAGTTCCACCTTCTTGCCATACTTGAAATATGTTAGCAAGTTCAGGATATAATTTCTGCCATGTCGCTAATTTCATCTGAGGTGGGATAGGATCGTCTGGTCCTACACCTGGGCTGATATACACATATGGGTCAGCACCTAATTGTTTTGCTTTGTTTAATACAAAATTAACTAACTGTTCATGACCCTTATGTCCAACAAAGCTACCGGCGGTGACAACTGCGGTCTTACCACTACGCGGACCAGTAGGAGCAACTTTAACTTGCTGTTGTTTAGCAAGCATTGCATCTTTCATTGTTTGACTAGTTACTTTAAGTAATCTGCCACTAGGCATATTGATAACTAATCCCTCAATATTCTTACCCAGTATATCTTTGCCTTTTATAGGGCTATTGATTATTGCATCACTCAATGCTTTTTTAGCATTAGAAATAATTTGTTTTGCTTTTTCTTTTTGTGGACTATCACCGCGAACTTTAAGTATATTAGTTAAAGAATCTGCATTTGCAACAATAGGATTAATAATCTTACTTACGTTGATTCCACTTTGTTGTAAATTGTTACTAATAATTTTAATATTATTGTCACTGGCTTTTAATAACCCTTGTTGAATCTTTGCAATGTCAGGTCTAGTCTCTCCTGTGCTATACTGCTTGTACATGAAGGGAACTAATGTCATTGCTTTACCTAACTTCTTAGGATCATAATTTATATTGACAAATTTATAACCTTCTTTTGACTGCTGAGCCATGTCATTGAAAAGCATTTCAGCCTGAACTATTGTATCAGGTGGTATTGCCTTCATAAAATCACTTGTCACTATTAACTTTAATGCTTTATCATAGTTACTAGCAAATTGCACACGATCTTCTGATGACCCCATGCTTTGTGCATACTTAGTAAAGTCTCCATAGTTTTCTATGTATTTTGGCTCTGTTACTTTGCTTGTCATAAAGAATGGCTTACCGTTCTGATCTTTACCGAAACGAATACCTGCTCCATCAACTTTTAAATTAATGGGTGCATTATCTAGTGTCCCATCATTCTCTGCAATTTCTTTACATAATTCAATAAAATCTATATCTTTAATTTCAACTGTTGTACCAGGATTATAGATATGTTGAATGCCTTGACGCTTATAATTAGGAGCCTCAGTTAACGTACTTTCTGCTGTTACTTTATATGATTGTTGATATTGTTGCATCAACTGATCAAACTCTTTAGGCTTTGAAACACCTAATGCCTTCATTATATAATTGAGCGCAACTAACTTTTCTTTAATATCTTTATCAGGATTGTTTTTATACATTCCTTGTGCGCCAGGTCCAACAGTCTTTAAAACAAAACTATCGAACACTGCTTCTTTTTCTTCTGGTGTTAATATCTTTGCCAATAGATTGACTAAGCCTGTGAATGACCAAAAGTTATTTGAAATTTGTTGTGTAACTGTTTTAGGTAATCTTTTGCCTAATAATGTGGAAAATATTTTACCAATGTCTTGTATGTAGCCTTCAGCAGGTGTTGCGCTCATTACAGGAAGACCCTTTACAACTAAAGGTTTGCCTTTAGGACCTAATACAGGTTCATACTTTGCTCTTAATCCACCGCCTTCTTTTGAACTTACTGCAAATGAATACATATTGTCAGTCATGGGAACATCTTGTTCTGCTCTCATCTTACCACGACCAACTAACTTACGCTGTAAAAAATCTTGTCTACTTAATGCTGACAATGATTGAATCAACGACTTGTGAAATACACCTTTAACACCTTGTTGTAAATCTTCCCATGAACTGCTATGACTAAATCTTGCCCAATCTGTGGGAACACCGTTTTGATATTCCACAAACTCAAAATCTATTTGAACACTTACTGGAGGATCCTGTAACTCAAACAATGCACTGAACTGTTCGTTGCCTCGTTGAAATCCTCTGAATATTGATGGGCCTAATTTTTTGTCATCATACGCAGTTAGAAACTGCTGTAGTGTTACTTCTTTTGTTTTGTCAACCATTGTGTCAATGTCACCAACAGTTGGCTTTTTTGCAAAGAATGTATCATCATCAATACCAGTGACATTGAAAAAGTGCAGTGAGCTACCACTTAAGAACTGTCCACTCTGTAGAACTTTAGGATCCCAAAGTGCTTGCTTTGTCATTTTAAAATAAGCGTTATTGATTGCATGAAGCAATTCATTTAGCTTAGGAACCATGTAACTACGCTTAGTTACTTTTAAGTCTAGGTGTTGGGCTTCTCTACCCCTAATAGATAGATTGCCTCCCTCAAAAAGTTTGGTAACATAGTTCTTTTTTAAAATTACTTCTTTTAATAGCATCAGAAACTAACCTTAACATTTCTAATAATACCACTAACATACTGATTGACCTGAGCACGTATCCAAACAAAATTTCCCTCTACATTGGTAAAGCTATTTTCAGTTAAAGGCAATGATTTTCCATCTGTTACATTATACACAGTAATCCAATCAGTACCTGAAGGATTTTCTACTAATGTAGCCTGTATAAGTAATATGCCGTTAAATGAATTCAAACTCCATGATACTGTCTGTATATTGCGATTACCTAAATAGTAACTAGCTGCAGTTTTAGCTTCTCCGGTTATGGTAGAAGCCCCATTATAGGTTGTTTGCGGAAATAATATGTTGGTACTGGCCTGTGACATTTATTGTACACCCTCTACTTCAACTATTACAGAATCACCCACTAATTCTTGGGCAACCTGCTCAAGTGCAGTTTGAATATCCGGTGTAATCATGCCACCGTTAGCGGTCTCAGAACCGGTGTCTTTTACTAATTTACTGAATTTGATGACTAGTACATCTTCGATAAGCTTTGCCATGGTAAATACTCCAATTAATAGAGTATTTATCAAATAGACTATCTATATTCTAGTTTATAGATTTTGCCCAAATATTTGTCAAAAATCAATTTAACTATGGTTAATGTGGATTCAGAGTCATATTCTATAAAGAAATGTGGCTGTAGCCATTTGTGTCTCCAATGAGAGTATGAGGTTTTTTTGGTTATATCCATGCTAACCCAACGTTGTAGTGATGGGCATGGGAATAATGTTTTATTGTATCTATCCAAAAACTCTTTGAATTCAGTACGGAAATCCTCAGTGACATTTCTTTCCCGAAAATATATCCTATAATTATGCTTGGGGTTTTTCAAATAGATTACGTCAGGTTCCCCTAGAATTTCAGCTTGTCCGTAGGTAACATGATAGTCAATTTTTCCCCCCAATTCTGACAGTAAAACTAAATCATTAGAAAAAAATGCGCATGAAGTATAATCTGTTCTCATGCTTATGTGTTCTTTGTTATCCTTATACCAGTTAATAATAATGTTTACTTGATCCACATAGCGATCAGTTAATTCAATAGGATCAAGTGTTCTATAACTACTGGTATTCTGGGCTAGACGAATAAAGTCATAGATATCTTTAGCCCATTTAATGTAATTTGCACCAATTATATTAAAGTCTATACGGTACTTAAATTTGTTATAATAAAGCTTATCACGTAGATCAGTTTTAATTTTCAATTGTAATTACCCCGTCCTCACCTACTCTAGCACTAAGCTTTTGAGTTACAGTAAAGTCTATCTTATCATCTACTAGATTAACCATGATGTTACTGTTCTTAATCTGCTCGAATAAGATTTTTTTACTCAGAGGAACACGAATTAATTCATCAATTTTACGTGCAAGAGGACGTGCGCCCATTTTACTATCGTATCCATGTTCTGCTAGATATTCAACTACAGGTTCACTAAAGTTAAGAGTGATATCATGAACATTTTTCAATGTTTTACGTAGATCCTCTGTAAACTTAATTACAATCTTCTTAATTGCAAGTGTGTCAAGTTTGTTAAACTTGCAAATCATATCAATACGATTACGGAATTCAGGTTTAAAGAATTCTTTTAATGCTTTGTCATCTTCACCAGTGCGTTCTTGATCTCCAAAACCAATAGCATTACGCTCACTATCACTAGCACCTAGATTACTGGTCATGATAATGATACAGTTTTTAGCGTTTACTTCTTTACCGTTACTACCTGTAACACGACCGTCATCTAACAACTGTAAGAAAATGTCAAACACATCTGGGTGTGCTTTTTCAACTTCATCAAACAATAAAATACTATATGGATTCTTACTTAAGTCATCAATAAGCTTACCACCACCTAGACTTCCTTCGTTGAAGCCTACATAACCAGGGGGAGCACCAATAAACTTAGCTACTGCATGTTTCTCGCTAAACTCACTCATGTCATATTTTAGTAATGGCATATCAAGATTCTTTGACAATAATCTTGCCAATTCTGTTTTACCTGTACCTGTAGGGCCTAAGAACAAGAAACTACACATAGGCTTCTTATCATTAGCAATACCTGCAAAACTTACATAAACTCTATCAAGCACTTCGTCTACAGTTGCATCTTGACCATATAGTTTTTGTTTAATATTTTCTTCCAAAGTTTTGATACGGTCAGTGCTAGTATTATCGCTAAGCTTATCTGCTGGAACCCCAGTCATACGTTCAACTTGCTCATGTATAAGTTCTTTTGTTATAAGAGCACCCACATTAGCGGCAACACGTTGTTTAGCACATGCGGCATCAAGTAAGTCAATTGACTTATCAGGATTTTTACGGTCATGTATATAACGATTGGCTGCTTCAACTGCAGTTGTGATAGCCTCTTCTTGAATTTCAACGCTATGAAACTCATTTAGTCTATTACTCAGTCCACGTAAGATGCGAACAGTAGAATCATGACTTGGTTCATCAATACCAACACGATAGAATCTACGCATCAATGCACGATCCTTTTCAAAACTTTCGTAGTACTCTTCCCAAGTAGTGCTTGCAATAACCTTCAATGTACCTTTAGTGATTGCAGGCTTAATCATATTAGCAAAATCTACTCCACCGTTACTTGCACTACCGCTGCCCTTCATTGTATGTGCTTCATCAATGAATAGAATAGACTTGGGTTTCGTATTGAGTGCGTTAATAACGTTTTTAATCTTTTCTTCAAAGTCACCGCGATACTTTGATCCAGCAAGTAATGAACCAATCTCAAGCGAATATAGTTCATGATCTTTTAAGAACTCAGGGGCAACACCGTCTACGATTTGTTGTGCAAGTCCCTCTGCGATTGCAGTCTTACCTACACCCGGATCACCAACCATTAATACATTTGATTTGAAACGTTTGGCAAGTACATTAACTATGTCATCAAGTTCAGTACTTCTTCCGATCAATGGCTCAAGCTTACCATCACGTGCTAGTCTTGTTAGATTAATAGTATAATCCTCAAGAATCTCGTTAGCCTGTGTATCTGTAAGTTTTTGTGTATGCTCACTGCCCTTGTAATTACGTTGCCAGAACGGGACAAATTCATTTTTACTCATGCCATACTTAAGTAAAAAGTAATGTGCATGACTATTTGTTTCTGCCCCGATACTTAAAAATAAGTCAATCGTTGTAACTTCTTTACGTCCTGTAAAGAGAACTTGTGTAACACTACGATTAATAACTCGTTCTAGGCTATTTGTTTTTCTAGGGGTAACTTCTTGCCCTTGATCAACATTAACTTGAATTGCCCGTAGTGCATCCAAATACGTTACGATCTCTTTGCATAATTGGTCTGTGTCTACTCCAAACAAATCTGAACATTTTTTAAATGGTACATGCTTCATTAAAGCTAATAATAAATGCTCTACTGTGCAATATTCATGATTGCGCTCTTTGGCGAAGATGATAGCCTGCTCAATGATTGATTCAATTTCTACTGAATTTTGCACTTTGGTTTCCTTTATTTGTGACGATTAATGACATCAATAATTTCTTGATGAATTATAGCAGGTATGATAGGTTTTATCAATATCAATTGGTCACCGGCTGTTCCGTTTTTAGTTAAACCCTGCTTTGATATTCGTAAAGTAGTATTGGGTTGTGTTTTTGGTTTAATCGTAACTACAAACTTTTTTCCCGAAAGAGTATCAAATTCGATATCTTTTCCCAAAATTAAATCTAACACGCTGACTTCTACTTCTGATAGTAAATCCAGACCCTGTCTTTCAAATTTTTGATGTTGATGAATCCGATATTCAATGATCACCGTTGCTTCGGTGATTAAGTTATCATATCGTAGTTGACTACCGTTGTCTACACCAACTGGTATTTCAACACGTGCTATTTGATTTCCGGTATGAGTATTAAATTGTAATATTTGTTCCCCACCATTTAATACTTGTTCAAGTGAAATCCATATCGTAGTTTTATATGTTGGCTTTTGCTGTCGTTGATGACCAAACATTTGCCCAAATATATCATGCATGTCCATTCCACTTGCAGGATCGAAATTAAAGTGGAATCCACCAGGGAACCCACCGTTAAATTCATGCGAGAATCCGGGACCAAAATGAACTCCCCCGCCACCTCGAGCCGGATGATCGTATTCAGTTTTTTTCTGCGGATTGCCTAAAGTATCATAGGCTTCTTGTATCTTTTGAAATTGCGCAGTGTCACCACCTTTATCTGGGTGATGAGCACTGGCTAATTTGCGATACGCTTGTTTTATTTCGTCTGGTGTAGCAGTTTTAGATACACCTAATGTGTTATAGTAGTCCATAATTGATTGTAACAGAAAATGTTATGATAATCAACTATTTATGGTTAAGCTGCTCCGGCTACTTTTTCTTTTGTGCGACCATATGCTGCGATACCAAGAACAGCACCCATTGCCAAATGATATAATCCTGCACCCTGCAATGTTAATGGTTGCCATTGACTTGTAACTTGACCATGACTTAATGCTTGTAGTATACTCCATAATACTGGGAATACAACAAAGTCTGCTGTACATGTCATCATATACATCCAACCCATAACTGGACGCCATTTTTTATTGATCCAGTCTGTATTATCATTTGCAACTAAAACATCCGCGCCTTGAGCAGCATTCTCGCCTGCTTTTGTATCATACATTGGCTGTGGTGTATTGTTATATTGAACAGGTGCTACTGGTGATGCTGTGATTGGTGCTGATGTGATGGGTGCTGCTGGTGCTGCCCCAAAACCGCTTCCAAAATCAGCTTCTGGTGCTGCTCCGAAATCGTTATTACCGTGATCTGCTTTTTTTGCTAATAATGTTGTTCCCATTTCTACTCCTTAAATTATAGTCCCGCCATTGATTTAAATGCTTTTAATTCTTCATCTTGCTCAGTAAATAAGGTATTATGTTCTAACCCGGCAAGCTCACGCATTTCATTTAAATCTTCTTCATGCATTTTTCTATATTCATGTGGACTTAAGATTATCTTGTTTGATATTGCATTTAAATTAGCAGGATAATCTTTACCATCAATTCTAATTTTCCATTCATGCATTTTTAAATCAGTTAAGGTTTCTAAATCATCTAATAGTTCTAGTAAACGTTCAGGAACTTTAAGTCTACGCTCAGTTTCAGCGAATACTACATACTTTCCCTTTGATAGTTCACCCTCACTTGCTTGTGCATCTAGTACCCAATCATATCCACGCTCTAACCAATCAACCAAATCATTACTTGCTTGCTTACCCTTGACAATAAAAGCTATAGTAACTATTTCGTCATCATCACCCATTTTAGCCGAATACTCATCGATTGTTACTAATGGTATGATTTGATTTTTAAAATCTAAGTAATTTAAACCTTCGGTTAATCGCTTCATTGCATTACTCCACCTGATGGCATCATTCCGGGTGCGCCTCCCAATCCAGTACCGGCTGGGGGTTGTTGAGCCATTTGACCTTGATCGCCACTTGGTTCTCCTCCCTGCTCAGACTCTTTATCGTAATCCTTTTCGTATGCACTATCTAGTTCTTCTAGGTCTATTGTCTGCCCCGCTAGGTCAATTGAACCTTCACGTATATCATTCATCAATTCTTTAGGAATTTCTATACGAACCAACCATACATGACGCTTCATCATTTTAGGATAATGTGTACCCGGTTTATAGTCCATTGGGCCTTCAATTTTGACAGGCACTTTAATCTCAGTTTTCTTAAAATGTACGTTACATCCCAAATTAGTTAAGCGTTTACCACCTTTGGGGTTTGGCATTAACTTAAGTGGATACATAAAAATACAGGCCACTGTGTATTTGCTTATTTGAGGACCATCTACAAGTTCACCTAAATCCCAGTTCTTGAATGCGTAAAGGTCTGCTTCATCCAAAACTCGCTCAAAATCCATTAATGTAGAAATTGAAGCATCGCTGGTATAGATGCCCTCTATAGTAGATATAATACTTTTATAGTCTATATCATTGAAAAAGTCGTTTGCTGAAGTAGTCATAAATGTATTTATCATGGGAGATAGGTTATGACGAATGAATAAAAACAAGGACAACCTAATATTTATCTTAAGAAAGGTGTCAAAAAGTGCGTTATTTTACACATTTTCTATAAAGGTAAATACTTGTGAGCAAAAGCAGTATGCTCATTTCTAATAGGAGAAGTAACTTGAGCAAAAGAAAAACCGGTGCATCACGTAATCAAGAATCAAAGTATTATTCAAAAAAAGATACACCTCAAACTTACTATACACACGAATCTAAAACCATTCAATTTGATAGCGTAAGACCAAAGACTAATCCCAGACATGTAGAATTAATACCCAAAACAGCTAACCAAGAGAAATACATAGTCTCACTGTTAGATTCGGATTTGGATATAGTTATTGCTAGTGGTCCAGCGGGTACGGGAAAGACTTACTTAGCAATGCAAGCTGCTATAAAGAATCTCAAGTCAGGTCAGATTGAGAAAATCATATTGACACGTCCAGCAGTGGGTGTAGAAGATGAGAAACATGGATTTTTGCCAGGTGACTTAAATGCTAAAATGGAACCTTGGACAAAGCCATTATTAGATGTCCTACGTGAATATTATAATTCAAAGGAAATTGCCCACATGCTAGAAGAACAGATGGTAGAAATCGTACCCCTAGCATTTTGTCGAGGCAGAAATTTCAAGAACAGTTTTATAGTATTAGATGAGGCTCAGAACTGTACTCCTAATCAGTTAAAAATGATAATGACAAGAATAGGTGTCAATAGTAAACTCGTTATTACAGGCGATATAGATCAAGCAGATCGCAAATCCAATGATAATGGTTTACTAGACCTAAAGAAACGACTTAAAGAAACCCAAGTTCCCGGATTAAAATTCTGTGACTTGGAGATGAAGGATGTTCAAAGACATAAAATTATTGAACATATCTTAAGGTTATATAACTAAAAAGAGGGGCTACAGCCCCTCTTTATTTTCATCTTCTAATTTTTTAATTAGATTG
>Ga0114959_10004582_pt1 | contig 10558 bp, 11 predicted proteins | sample C_130625_EF_Meta_FD_87317 | JGI IMG/M metagenome (GOLD analysis project Ga0114959, IMG submission 87317) | Freshwater microbial communities from Lake Croche, Canada to study carbon cycling - C_130625_EF_MetaG | ecosystem: Environmental > Aquatic > Freshwater > Lake | place: Lake Croche, Canada...
CAACCTTGAATTATTTTTTTTGAAACAACATAAAGTTGTCCCATTTAAAATGTTCAAGGGTGTAAACCTATAATAATAATAATAATAATAATACACGAAAACAGAAATGGTAGATTATATTTTTATTGTTTATTCCTGTATAAAAAATATTAAAAAGGCATTATTGTTATATAACTGTGTAAATACACGATTAAAAAACACAAAATGTTATATTATTGTAGGCGACAGTTCTTTGAAAACCGACTACGAAATAGTGCACGATAAATACATTGTTTTACGATGTGGGGATAATTACGAACATTTGAGTGAAAAAACGAAATCGCTATTTCAAACGATTGAAAAAATACATAGTAATATAAAAGGTGTAATCAAATGCGATGACGATATTATTCCCAATGTAAATCGGTTAAATGAATTACTCGATTTTATCGATACACATAATGATAGAATTGATTATCTGGGAAATATAAATCACATACCAAACGACGAATACAGTACATGGCATTATAATAAATCGAGTAGTCCAAAATATGATGTTCCTGTGATTGTTAAAAAATGTTCCTTCGCAACCGGTGTAATGTATTATTTAAGTAGGAAAGCAATCCGGCGTTTCAATGAATGTAAAAAAGAAATCGACATTTTTTGTGAGGATAATATGGTGGGGTATTATTTACATAATCAAGATATTTCTATAATACATCTACCTACATACAATGATTCCTTTTATTATGACCTGAATAGTTATCAGAACACAGACGATGAACAAAAGAATTTGTTTGTTCTCCTACATGGAGGTTTGGGAAATCAATTATTCCAGGTTGCATCTGCATACGGGCTTTCCAAAAAACATTGTATGAATTTGGTTTTATTGTATAAGAACGACTATAGACGTTCATTGTCGCATAACAAAACAGCGGACGAATTTTTCTCCACTATTTTCAACTATTTCAATTATACTTGCATAGAAAATATAGATTTTACGGATGTGAATGTCTATAACGAAACCGAATGTTTTCATTATGATGATTCGATTATAAAGGAAAGAAAGGATTATTTATTAACGGGTTATTTCCATAATCAAAAGTATTTTAAAGAGTACAAAAACAAACTCATAAATATATTGAAAAACGAAAGTATTTCAAATAGATTATTGCAAGAATATCCGCAATTGAATGAGTCGTATTTTATTCATATAAGAAGAGGTGATTATGTGAACCATCCGCTATATGAATTTGATAGAGATACATATTTTCAAAAAGCAATCCAATATATATTAGGTATTGATAAGAACGCGCATTTTTATATTGTAAGCGACGATATAGAATATTGTAAAACATACCCGGTTCTCGATGGTATAAAGAAAACATTTGTCAATATGGGAACATTGGATACATTGTATTTCATATCAAATTGTGTGAAAGGGGGAATATGTAGTAACAGTTCTTTTTCGGGTTGGGGAACTTTATTGAATATAAATGAAAAAAAGATAGTTGTTCTCCCAAAACAATGGATCAATGTAGATTACAAATATGAAATTCCATTTGAAAGTACAATATTATTTTAGAAGAGTAGAATGACCATATTATTTTGTGATGTGTATTATATAGTCTATTTAGAAAATGAATATAAATGAAAACCAAAAAATACATGGTATTCCCGAAGGTATTTTATATGGACAAAATGAGCGAGTAGATGAAGTAAATGACCGACTTTTTACGCGATATTTCCCAGATAGTCCATTGGCGCCGAATTTTGACCCCCGGCCGGTTCCGACCAAATACGCTCATTTTCCTATTATTAATCGAAGGACACCCGCCAAGGAAACGATTCAATACAATCTAGATTATTCATTAAGAAAGAATTTTAATCCAGGAACATCCAAGGCACCTCCCTCTGGATTTTTTAATAATGTAGATATAGAGACCGTACTGAGGAATCAGGGAATTGCATTGCAACATGGCGCAGACCAAGGTGTTTATGTCCCATCTTCGACGAGTGACCTATACAATGTTCACGTGGTTTCTGCGCCGAGTAATCAACCGTTTCCCAATTTGTTTGCACAGGACCAACTTGCGACGAATATTCCTCAAAAACTTTCCCAGAGCAAGATAGGACAGGATGTATTTTCGAATCATACGAGAACACAATTGAGACAGGTATAATTTGCTGTTTCACTAAAAACGAAACAAAAAACCAACGATTGTTCTCGTAGAATTTAGAATAAATTATATATGTATTTTATAATACATATATAAGTATGTTTCCATATCTATATTCGGTTTTTTCGACGGGATTATATCAAAAAATATGGTTAAAACTATTGATTGTATTTTCTATTGTAGTTCTCGTTCTATTTACGAGCAAATATTTCATAAAAAATCCCAATGAAAAAATGGAAGGATTTTCACAAAAAGAGGGGTTTTTATTGAAATATGAGGAAAATATGTATGACAAATTTTATGTAGAAACATATGATAAGATTCATAGACCGAATCTGAGAACACCTTATGAAGTAAACGCGATTATTAAAATAACGCAACCAGATAATAAGAGTAATATATTGGATGTTGGAAGTGGAACAGGATATGTAGTAAATGAATTGAACGAGTTAGGATATTCCGTATATGGTGTGGATAAATCACCCGTCATGGTGGATTATTCTCGGGAGAAATATCCGGATTTGATGATTAAGCAGGGAGATATAAAAATTCCAATGTTATATGATAAATTTTCGTTTTCCCATATATTATGTCTTTATTATACGATTTATGATTTTAAAAACAAAAATGAATTTTTCAGAAATGCTTATAACTGGTTAAAACCAGGAGGATATTTGGTTTTACATTTAGTGGAACCCTCTAAGTTCGATGTAAACGTTCCCGCTGCAAAACATATACTATTTGGCTCTCCGCAAGAATTAAATCGACCCAGGTCAACTGATTCGATAGCCAATTTAGATGATTTTAAATATAGACGATCTTATAAATTCCATGAAAACAAGGAAACCATGGTAACAGAAACCTTTACAGATGTATATACAGGGAATATTCGACAGAATGAATTTACAATGTATATGGAAGATATAACGAGTATTGTTGCCATGGCAAGTAATGTAGGTTTTATACCACATGGTAAAATAGATATGGGCGATTTCATAGATGACAAACATCAGTATTTGTATATTTTTGAAAGACCGATGTAAACTGAAAGACCGATGTAAACTGAAAGACCGATGTAAACTGAAAGACCGATGTAAAGGGAAACACCGATGTAAAGGGAAACACCGCCGTAAAGGGAAACACCGCCGTAAAATAAGTTTTCGAAGAAAATATATAAATAGTATGACAAATATAAAAATACAGAAGAAATGAAAAAATATAGTTGTTGTATATGTTTACCCGTTTATAATAGCGAGTTTGGCCTTCCTTATGTATTAAAAACCGTAAAAATTTTAAGAAGAGAATTTAAACAGATACAAGTGTTATTTTTTTATGACCATTCTTCCGATAAATCATTGTCTATTATAAATAATTTTATAAAAGAAAACCTTTCTATTTCAAAATTATGTATTAACAACAATCAACGGTCGGTAGTAAGAACAGAAAATATCGCTTTTGCTAGAAATGGGATGCTTCATATGATAAAATCCGATTATTCTGATTATGATTTTTTTATTATGATAGATACCAATGATTATTCATGTATTGGAAATATACATATAGAAACTTTAAAAGAAGTATTTACGCCTACAAATATCGATAAATGGGATTCTGTTTCCTTTGATAGGGAAGACGGATATTATGATCATTGGGCACTTTCGTATGGAGATTTCCCCTACAGTTTTTTTCATTTTGAAAATTGGAGAGTAGCGGTTGCGAAACTAAGGGAAGAGTTTGTGCCATTTTTAGAGAATTGCAAAAAAAACAACCCAGAAGATTTTATACCGGTCTATTCGGCGTTCAATGGATTTGCAATATACAAAACGAGTCAATTTTTGAATTGTTCTTATAGTGCAGACATTAATATATCATTATTTGATTCAGAATTACTAAGTAAACAGATAGAAAAGACGGGATGTAGAATCGTAAATCATTTCAAAGAAGACTGTGAACATCGCCATTTTCATCTTGAATCCATCAAAAAAAACAATAGCAAAATAATGATTTATCCGAAATCGATTTTCCAGAAGTTCGTAAAAGAATAATGTTCTCGATTTACAATTCACAAAATATGTACCATGTATAAAAACATAAAAAATAAAGCAAGTTGATATGTATATGAGCAATACATATCAACTTATTGTAGCAGTCGATTCAAAAAATGGAATTGCAAGGAACAAAACAATACCGTGGCATATACCGGATGACATGGCTTTTTTCAGAGAAGTTACCCAACAATCGGTGGTGGTTATGGGACGCAATACCTATTTTTCTATACCTAAAAGGTTCAGACCATTGGAGAACCGAATGAACATTGTTTGTACACAGAGCCCGGAATTGTATCAGGGATTGGAATTATATGCAAACAATCTTCGTTTTATAAAAGATTTGAATGAATATGAATCGCAACTACAGAATCAACATATATTTATTGCAGGAGGTTCTCAAATATACAATTTATATTCTCCAAAATGCAATATTATATGGCTAACACGAATTAAAAAAGACTATGAATGTGATTTGATATTGAATATAGAAGAAATCCTATCTGACTTCACAAAAATTGGCTCTATAAAAGAAACGGACGATTATGTCATCGAAAAATACATCCGGAATACAATTATCTCACATACTTACCTGCACGAGCAAAAGAATCCACCACAAAAATAATGAATACACCGAGGAATGTATAGAGAACAAATTCTTCGGTAATATTGTTTGTTTTCTCATTTTGCTGTTCTTCCAATAAATGAATCATATAGTTGATTTTCTCCAACAATTTGTTATCCAAATTACCACTGTGAACCACACCAATACCCATATTTGAATAATACGGTTTTTGAACTATTTTGGAGGGTTCATAATTTGTTTTATAGTTATTATATTCTCCCAATTGAGAACTATTGGCGGCATAACCCATTCCTGAGGCGACTCCTACGTTTTGAAACATAGGTCTATTCCCAGGTTGCAGATTATTTTTAGGGAGCAATTCGGTCGGCGTAAGTTCTCCTTCGGAAGACTTTCCAAGGGTAAATTCTTTTTTTACTTGCAATGCCGGACTGGGAGGGGGGGTAAAATTACCTAGTTTTGAGCCGTCGTTTTCACTGGAGAAAGTCATTTTATTCAACAAATCTTTGATTTTGAATCCTCTTGATTCATTGACGCTTTGGGATTCTTCTATGGTAGCGGGTTGTAAGGATTGATAATTCTTCATAAATTGGGTCGGATTCGTTGGCGGTTCTTCGGTTGTTTCGGAGGTAGGATAATCTTGTGTTTCTTCATTAGAATCATTATATGGTTGTGGTTTAATTGATTTTCGCATGGTAGATGGTCTCCGTTTTATTGAACTTGAATTGTCATTTGACCATGGTGACGCAGTGGCTAATAATGACATATATATTATGGATACTATTTACAAAATTAATAGATATTATTTTCGAGGTTGTTTCTGTATTTTTCTTCTAAAATGATTGTCATAATGAAATATTTGTTTAATATATAGTTCTCAAATGAAAAAGGTCATTGCAGAGTTTATACCAATTATTCTGATTGTTTTCTTTGCTTTGTTCACTCGACAAATGATTGAACAAAGTAATACTGTTTTAGGGAAATTTGTTGCAGTATGCATTATCGTGTTCTATTCTTCGATTGATGGATTATTGGGTGTATTGGCATGTGGTATTTTTATAGTATTTTACCAAAAATTATTTGCGTTGAACCAGTATACTGAAAATATGGACAATTATTGCAATCCATCGTCTTCCAAAACAGAAAAGAAAGTAACTATATTGAATAATAATCGAGGATGGATATACCATCCAGATAGTATCGAAGCGGCAAATATCGGGAGTTCATTATATGATGAAAAATGTTTAGTCGATATGGAGCCCCTTTCACTCGTATGAAACCCATCCCTATTCAAATAATCAAGAAAAAGAAAAAAGAAAAAGAAAGAAGAAAAAGAAAAAAGAAAAAAGGATAATACAATTAGGAAATCTATAGGTAATCTAAAAATATAGATTGAATATATAGGATGCCCAATAAAAACAAAATAGAAAATGCATTTTCAAATTTAGTCAATTACTTGCATAATAACGTAACCGCTTTGAATAATAGCAAATTATTTGCAGGGTTAATGATTATTATATTGAACATATCTTCCAAATTTGTAACCATTAAACTATCCAAAACCATGGAATCCTATTTGAAGTACACATTTAGTAGAGATATACTTATATTTGCAATTGCATGGATGGGAACACGAGAAATATATGTTGCATTCATAATCACCATTGTGTTTATTATTGTAATGGATTATATATTGAATGAAGAGAGTCCATTTTGCTGTCTCACAGAAGAATTTACAAGCTACCATATATCTCTATTGGATGACAGTAGAGTGACAGATGAAGAGATAGCAAAAGCAAAAGAAGTTTTAGAAAAAGCGGAAAAACAAAAACAACAAGATGCAGAAGACCAACAAAAACAATCTCAAACACAATACCAGAATTATATGTCCTTCTAAAATGAATTCAAATACATATTTTTACTTAGACAATAGTGTAAAAATATGTATTTATAATATAAGATGAGTAATAATAATGTTAGTATTGTTATTGAACAAATAAATGTTATGATAAATTCAAATATTCCTGGTAAATCACCTTTCTTATTACAAAGTAGGATGCTTTCCGGTAATGATACAAAACCTGGAAAATCAACCAAATTATCAGATATTCCATATTTCACAAAAGATGTAAAGTATCCGTTGGAAACTTTGTATACACAAAGAAATATAGGCTACAGAAAAATCCTGAAGTTTTTTTTTAATAGAGAAAATTTCGAATTGATAATTACAAGTTCATTAAAAAATAACAAAGGGCCAGAAAAGACGGGTAAGCCAAGTAATGATAAAGAAATAATAGATTACAACATCAATGTCATGATGGAACTACTATTCCCAACTACATTTCCTTCCATGCATAATTTTACATCATCTTTTGATACCTATATATCGAATACACAAAGAATAGATATATCATTTAAAGGAATCATAACACCAAATCAATTTTCTTATTTTAAATTGGATGACAAATTATATACAGTGTCAAAAGTCACTTGGTTAAATGATTTATTAAATCATCCAGTTTATAAAAATTTTATAGATGAGTTTGCAAGTTATAGAGAATGGGTAAAGAGGGAGAGCAAAAGTATAAATACATTATTTGATAAAAAAAGTAAAGCAATTACAGACAGATTATCACAAAATTATAAAAAACAAAACACATTATATATATTTGATGAAATTGAAAAATTTAATGGTAACAAATTAAACGAAGAGAGAGATAATGACAAACTTTTAATAGAGCGTATGAAGGATAAGGAATATAGAGATTACGAAACAAAAAAGTTTTATGACAACTTAAAAAGCATAATTGAGATGTTAACAGAATTAAATACAAAATACGGTTCAAGAGTTATTGAAGATATTGAAGAACCGAAGACAAAAGAAACTCAAAAGGAACAACAAAAGAAACAAGAGGAAGAGATAGCCGAATTGTATTCGAAAATAAGTGGTATAAGTGAATTGTTTAAGAGATTGACTGAAAACAGAACAGTTACGCTAAAAGGCATTCCAACAAGTTTTAAATCCAAACTGCAGATATTATTGGAAGAATTACAGAAGATGAATGCATTGATTAAAATAAAGACATTGTATATAACAGAAAACGAAGTAAATATAAAATTAGGCCAAGAAGACCCAGATGTAGTGAAAATATTAAAAGAAAGTTATTCACAATTTATTGATTATATTGAAAAAGTAAAACTATTATTGTATCCTATTCGAGAAAGCAGTAATGAAAATTTACAAAAAGCAATTATTAATTTTTCTGAAAATAATAGAGAAAAAGATGATACATTAGTATTTGAAACATTAATGAAAAAAGTAAAAGAAGAACTCATCTTTTTGAATTCAAAGAATTATTTCAATAGTAGAACCAATGTCAACCGCATGTATACAGGAATATGTTCAATCGATAAAAATAAATTAGATGCTGCACATTATGAAGTATACTTAGGTATTGATTTTTTTGAAGGTGAAATAAACGATGCAAATTTAGAATCCATAAAATGCAAATATAGAGGTCTTTATTTGGGACAAGAAACCGAGTTATTTTTTAGTAAATACAATCCATATGATTTCTATAAACATCGAGTATATGTTTCTGAGGTTGCCAAAGAAAATCCAAATGAAAAGAATAAAAAACAAAAGGTAAATCGAAAAGAAAAGCAAAAACCGCCCATATCAGGAGGAAGAAAAACGAGGAAGAATCGACGAAAAAGTCTGAAAAAAACAAAGAAACGATTTTAATAGAATCTGGGTTTTTTGTTTTCATAACAACCGACTTCGAGAGATATATCTCCGTTTTCATCGACATCATAAATAATAGAATCGATTTCATTGGATGCATAGTATGTTTTTCCATTGATACAGACTTCTTTTACTTCTTCCTCTTCCTCTTCATCTTCGCCTTCCTCTTCATCTGCTTCTTCTTCTTCATCTGCTTCTTCTTCTTCATCTGCTTCCTCTGCTTCATCTTCTTCGACTTCTGCCTCTTCCTGTTCGTCGGCTTCGGCTTCTTCGACTTCTTCCTCGTCGCCTTCGACTTCTTCTTCCTCTTCATTGTCGGCTTCGACCTCTTCTTCCTCTTCATCGTCGCCTTCTTCCTCGGTAACCACAATATTTTGTATAGTTTCATCAGATAATTCTATATGTACTCGCGAATCCGATTCATTCTTTTCAGAAAAGTTATCGTCCGTTTCGATTTCATAACGGATATTTTGCGGTGTTTCAGACAAAATAGAATCCACATGACTATCCGTTTTGATAATATTTATTTCTTCTGGTTTTTCTTTAGAAGACGCCGAGTGGTCAATGACAATGACTTTACGCTCTTCTTTTTCGAAATTTTTTTCAACTTTTATCTCTACGTCCTGATAACTCACACGATTAAGACTCTGGTTTTGGGAGCAAAGAAGAGATAATAATTTACTATTTTCTTTTTCCAACTTTTTATTTTGTTTGATTAATTTTCTAACAATAGGCAAAGATAAAATGACATCATAGTTTTCTTTATATTCCTTGAATTGCTTGAATTCATACGATATTGACTGCAATGATGTTTTGACTATTCTAGACATTTATAGGAAAGGTAATAATAATACTATTATTATCTTTATACTTATTTATAAAATATTTTATGCATGGGTTATACAATATTTAACCATGGTTTATAGTAAATACATATATGCTTTGCTTATCAAGAAAAAGAAGAAAAGAAAAGAAAAAGAAAAAGAAAAAGAAATCATATAGATATAGATATCTGGGTCCAAGTATCTGGAAACATGTCTCCAACGTAGTTATGTGACAAAGACGGTCCAAACCAGACAGATGGATAACATACGATTTTCCTTTTGTTTCTATTAAAATATGCGCCCCACCAACTGAATGAACTATTTGCAATTATATTTGAGTCACAACAGCTCATTAATAATAACTGTTTCCAGTCAGGTATATTATCGTCGATTTTAATAAAATGTATCTGTGGATACTTTTGTTTTAATTGTTCAATCATATGAAAAACAATGTCATTGTCTTCTTGTTCTCCAAAAACAAATACATTTATATTTTCATTTGGGAGTTTTTGAATTATTGTATGAAGAGCCAACTCATAGTAATGATACGGTAATATATTATGAGAGTGTTGGAGAAACTTATAATCTCCAATACGAAAGTGTATACTGATATTGTATTTATTTTCTTCGAAAAGTATTTCATTTTCTTTTTTCACTTCTGACAATTGTTGGTCGATTCGTATGAGAGAAAAAATGGTTTCTTCTTCTTTTTCGAAATATTTGTAGCTTTGAAAATATCCAAACAGTCTTGCAGAAGCGGATGAATCTATTATAGGAATGGTATGATAATTATGTGAATGTATACTTATTTGAGGAAAATGTTCCAATCGTTCGTTTGTTAACTCGCATTTTGGATTGAATGTAGTAAACATTTTAAGTGGTGATAAAAACGTTTCCCAGTATGTTCCACGAGTAGTTATTCCATTTAAAAATTCATTATAAGGAAATACAAATTTATGTTTGTTCTGAATAGCATAAGCAATGGTTGCAAATATTTGGAATAACTGGTTTCCGAGACCTCCCATTAATGTACAGGTAATCATTTTGTATTATTTATTGAAATTAGTAAAAATGAAACTTTATATGATTTTGTAAGATAATATGTTTATCATTATCGACCGAAAAGATAGTAATATCGACCGAAAAGATAGTAATATCGACCGAAAAGATAGTAATATCGACCGAAAAGATAGTAATATCGA
>Ga0114959_10004583_pt1 | contig 10557 bp, 10 predicted proteins | sample C_130625_EF_Meta_FD_87317 | JGI IMG/M metagenome (GOLD analysis project Ga0114959, IMG submission 87317) | Freshwater microbial communities from Lake Croche, Canada to study carbon cycling - C_130625_EF_MetaG | ecosystem: Environmental > Aquatic > Freshwater > Lake | place: Lake Croche, Canada...
CGTTGGCCCCCGCCGGTGCCGTTCCCGCGGGCGCGGCCATGCCCGCCAAGCCAGGTGCCTCAGCGCCCGCGGGCGCAGCCACGCCCGCCAAGCCAGGTGCCGTTCCAGCGGGCGCCGCTACGCCCGCCAAGCCCGCAGCCCCCGCGGTCGCCGTGCCGGCTGGCGCGGCCATGCCCGCCAAGCCCGGTGCCGCCGCGCCGGCTGGCCCTTCCCCTGCCTCCCCTGCCGCGCCCGCTCCGCCTGCGGCGGCGCAGCCGCCCGCTGGCGACGCGCCGTTGGTCGAGAGCGCGCCGGCCAACGAGCCGAAGGTCCAGCTCAGCGAGGTTGTGGTGGAGGGACTGGCGGGCCATCCCGAGCAGCAGCGCCTGGAGCAGGCGGTTTACGGCGCCATGACGGTGACCCCCGGCAGCCAGGTGACCCGCAGCCAGCTCCGCAAGGACCTCGGTGCCATCTACGCCACCGGTTGGTTCTCGGATGCACGGATGGTTCCCAAGGACGGCCCACTCGGCGTGCGCCTGGTGGTGACCGTGCTGCCGTACCCGGTGCTGTCCAAGGTGACCCTCGAGCCACCCGACGCCAAGGTTCCGGCCCGGGTGGTGGAGGAAACCTTCGCCGCCGATTACGGCCGCACCCTCAACCTCAACACCCTGCAGAACCGGATGCAGGATCTGCAGCGCTGGTACGCCGACAAGGGCTATTCCCTGGCGAGGGTCACCGGGCCCGGCCGGATCAGCCCGGATGGTTCGGTGCAGCTGATGGTGCGCCAGGGCACCGTGTCGGGGGTGGAGGTGCAGTTCCTCGATAAAGAGGGCAACACCACCGATGACAAGGGTCGGCCGATCCGCGGCAAGACCAAGACCTGGGTGGTGACCCGCGAGATCTCCATGCGCCCGGGTGAGATCTTCAACCGCCGCAACCTGGAGGACGACATCAAGCGTCTCTACGGCACCGGCCTGTTCAGCGATGTGAAGGTGACCCTGCGGCCCAGTCCGGACGATCCCGGCCGGGTCACGATCGTGCTCGGCGTGGTCGAGCAGTCCACCGGCTCCCTCTCCGGCGGCCTGGGCTATAGCCAGAGCCAGGGCGTGTTCGGCCAGGTCCAGATCCAGGACAGCAACCTCTTCGGCCGCGCCTGGGATCTTTCCACCAGCTTCACCTACGGCCAGTTCGGTGGCCTGTTCGACATCACCTTCACCGACCCTTGGATCAAGGGGGATCCCTTCCGCACCGCATTCCGGGCCAAGGCCTTCATCAGCCGCGATGTGCCGCAGGTGTTCCAGAGCCAGAACAACGGCAACATCTACACCGTTTCGGATTTCTATCAGGCTCCCGGCACCAATATCGCCTACAACATCAACAGCTACAACAATCCCCTTAATGGACCGATCGGCTCGGTCCAGCAGGCCCAATCCGAGTCACCGAACAGCAGCTGGTTCAATTACGACGGCAACTCCGTGGTTGTGCAGCGGATCGGCGGCAACCTCCAGTTCGTGCGGCCCCTTAATGGCGGCAACCCCTTTGTGCGCGCGCCCTGGAGCCTGATCGCCGGCCTCAACGCCCAGCAGGTCACCCCCATGAATGTGGGCGGCACCACGATGCCCTATGGCGTTCTTAACAGCGCCTTCGATCCCACCGGCAGCTATGTGCCGATCAATGCGATCGTCTGCGTGGCCTACAACTGCGCCAACCGCAACCAGTTGGTCGGCATCCGCCTGGCCACCACGATGAACACCCTTGATGATCCCCGCAATCCCACCCGCGGCGATTTTCTCAGCCTCGGCACCGAGCAGTTCGTCTCCGTAGGGCCCGATTCACCCACCTTCAACCGTTTGCGGGGCAGCTTCACCCACTTCATTCCGGTCAACTGGCTCAAGTTCTATAAGGGTTGCCGCCCAGGAGCCAAGTCGGGACAGTGCAAACAGGCCCTCGCCTTCCAGGTGTCAGCCGGCACCGTGCTCGGTGATCTGCCCCCCTACGAGGCGTTCTGCGTGGGCGGCGGCAACTCGGTGCGCGGCTACTACGACTGCGATCTGGGCGTGGGCAAGAGCTTCGGGGAGGCCACCATCGAATACCGCTTCCCCCTCTTCAGCATTGTGAGCGGCGAGTTGTTCGTGGATGGGGGCACCACCTTCGGCAGCCAGAGCAAGGTGCCCGGCAACCTGGGTCCCCTGCTGGGCAAACCGGGTGAGGGCTTCTCCGTGGGCACCGGCGTGATCGTGACCACCCCGGTGGGTCCCCTCCGGCTTGAGGTGGCCAGCCAGGATTTCACCAGCAACTGGCGCTTCAACCTCGGCGTGGGCTGGAAGTTCTAGTGACGATCTGGCCCCAGGACTATGGCCGGGCCTGGACCCTGGCGGCCCCGGTGGAGCGGTCCGGCGTCGGCCTCCACAGCGGTGAGCCCTGCCGCGTGCGGCTGGCTCCCTCCAGTCAGCCGGGCTACTGGGTGGGGTGGCTGGATGATCCCTCCAGGGCGCTGCAGCGCCTGGAGCCTTCCCAGGTGGCCGACACGCGGCTCTGCACGGCCCTCCAGCTCGGCGGCAGGCGCCTGGCCACCGTGGAGCACCTGCTGGCGGCCCTGGCCGGCACTGGCGTAAGCCAGGCCCAGATCTGGGTCGATGCTGGCGAGATCCCCCTGTTGGATGGCTCGGCCCTGCCCTGGGTGGAGGCGATCGCGGAGGCCGCCCTGGAGGAGGTGGGGGAACGCCAGGAGCCGGCCCTCCCCCCCGAGCCCCTCACCCTCCAGCAGGGACTGGGCTTCATCACCGCTTTCCGCTCCGAGGCGCTGCGGCTGGCGGCGGCGGTGGAATTCCCCCAGGCGGCAATCGGCCGGCAGCTCTATTCGATTGCGCTCACCCCCGCGGCCTTCGTGGCCGAGATCGCCCCTGCCCGCACCTTCGGCTTCCGCGAGCAGGTGGAGCAGCTTCGCGCCGCCGGCCTGATCCAGGGCGGCGGCCTCGATAACGCCCTGGTCTGTGATGGTGACCGCTGGCTCAATCCGCCGCTGCGCTTTGCCGATGAACCGGTGCGCCATAAGCTCCTTGATCTATTGGGTGATCTCGCCCTGGTGGGCCTGCCCCGGGCCCAGGTCTTCGCCTACCGCGGATCCCACGGCCTCCACACCGGCCTGGCGGCCGCGATTGCCGCCACGGCCCACCCCACCGCCTCCACCGTTCCTGCGCCGCATCCCGCCCCCTGCTGAGTGCCTGAGCCCTTGACCCTCACACCCGCCATTCCAGCTCCCGCCGCCGGTCCCCAGGACCCGGGCGCCCCGTGCCCCCCCCAGTCCGGTCTGGCCCCATCGCCGGGGCAGGCGGCGGAGCGGGTGGTGCTGGCCAGCGAGCAGATCCAGGGCCTGTTGCCCCATCGTTATCCCTTTGCCCTGGTGGATCGGGTGATCGCCCATGAACCCGGGCGCATGGCCGTGGCGATCAAGAACGTGACCCTCAACGAACCCCAGTTCCAGGGCCATTTTCCCGGCCGGCCCCTGATGCCCGGCGTGCTGATCGTGGAGGCGATGGCCCAGGTCGGGGGCCTGATCGTGACCCAGATGCCCGACCTCCCCAAGGGGCTGTTCGTGTTTGCCGGCATCGATGGGGTGCGCTTCCGAAGGCCGGTGGTGCCCGGCGACCAGCTCCGCATCACCTGCGAGCTGCTGAGTCTCAAGCGCAAGCGCTTCGGCAAGGTGAAGGCCGAAGCCACCGTGGACGGCGAGCTGGTGTGTTCCGGCGAACTGATCTTCTCCCTGGTCGACTGAAGCGATGACGAGCACAGCCCTGGCCACATCGGTGCATCCCACGGCGGTGGTGGATCCCGCCGCCCAGCTGGGAGCGGGTGTGGTGATCGGCCCCTACGCGGTGATCGGCGCCGAGGTGGAGATCGGCGATGGCTGCCGGATCGGCCCCCACGTGGTGATCGATGGTCGGGTGCGCATGGGCAAGGGCAACCGCATCTTCCCCGGCGCCTGCATCGGTCTCGAACCCCAGGATCTCAAGTACGACGGCGCCCCCACCGAGGTGGTGATGGGCGATGCCAACACGATCCGTGAGTGCGTGACAATCAATCGCGCCACCCATGAGGGCGAACAGACCCGGCTCGGCAATGGCAATCTGCTGATGGCCTACAGCCACCTCGGCCACAACTGCCACCTGGGCGATCGCATCGTGATCGCCAACGGCGTGGCGGTGGCCGGTCACGTGGTGATCGGTGATCGGGCCGTGATCGGGGGCGTGCTGGGCATCCACCAATTCGTGCACATCGGCAGCCTGGCGATGGTGGGGGGAATGAGCCGCATCGACCGCGATGTGCCCCCTTTCACCATGGTGGAGGGCCATCCGGGCCGGGTCCGGGGGCTCAACCGGATCGGCCTGCGCCGCAGCGGCCTCGCTGAGCGGGAGGGGGGAGCTGAGCTGCGCCAACTTCAGGAGGTGTGGGCGCTGCTCTACCGCAGCGACCGGGTGCTGGCCGAGGCGCTGCTGGAGGCCCGCCGACTGCCGCTGCTGCCCGCTGCCGCCGAGCTCTGCGACTTCCTGGAAGCCTCCGTGGGCCCCGGGCGTCGCGGTCCCCTGCCGCCGCCGCGCTGATGGTGCGCCTGCTGGTGAGCACCGGGGAGGTGTCCGGTGATCTGCAGGGCAGCCTGCTGATCACGGCCCTGCACCAGGAGGCCTCCCGTCGCGAACTCCCGCTGGAGGTGGTGGCCCTGGGGGGCCGGAGGATGGAGGCCGCCGGTGCCGAGCTCCTGGCTGACACCGCAGGACTCGGGGCGATCGGCCTCTGGGAGGCCCTGCCCCTGGTGCTGCCCACCCTCAAGCTGCAGGCTCGGCTGCGGCGCTGGCTGGCCGATCACCCCCCCGATGGGGTGGTGTTGATCGATTACATGGGGGCGAATGTGAGCCTGGGCCTGCGGCTCAAGCGCCGCTACCCCGGGGTGCCGATCTCTTATTACATCGCCCCCCAGGAGTGGGCCTGGCGCATGGGGGATGGTGGCACCACCCGTCTGATCGGCTTCACCGACCGAATCCTGGCGATCTTTCCGGAGGAGGCGCGCTTCTATGCCTCCCGCGGCGCCACCGTCACCTGGGTGGGCCATCCCCTGATTGACACCGTTGGCCACCTTCCGGATCGGCAGGAGGCGCGACACCGGCTGGGGCTCTCGGCCACCGCGCCGGTGCTGCTGCTGTTGCCCGCCTCGCGCCCCCAGGAACTGCGCTACCTGCTGCCGGCGATGGTGGCTGCGGCGGCGGAGCTTCAGCGCCGCGATCCCCGCCTGGAGGTGCTGGTGCCGGCCGGACTCGATGGCTTCGAACCCGCCCTGGAGCGGGCGGTCGCCGGCGCCGGCCTGCGGGCTCGGGTGATCCCTGCACGCCAGGCCGATGCCCTCAAACCCGATCTTTGTGCCGCCGCCGATGTGGCCGTCACCAAGTCGGGCACGGCCAACCTGGAACTGGCCCTGCGGGGAGTGCCCCAGGTCACGGGCTATCGGGTGAGCCGGCCCACGGCGCTGGTGGCGCGCCACCTGCTTCGCTTCAACGTGCCCCACATTTCGCCGGTGAATCTGGTGCTGGCCGAGCGGCTGGTGCCCGAGCTGCTCCAGGAGGCCTTCCATCCCGACCCGATCGTGGCTGCGGTGGAGCCCCTGTTGGCGGATTCCAGCCCGGAGCGCCGGCGGATGCTGGAGGGCTATGGGCGGTTGCGCCAGGCGCTGGGCGAGCCGGGCGTCACCCAGCGCGCCGCCTCCGCCATCCTGGATCAGGTTCAGCAGGCCGCCCCATGATCGTGAGCAGGATTCCCACCGTTGAAGCTCCTGGTAGCCCCCCTGGTGTTCCCCGCCAGGCGCCCCCCGAGCCCGCAGTCGCCCCCTTGGGTGGATCGCAATGTTCCGCCGCCGATCAGGGCTCTCCGGCATCCAGGCCATCCAGGCCCCGCAGCGGGCCCTGGTCCCCGTCCACGCTGCTGGGTCTGCTGATCGCCGCGGCCTTGTTGCTCACTCCCTGGCTGCCGGCCGCGGCCGCCACCGAGGAGGCGGTGCTCGCCGGGGGGTGCTTCTGGTGTCTCGAGCACGATCTCGAAGAGCTTCCCGGCGTGCTGGATGTGGAGAGCGGTTACAGCGGCGGCAAGAAGCCCAACCCCACCTATCAGGAGGTGTCCGCCGGGGGCAGCGGCTACCAGGAGAGCGTGCGGGTGCGCTTCGACAACACCAAGATCCGCTACGACGCCCTGCTGAGGGCGTATTGGCGCAACATCGATCCCTTTGACGGCGCCGGCCAGTTCTGTGACCGTGGCGATTCCTACCGTCCGGTGATCTTCACCACCAGCGCCACCCAGGCGGTGGAGGCCCGCAACAGCCTGGTATCGGCGGCCCGGGAACTGGGCAAGCCGGCAGCGTCGCTGAAGGTGAATGTGCGGGCCCTGACCCGCTTCTGGCCCGCGGAGAACTATCACCAGAATTACGCCAAGCGCAACGGCCTTCGCTACCGCTACTACCGCTGGGCCTGCCGCCGTGATCAGCGTCTGGACGCGGTGTGGGGAGGCCAGGCCCGCCGCGGTGATCGCTGGCGCAATGCTGCCCAGGCGTCCGCTCCCGCCGGAGCGTCCGCCGCTGCTAGCACCACCCCCGCCACCGCTGCCGCAAAGGCACCAGCGCCCCCAACTGTGAAGCAGCCATCGCCGCCGGCGGGTGTGGCCGCAGCTCCCTCCGGTGCCGCCCCAACGGCTCCGGGCGCCAGCGCGGCGGGCGCAGGTGCGGTGAGCACCCCGGCTTCCTGATCCGGAACCGCGAGCCCGCCGCCGCCAGCGCCGGTCTTTTCACACCAAGGCCGGCGCCGACCACCAATGCGAGGTGAAATCGGAAGACTTGCCAAAGAAAGGCTGCGCAGAAATGGAGCGGATTTTCAGCTCTTCCTTGGAATTCCCGCCAAACCATCCGGTCCGGCAGCCGTAGCTTGGATGGGTTCACGGTGCCGTATGTGTATGTATCTGCTGACCATCCGTGACGGGTTGCACACCCGCCACATCGGTCCTTACGCCACCACCCAGCAGGCCGCCGATCACCTCGATGTTCTGCTTCCCCATTGTGGTGAGAAGGCCCACTGGCAGATTCATGAGCTGGAATCACCCGCAGCTCCGCTGCCGGGTTCCCGTGCGTTCCAGCCAGCCGCCTCCGTGGCGGCCTGAGCGCCAGGGATCAGCGGCCAGCGTCGGGATAACCCCGCCGTAGGCCGCTTTCCACCATGAGGCCCACCCCGGCATTGATCAGGATCAAGCCGAGGATTCCGTACCAGAACCACGGCCCCGCGTCCGGCACAGGTGGCAACTGTTCGGTGGTGGCCGTGGCCAGGGTCCGCCAGGTGAGAATTCCCTTGCGGATCGCCGCTTCGGCAAACAAACAAAGACCCGCCGGCAGCAGCAACACGCCCAGTTGCGCCTTCACATACCAGCGGATCTTGCGAGCAGGCATCGGTGAACCACCGGCTGATTCCTCCAACCTACGGTTCAGGTGGGGGCTCCAGCTCGGACCCAGTTCACCAGGGTGCGCACCCCGAAGCCCGTGGCACCCGCCGGATCGAGACCCCGACCCTTGTCGCTCCACACGGTGCCGGCGATATCGAGGTGGGCCCAGGGCAGATCACGGGGCACAAAGTCCTGAAGGAAGAGGGCTGCCGTGATCGAGCCCCCCGGCCGTGGTCCGGTGTTCTTGAGATCGGCGTAGGCGCTCTTGAGGCCGTCCTTGTAGGAGCTGCGCAGGGGCATGCGCCAGAAGCTTTCCCCTCCCGCTTGTCCTGCGGTCAGGAGGGCCTCCGCCAGGCCATCACTGGAGGCCCACAGCCCGGCGATTTCCTCGCCAAGGGCGATCACGCAGGCGCCGGTGAGGGTGGCCAGGTCCACGATGGCGTCGGGTTCAAGCTTGCCGGCGTACACCAGGGCGTCGGCCAGGGTCAGGCGCCCCTCGGCGTCGGTGTTGTTGATCTCGATCGTCTTGCCGTTGGAGGCGGTGAGGATGTCGCCTGGATGCACCGCCCCGCCGCTGATCATGTTTTCGCAGCTGGCCACGATCGCGTGCACCTCCACGCCTTCCGGTCGGATCTGGCCAAGGGCGCGCATCGCCCCCAACACCGCGGCGCTGCCCCCCATGTCGTACTTCATCATCTCGATCTGGGAGCCGGCCACCTTGAGGTTGTAGCCGCCGGAATCGAAGCTGAGCCCCTTGCCCACCAGAGCCACCCGCCGGGTGACGGCGCCGGCTGGGCGGTAGGTGAGATGGATGAACTTCGGTGGCAGGTCGGAGCCCTGGGCCACCGCCAGATAGGCGCCCATGCCGAGGGCCTCTCAGTCGCTGCGCTCGAGCACCTTCAGCTCCAGGCCATGGTCGGCGGCGATCGCGGCGGCGGTCTCGGCCAGGGCGGCCGGGGTGGCCACGTTCGGAGGGGCGGCCACCAGTTGGCGGGCCAGTTCCACGCCGGAACACAGCCCATCCACGGACTGGAGAGCGGCGCCACTGCCTTCGGGCAATCCGAGCAGGGTCACCAGCTCGGGAACGGACTGGGGGTCGGGTTCACTGCGGAAGCGCTGATCCTTGAAGAGGCCCAGCCGCACCGCTTCGGCCATCGCGGCGGTGGCCGCCAGGGGTTCGAGTCCCTCCACCGGAAGGGCCAGGGCCAGGGAGCGGCTGCCGGCGGCCGCGGCGGCGCGGGCGATGCCGGCGGCCGCGGTCCGCAGACCGTTGCCATCGAAGCCGGCCGGTTCCCCAAGACCCACCAGGATCACGGTGCCGGGGCGGCCTTCCAGCCGCTGCAGGCTCACCGATTCGCCGGGCTTGCCCTTGAAGCGCCGGCGCTCGAGCAGCTCGGGCAGGCCGGGGCCCAGCAGGCTCGCCAGCTGGGCGCGAGCCGGATGCTCGGGGTCGCTGAACAGGCCCACCGCCAGGGTGTCGCCCCCCCAGGCCTCCAACAGGGCCCCCGGATCGGCCAGGGAGGCGGTGAGGCAGCGGAACTCCATGCGCGAAGCGGCGATCGGGCTGATCGGCGATCGTAGCCAGCGCCCTCCTTCAACCGGGCTCGGCGGTGAAGGGGGTGGCCCAGCGATCCCGGGTTTCCTTGTTGAAGGGCGGCAGCCAGTGGCGGATCAGGGCCTGCTCCAGCGCGCGGCGGGGGCGCGGTTCGCTGGGCACATCGCTCCAGAAGCGGATGCTCAGCCGCGGCGCCAGGGCTGCCCTGGCGAGCAGTTCGCCGTAGGCCGCCAGGTAGCTCTTGCAGTCGTGGTCGCCCTTCCAGCGCTGATCGGCCCGGCCCGTTTCCCCCACGTAGAGCAGCAGGGGCTCCTGCAGCTGGGCGGGGCGGTCCAGCACCAGATAGATGGCGGCACCCTGCTGGGGTGCCGTGGGCCAGCGCCAGAAGGTGAGGCTCTGGGCCTCCAGTTGGAGCGGGTCCAGGGCGCTGGCGGCGGCCGCCGCCCCGGTGCTAACAGCTCCGAAGAGCACCCCCTGGGCCGGAGCGGTTGCGCGGGCCTCGCGGCGGAACAGGGGCGCCTGGTGGGCCGCCACCCGTCCCTGCCAGGCCAGCAGCTGATTCCGCAGCAGAGGAGGGGGAAGGGGCCCGGCCCCGGCCGCGTTGGCATCGGCGCCAAACAGCTCCCCTTGCCGCCCTGCGGCACTGCCCTCTTTCATCGGCCTGTCATCGGCGTCGCGCTCCGGCATCAGGGCGAGCGGGCGGCAGGCTCGGGCCCGCGGCTTTCGGCGGCGCCGTTGATCCGGTGGCCGCCGGCCCCCCGCTTCGATCCGCTGGCGCCGGGGGGCCCAGGGGCAGTTCGGGCCCGGGCCGCCCCGGCTCAAACGACACCCGGCCGATCCACTGCTCCACCACGGTGGGGGGCAGTGCCAGCCGGTCCCGCAGGTCGGCCAGATCGCGGAACGGGCCACGGGCCCTCTCCCGCAGCAGGCGCATGCTGCGCTCCGCCGTGAGCTCCGGCAGGGTGGCGAGGAGGGAGGCGCTCGCCTGGTTGATCGCCACCTGCAGCGGCCCGGCCGAAGGCGGTGGCTCGCCATACCAACGGAAGCGCAGCAGCGGCAGCCAGCTCTCCAGAATCCCGCCCTCGAGATCCAGCACGGCCCGCAGATCCTCCGGACCGCTCAGCTGCACCCCTCCCCGCTGAAGCCTCAGCAGCAGGTCCACCTGGGCGGGGCCGCAGCCGGGCAGCCGACGCCAGTCGGCGGCGCTGGCCCGGTTCACATCCAGGCTCCAGCCGAGGGCGGCCGCATGGCGGACCTCGGTGGCATCGCGCAGCGGCAGGGCTGGATTCTGGGCCAGCCGCAGGGCCAGAAGGTCGCGCTCCACGCTGTCCTGCTGACTTGCGGGCGGATCGGCAGGCGCGGTGGTTGGCCTGATCTGGCCGCTGACGATCAGCAGCCGGCGGGCCAGGGGATCCAACCAGTGGCGCTTGGCCATCGCCGCCCGGCTTTGCAGAACATTGCGCCCGAAACTAGCGGGGTTCCGCCTTTGGGGGCCACTCCACCAGACCCAGTTGCAGGGCCAGGACGGCGGCGTGGGTGCGGTCGCGGGCCGAGAG
>Ga0114959_10004589_pt1 | contig 10549 bp, 10 predicted proteins | sample C_130625_EF_Meta_FD_87317 | JGI IMG/M metagenome (GOLD analysis project Ga0114959, IMG submission 87317) | Freshwater microbial communities from Lake Croche, Canada to study carbon cycling - C_130625_EF_MetaG | ecosystem: Environmental > Aquatic > Freshwater > Lake | place: Lake Croche, Canada...
GTTTTTGAATTACATCTAATTAATATAATTCCAATATTATATTGAGGTTTAATATTATTATCTGCAAAACATAAATCATTATCTAAATACTTATTAAAAAATTCTTTTAATTGATTTACATTATTAGAATTAATAAGAATAGTTGCATCTGTAAATAATATTATATTTTCTAAATTCTCTTTGATTTTTTTTATAATTAGTTCTATCTTTATAGAAACACCATTGTGAAAAGTATGATATCCTTGATTTTTTAAATCATCAATTATAATTGATTCTACATCAAAAATTTTATTAATATTTTTATTTATATGATTATAATAAAAATCATAAATTTGTGAATAAAAAAATATAAACTTCATAATATATCATATATAAAAAATACTAAATATTTTTATATATAATATCATTAGTAATCGTACATAAATCTTGTATCAATAATAATACATTTTTAATTATCCATAATATATTTTAGGATTTGTACAGAATTATATGCTGCACCTTTTAGAAGTTGATCACCACTTATGAAAAAGTTATATGATTTATAATTAAACATTCCTTCTTCTGTTAATTCTGGTCGAATTCTTCCTACGTATACATCTGTCTTATTACTTGTCTTTACAGGTTCTGGAAATGAATTTGATAACATATTATCTTCAATCTTTAAACCAGGAAATTTTTCAATTACATCAAGAATATTATATAATTCAACATCATTTTTAAATTCAACATTTACTGATAGACAATGTGATGTCAATGTTGGTACGCGCACACATGTTGGATTAATAATGAATTTTTTGTTAAGAATTTTATGAGTTTCATTTACCATTTTCATTTCTTCTTGATTATAATAATTAGAAGTAATACGAGAATTATGAGAAAACACATTAAATACATACTGTTTCTTCCAATAGTCCATAGTCAATTGATTTCCCTCTACTATTTCTTTTGTTTGAAGTAATAGTTCATCAAGTCCTCTCTTACCAGCACCAGATGCTGCTTGATATGTTGATACATTTACTTTATTAATATCTGATAGTTTAAGTAGTGGAGTTAATAGCATAACCAACATTGTAGTTGAACAATTTGGATTTGCAATAATTTGATTATTAGTAATTAATTCTTTATTAATTTCTGGTACTACTAATGGTACATCTGTATCAAGACGATATTCAGATGAATTATCAATAATAATTGTATTAAAATTTTTAAACTTTTTATATTCAATAATATTTTTAGCAATATCATTTTCTACAGCAAGAATTACTACATCAAATTCTGGTAATTCATCCATATTAAAAACATCACATATAAGATCATCATTTCTAAATTTAATAATCTTACCTTTAGAAACTTCACTTGCAAATATTCTTAAACTTTTATATTTTATATTTAAAAGATTAAGACTTTCAAGAATCTTCTCACCAACCAATCCACTAATTCCAATAATACCTAAACGCATTTTATAATTTATATAAATTAAAACATAATTAGTTATAAATTAAATATATCAATTTTTTAAATATAAAAAATTGAAAAAATAAATTCATACAGGATCTTGATATTATAGTACGGGGTATAGCATAGAAGTAATGCGCGTATTAAAATAAGTATTGTCAAATACTTTAACTGCAGTCCATTTCCACTCATTCGGACGAGAAGATTGGTGCAACTCCATCTACCCCTATTTAAAAAATTAATAATATTTATTATTAATTTTTTAAAAATGATTCATGTATTTCAATTATTTTATTTTTAATTAAATATCCAATTTCATGTGTAATATTTAATGATTTAATAGTATCATTAACATATTTATCTTTTAAATTATTATTAATTTTATCATACCTAATAATAAAATCAATAAAATTAATTAACTCTATATATTTATGATAACTTAATTCCCAAAAATTAGGTAGAGTATTAATTAAGAAATCTCTAAATAGTAAAAGACCGTTAGTATTCTTACGATCATATAGTCTAATAATATAATCATATTTTTTTATCATTCTTCCTTTTCCAAACATTATCTTATTTAGATATTTTAATTTACGTGTAATGCTAATATGAATATTATCAATATTATCAACACGATTATGATACCATTTTGAATTCTCAATTTTATTAATAAGTTGTAACATTTTTATAATACTGATTATAAAAATATATTATAAATTATATTTATCAATTTTTACTTAAATAATTGTCTATTGAAGACTACAACATTTTCAATACCTTTTTGTTGTGGTTGAGCAAAATTAAATTGTCCATATTTAGCAACTAATCCAATAATTAAAACAACTATTGCACCAACAAAGAATCCAAATGCATTGTTTTTGGGAAAATTAAATGCAGAAATTCCTGGATTGGCTATTTCATAATATATAGATAATTTATTTACTGATGCAGTTTGCATAATTCTATTATATTCATTTTGTGCCATTGACATAGAATTATATGTAGCTAATTTATATTGACCAGTATACATCTTATTATTAACAGTATATTGATATTGAGGCCATACTTCATATTGTGTTGTATTATTTATTATTTTTGTGTTCCCTACACTAGATGAGGTTTGAACAAAATTATCTTTTAAAAGTACATTTACAACTGTTGCTTGAGTTTGTGCATATTTTGAACTGTTATCTTTAGATAATTCTTGGTAACCAAAATAAGCTAATGCAATGCATCCAATTAAGCAAATTACTAAAATAATATCTCTAATCATAATATATATTATATTTATATTAAAAATTAAAATAAATTAAATACTTTTATACAATCCTTTGGCTTTATCTATAATATTTTCAATGACTTTTAAACACCCAATTGCAAACACATTCGGATCTAATGTTTCATGACTAATTGTAATTTTTTCATAGTCATTATAGATAGTAATAGTATGCAATCCATATTGTGTACCTTCACGACTTGATTTAATATCATTATAAGGAATATCAATAACATCTGCAAGTGTTTTAGCTGTACCACTGGGTGCATCTTTTTTTAATACATGATGAGTTTCTTCAATTAATATATTAGAATTAGGTAAAGTAAGTGATTTAAGAATTTTAGTAATCTTATTAATACCTTCACAAAAATTTGATACTTGACTTACTGGTACTCTATATGAATATTGTTTTATTAATTCAGTCGGTAGATTACCAGTACTACCAATTACAAGAGGAAAGTAAAAATTTTGTTTAATTAAATTTTCAAGTAAATTTTTACATCCTATATCTGATGATACATCCAATATTACAATATTCTTATTCAATCTTAAAATAGTAAGATCATATAATCTATTAATATATCCAACATATTTAATATTCTCAAATTTATTTATATTTTCAATTACTCTCTTACCAAGTCTACCAGTTTCTCCATGAATAATTAGATTTATCATATTATATATAATAAGTTTATTAAGTAAAACATTTAATATTATCAATTTTTTATATTATGTATATATATATGAGTTTTACAAGAACAGGCGATAGAATTCTTTATGATTACATTCAAGATGGTACTGGTGGTACAGATGGTAGAGTAATATCACAATTTAATTTTATTAATGTTTGTTCTCCAGATTTTGCTTACTTAAGTATTATATATTATGATATAGAAAATAAATTAATTAGATATATAAATGGTAGAGATCCAAAGATGACTTTTTATACATATATAAATTTAGAGAATCCTCCAATTTTAATGACTTTTATAAATTTAACGGGATTTATTATTGATACTACATATAACTTACATTATCTTAGTAATTCAAGTATAATATCAACACATGAATTAAATAATAATAAAAAAAATTTAAAATTTGTTAAAACAATTGTAGATCCTACTTACTATGCCTTTTTATTATCTATAAATAATTCAATATATCAAATAATGCAACCAAGTATACCAACATCGATTCCTTTCTTACTTTTAGTCGATAATGATTACGATGGTCGTGATTTTTCAACATGTATTAATAGTGGTGATAATTGCATATATGTAGCATATACATCTAATAAAATTATAAAAGTATTAAGGTTTGTGATTACACCCGGTGAAGGAAATAGTTTTATTTCTATTAATCAAAACTCAAAAATAATAGTAGCAACATTCGCAGACAAGACTAATTTATATTCGATACCAAGATTAATAATATTCAATAATGTATTAAAATTATATTTAAAAGATACAAAAACAAATTTTATATATGCAACAACTATAAGCAATAATAAAATTACAATTGGAACAAAATTAAAAGCAGCAAATGATTATAAATTAAATGTTGTTAAAACTAATTTAATTTTATATTATATTGGATTAGATAACACAATAAATCGATTATTATTACAAACAAGCACAACTACGACTACAAAGAAAATAGTACATAACATCGGTAAAAAAAAAATTATTAGATTTATAGATAAAATAAGTTATAATGAAAATTATATTAATACAAATTTAAAAATTAATAATCAAATTGCATCAAATTTATCATTTGATGTAACAAATATAGAATATGAAGAATATATATATTATATTGATATAAATAATAAATTACATCAATTATGGAATCCAATTCCTATAGTAACAATTAATTATAATTTTGAAATAACATCAATAGCTGGTTGTACAGATGATATAACAAATTCAATCGTTCCTCCTTTTAATACATCTATTTCAGATTATGCGATTAGTACATCTATGGAAGATGACGCACCCAATTATACTATAAATATTAATGGAAATACTGATATAGGTGGCTATGTATATCCAGGACAATTAATACAAATAAATGACACAAAAAATAAAAAAAAGAATAAAACTTACTATATTAAAATTTTACCAAAGAATATAGAATGTGCAGTTACCAATAAATTTACAAATTATGTCCCAGGTTATTATTTAACTTCATACACTTTTAATGGAACATTTTCAAATTATTATGTTATTTATGATTCAAATGGTGTACCAGTATGGTATAAAAAAAATAACTCTCAACTAGGTGATGGTAATAGTCCACAAATTGCTTCTTTATTTTTAGGTAATAGTCTTAATACTGTTGTTACTGCAATTTTTGATGGTTATACTGCTAGAAAATTAATTAATGTAGATACTCTTGCTGAAACTAATTATTATATTCAACCCGATACTAGAGGAGGAACACCTTCTTGGGATGTACATGAATCACAAGTAATAAAATCTCCTTTAGATCGTAATGGTAATATGATATTAGTCTCTTATACAGATCCTTTTTATTTACAAGAGATATCACCAAATAATACTCTAGTATGGGATTGGTTCGCATCTGATTATTTAAATGATCCTGGTGGTGATTATTATCACATTAATTCAATAGATGTTCATCCTATTACAGGACATTTAGTACTTAGTGCAAGACATCATTCAACAATATTTTCAATTGACTACAATACTGGTAATATTAGATGGATTATAAATCCAACTAATGACTTTACTTCTCAACTAAAAGATGCTACTAATATTAATATTCTTATACCAACAAATGAACCAACTGTCCCACATCCTTATAATGGTACAAGTGCTCAACACGATGCAAGATGGCATACAAATATTTTGCCATTAACACCTGGAAATGAAATTATATCAGCATTTGACGATGGAACATTTAATGGATTTGCTGCAAGAGGTGTTATATATGAAATTGATTTAGTAAATAATAATGCAATATTTAGAGGTATGGTATATAGCGAGACTGGATCTTCTGGATATATGGGAAGTTATAAAATAATAGACGAACCAAATGGTTCAACGTCACATGCATGCGATTTTGTTCAACAACATCCTTGTTTACGAGAAAATAGTAGTGTAAGTTTAACCAATAAAATGCCTACACAAAATCAATTATTTAATTTAGATTTATCTGGAGATCATTATAGAATAAGTAAAGCAACTTCTAATGATTTATCAATTACTTCTATGAGAAAAACATCAGGTATGCCTTTTTCTACTCCATAAATTAATTACATCATCTTACCTCTAATAGATGTTTCACTCATTACACCAATTGATTGTCTGTTATAAACAATATCTTTTTCGATGTTTCGTAATTGTTCAGTATTTTCACAACCAACATAACTCATTGTACTTTTAATACTTGATTCAATTCTTTGAAGAATATCTTTTACTGGACCCTTAATTTCAACTTCAATATCTGCTCCTTCTGGATTTTGAGTTCCATTATACTCTTTATTTGTCATTTCTGCTTTTGATACCATTGCCATTGCAGATGCCATACCACGATAGCATTTGACTCTACGATTATTTCTATAAATAATATTGCCAGGTGTTTCATCTGTTGCTGCTAATGTTTTACCTAACATCATTGCATCAGACCCAACAATAAAAGCTTTGCTAATATTACCATCTTTACCAAGATGACCGCCATCAGAAATCATTCCAACATTATATTTTCTAGCCATTTCACGACATTTCATTAAAGATGAAAATTGACCAGAACCTACACCAGTTACTAATCTTGTAGAACAAATAGAACCATTACCAATCCCGATACGAATACAATCAGCACCCGCTTGAGCCAAAAATTCAAAACCTTGAGGGTTACATACATTTCCAGCCATAATATCTACATTTAATGTTTTTAATTCTTGGATAACTGTTTTTACTTTTTCATTAAAACCATTTGCGACATCAACACATAGAATATTACAACCAGCTTCAACAAGGGCTTTTGCTCTTTCATAATAATCATCTACAATACCAATTGCAGCTCCTACAAGAAGTCTTCCATTTGAATCAAGTGAATATTTATTTTTATTGATTTCATATTCTAAAAGATTTTTATAAATAATAAGACCTTTTACATTACCATTAACAATTACAGGTAGTTTTTCGATTTTATGCTGATTCATAATTTTAATTGCCTCTTCACGAGTTATATCTTCTTCTACTGTTATAATATCTTGGTTCATAATTTCACCAACAATAGTGCTATTTGATCTTCCAGATATTAAATGTACAGAAAGATCACGTTTAGTTACAAGACCAACAAATTGATCGTCTGTATTCATAACAATATAACTATTAACTTTATCTTTTTTAATTCTTTCTAATAGTATTTCTACAGTTGATAAACAAGAAATTGTATAAGGGTTTTCAATAATAAATGATAAATATCTTTTTACTCTCTTAATCATATTTACTTGTTGTTCAAGGGTGTTATAACGATGAATAATACCTAATCCACCATTTACTGCCATATGAATTGCCATTTCTGATTCAGTAATAGTATCCATCGGTGATGAAATAAGTGGTAGATGTAATTTAATATTTTTTGTTAGTTTTGATCCAATGTTAATACTTCTTCTAGATTGAATTTGAGAGTATCTAGGTTCAATTAACACATCGTCAAATGATAAGGATTCTTGTATAATATTCATAATGTTTATAATTAAGTATAATTATAAATAATATTTTTATAAATCAATTTTTATTTAAAATGTTAGATAGTAATTTTACTAACTTTTGGATAAATATTATTATGACTATATTTGTATAATTTTTCTTTTTTACATGTAATACATTTTTTATTCTTTATATAACAATCATTACACAGATCTACTTCAAAACAATGCAAACATTTATATCTGTAACCTGTTTTACTAATATCACAATTATCACATACATAATGATGATAATAGTATGCATATGTAATATAATTTAAATAATCCTGTTTTCCAAATCTTAATAATCTCATATAAAAATTTTCAACATTAATAATTCTTGGATATTCTAATGCCAATATTCTAATTGGTTTATATACTCCGATGTTATTAACTATAGAAGGTTTAATATAAGCTATATATAAACTTTTATTAATCCAATAATACTCGTAATAATCCATCATCAATTTATTACCACCTTTTTTTATTTCATTTATTACTATATTCATTACTTTTTTGAAATCTTCCTCCATAAATATTCTATTATTATTTTTCTATATTTCATTCTTATTAGTACGATATTTTTTTAATATTTCTGTTGCCATTTTATCTACTTTATCATTACCTATACTGTGTTTATCTGTATTGTTTGTATGACTGTTTAAATGATGAAATTTAATATTTGGTCTTTCTTCTAATAATTCTCTCATTTTTTGTATTATATCTATATTTGGTGTCTCTTTTGGATAACCTGCTTTTTTCATTTTAATTCCATAATCATATGCGCATTTTAATCCATACATAGAATCAGTATGAATTACAGCTTCTTCTTCATCTTTAATCAATTCAATAGCCCTTAATAATCCCATTAATTCTCCTCTATTATTTGATGCCTTTTCTGTTATAAGTCCACTTTCATTTCTTTTATCTTTTTCTCCAAAATAAACTCCATAAGACGCTTTACAATCCGGTCTACCATTATGAAATGATGCACCATCCGTATATACATTTAATACAGTATCATCATAATGATTATCATAATCAACATTAATAGTATCATTCTTAATAAAATCTTCAGCTTCTTTTCTAGTTTCAAATTTCTTAAATTGTTGATTAGGAAAACGCATAATTTGTTCTTGACATTCTTTCCAAGTTTTATATATACCAGGTTGTCTACCTACTCTTACTGCATAGAATAAATCTTTTGGATTAAATTCATCTTTTACTTTTGTTTTAGTATCATTCTTCTTTTTATTATCAACTAATAATATATCTTTTGATTTTATATCTTTACCTGATAGATAATTTAATGCATCTGGCATATTATTAAACTCTCTATATTCAGGATTAGGAAAATCTTTAATTGAATTCTCAAATGCTACCTTATTTGTTAATAAACCTTTTTTATGTCCATTTCTCACTGCATAAAACATTTATAACTATATTATATATATTAATAAATAAACAAAGTATCAATTTTTAATTTATATTTTATGGATAAAATAAGAAGAAAATTATAATAAAATTATGAATAAGGAGAAAGATGAAATAATCCAAGTAAATGATATTGTTTTTACTATTATTACATGTAAAGAATGTGGTGGAAAGTTTTGGACAAAAAAATCTTATATACTTCATTGGAGTTGTAATGGAAAATTAAGATGCAGTTATTGTTTTTCATATGGTCATACTATTTCTACTTGTGATCTAAGAATTGATTACGATAAAACACCTATGAAAGATTTTATTAAATAAATATAAAATTAATTAAAATTTGTTTTATATTTTGATAAAGAAATGGTTCTACCCAGAATCGAACTGGGCCTACAAGGGTCAAAGCCTTGTGTACTAACCGATATACTATAGAACCTCGCACATTTCTGTGCTTTGATATTTTGAATGGATTATCAACCATTATACACAGGATGGGATTTGAACCCATGCGCTTTCGCAGCAGATCTTGAGACTGCCTCCTTAACCACTCGGACACCTGTGTTCGCATATTGCTATGCTTGTGATTTTTTAGATTATCATCAACTAATACACCCATTACTGGGGAACTTTCGTTCTCATAAATAATTTTAAAAAACTATGCTGGACTCGAACCATGCATCTTCCATTTAAAATATGTACGTCCTACCTTTAGACGAATAGCTATAAAATTATTTATATCCACTTTTGTGGTTAATCTATTAAGAATGGGAATTTATAGATTAAAATTTCAATTTTTTAATAAATTATTATATATCTCTTTTCTTATATTGTTTTATCCAATTTCTAATAGTATTATCACTTACACCATATTTTATTCCAACATTTATGTATGTATTATTAATTAAATCTTCTTCTAATTGTTCTAATGTAGGACGATTATTAATACGTATTGCTGTATTTAATCGAAAGATAGTTAAACATTTATGACATCTTGTTGATTGATTATAAATTTTATTATTACAATCTGCACATTTTTTTGTTTTAGGTTTTATACGTTTATTTATATCAAGTGGTTGTTGTGTTTTATTTTCTTTTAGTTTTAATATTTCTAATTCTAACTCTTGTTTTCTTATATCTAATTCTTGTTTTCTAATTTCTAATTGTTTTGTTTCTTTTTCTAATTCAGCTTGTTTAGTTTTTTCTTTTTCAATTGTAATTAATCTATCATATTCATCTAATCTTATATTTTCAATATAAGCCAATGAATCTAATTTACTTGTATTTATTTTATTTTCATATATTGACATCTCATTTTCAACTATTGCATTTATTTCTTTAAAAATTCTTTCTATTGAATAATCTTTATTTATTTCAAAGAATTCAACACCTTCTTCTATATATTTTCTAATTTTAGCATTTATTGTATATTTTTTTATATTATTTTCTAGATTAATAGCTATATCTAAATTAGGTAATTCATATATTTTTAGTATATTAATATATGATAAATTTTTTTTATGTGCATTCATTCTTTTTAATATATGCTTTGATTGTCCAAATTTATATAATGAATCTTTTACATGTATTAAATATACACAAGGAATATTTTCTAATGCTTTTAATTTAACAACATCATACATTTTATTATAAGAATTAATTTTATATAA
>Ga0114959_10004590_pt1 | contig 10547 bp, 10 predicted proteins | sample C_130625_EF_Meta_FD_87317 | JGI IMG/M metagenome (GOLD analysis project Ga0114959, IMG submission 87317) | Freshwater microbial communities from Lake Croche, Canada to study carbon cycling - C_130625_EF_MetaG | ecosystem: Environmental > Aquatic > Freshwater > Lake | place: Lake Croche, Canada...
GGCGCCAAGATCCCGAAGGAGCCGATCGTGTTCCTCAAGTCGCTCGGTGCTTATTGTGGCCCGAACGATGATGTGATGATCCCGCGCGGCTCAGAGAAGACCGATTGGGAGGTCGAGCTCGGCATCGTCATCGGCACCACCGCGCGGTATGTGTCCGAAGAGAATGCCATGGATCATGTCGCCGGCTATTGCGTGATCAATGACGTGTCCGAGCGGGCGTTCCAGACCGAGCGTGGCGGCACCTGGGACAAGGGCAAGGGCTGCGACACGTTCGGCCCGACCGGTCCGTGGATGGTGACGAAGGACGAGATCGCCGATCCGCAGAACCTCAAGATGTGGTGCGATGTGGATGGCGTGCGGATGCAGGATGGCAGCACGGCGACGATGATCTTCAATGTGAAGCAAATCGTCAGCTATGTGAGCCATTTCATCACCTTGCATGCGGGCGATGTGATCGCCACCGGCACGCCGCCGGGTGTCGGCATGGGCAAGAAGCCGGAGCCGATCTATCTGAAGGCCGGGCAGACGATGCATCTTGGCATCGAGGGCCTGGGCACGCAGACGCAGAAGACGGTGCAGGCCTGACACCGCAACGTTCGGTTCTCTGGCTGATTGCCGGCAGCGCTGCCCTGCGTTTGGGGTTGGCGGCGCTGCTGGGGCTGGGGATTGATGAGAGCTATATGGTCGTGGCGGGGCGCGGGGCGTTCCGCCTTGGCTATTTCGACCATCCGCCAGTTGCGTGGTGGCTGTCGCATGGCGCTGCGGTGCTCGGCGGTGAGAGCGCGTTCGTGGTGCGGTTGCCGTTCATTGCGTTGTTCGCGGTGTCGACCTGGCTGATGTTTCGGCTGGGGGGCGGTGGTCGGGCCGGGATGTGGGCGGCGCTGGCATTCAATCTAGCGCCGGTCATGGGGGTGACCAGCGGTGGCTGGGTGTTGCCGGATGGGCCGCTGATCTGTGCGCTGTTGGGCATGGCGCTCTGCGTGACGCGGGCGTTGCCGGCGGCGGGCTGGCGGTGGTGGCTGGGCGCGGGGGGGTGCGCCGGTCTCGCGATGATGTCCAAATATACGGCCGTGCTGGATATCGCGGGTCTTGGGGTGTTTTTGCTGGTTTCGCCGAATGGGCGGCGGTGGCTGGCGCGGCCGCAGCCTTATGGGGCGGCGCTGGTGGCGTTGGCGGTGTTTGCGCCGGTGCTGGTGTGGAATGCCGAGAATGGGTTTGCCTCGCTGGCGTTTCAGGGCGGGCGGGCGGCGGCGGCGCGGTTTCAGCCGTTGGGGCCGCTGCGCACCTTGGCTGGGGAGGCGCTGTTTCTGCTCCCGTGGATCTGGGCCGGGCTGATGCTGGTGCTTTGGCGTGGGCTGCGCCAGGGCGTGGTGCTGGCCTGGATGGCGCTGCCGGCGGTTTTGCTGTTCGTGGTGGTGTCGTTGTGGTCGCGCCAGATTTTGTTTCATTGGGCGGTGCCGGGCTATCTGATGTTGTTCCCTCTGCTGGGGGCCTCGCTTGCCGATTGGCGCTGGGCACGGCCGGTTGCGTTTGGGACGGCGGGATTGCTCGCGGTCCTGTTGGTGCTGGTGGTTGGCGAGACGCAACTCGGATTGCTGCCGGGCAATCCTTTGGCGCAGGCGCGTGATTGGCACTCGCTGCGGGGAATGATTGCTGAGCGGGGGCTGGCGATCGCGGCGCCGAGTTGGTCGGAGGCGGGCAAGATCGGCATCGGGCTGGGGCCGGATGTGCCGGTGTTCTGCATCAGTTTTGATCAGCGGGAGTTCGGTTTTGCGCCGGGGCCGCCGCTCGGCAGCGATCTGTTGATCGTGGCGCCGAAGCTGTCGCTGGCGCAGATGCAGGTGGCGTATCGGGGCAGTTTCGCCAGCATCGAGGCGCTGCCGCCGATGGTGACACGGGAGGCGGGGGTGATCCCGCTGTATCTTGGCCATGGATTAATGCGTTGGCCGTAGCCTGTTTCAGCGCCAGGAAATGTCGTTCTTTGGCAGGCGGCTATGGGCATCGATCGCCAGGACCTGATGCGGCGCTGAGTCACTCCATCGCCAGAACACCACGTTGATGTCGTCGGGTCGGGCGCGGGCGGCGAAGCTGGGCACGATGGCGCCGGCGAAGCCTTCGTTGATCAGGTGTGTGGCCAGCAACCAACTCGGCACCGGGCGGCGGAGGCTGGCGAGGTCCTCCCAGGCACAGGCCATCTCGGTGCCGCGGGTCTCGCGCAAGGCAGGATCGGTGAGGTCAATGATGTTGTCGCAGGCGACCTCGTAGGCACACATCGTCATCGGTTGTGCTTTGAACACGAAGCCCTGTTGCGCCTCCAGCCAGGCGGTTTCGATGCGCAGCGAGGTGTAGAGCGCGGGGGTGCCTTTGGGGTTGAAGCGGCCGCCGAAGCGGGCGGCGCCTTCGCCGGAGGTTGGTTCGAAGGCCCAGCGCGGGTTGTGGGCGCGATAGACCAGGCCCTCAAACCTCAAGCGTAGCCGCCAACCGCGATCCGGCTGAGATAGGTCTTCACCGCCTCGGCGCGTCCTTGCTTGACGAGGTCTTCGGCGGTCTGGTCGCCGAAGGAGGGCAAGGGCTGCGAGCGATACCAAGCGTAGGCCTGGCGGAGCGAGCCGGTCCAGGTGGCGGCGCGGTTGAGAATTTCGGTGAGATCGCGCAGCCGGGCGACAGTGGCGGGGGCCTCGCGCCGCGCGGTTTTGGAGATGGCGTCGCGGGACAGGCCGCTGGAGAGCGCCAGCTCAAGGCGGGTGACGCCCAGCGTGTCGACCAGGGGGGCGAGAGTGTCTTGCGGGACGGGTTCCAGCATCAGCATGGCGCATGCCTTACAAAATGACGCGACAATGGGGCAATATAGTGGGCAAGTTTAAGGGCGTGAAGCAAAAACGATCTCAAGCGGCGAGATAGGCGCGCCAGCCGCCATGGGAGGTGATGTCCGTAGCACTGGCCACGCCCGCCGCCTCGGCCAGGAATCCGAGGCAGGGTCCATTCTCCAGCTGCACCGAGCCGAAGCCCAAAGGCGGCGGTACCTGCGCGAGAAGTGCGCCGATGGCTGCGGTGGGCAGGGCCCAGACCTCGCCGACAATGGCGGCACCGTTCGGGGCGCGCAAGAGGCCAGGGCGGTTGCCGAGGGAGAACAGGCGGTATTCGGCGGTCGTGCGGTCCTCCCGCAGGAAACGGCCACCGAGCGCCTCCAGCTGCGGGCACAAGGGCAGGCCAGACATATGGGCGCCGATGCAGAACAATCCGATTTCGTCCGGCGCCAGCGGATCGGGCGCCAGCGCCTCGCCGGTGATCTGGGCGGCGATCATGGCGAGCCGCCCCTCCGTCCAGGCGGGGCCGACCAGGGTCACGCTGGTGGGCAGGCCATCCGCCCCGATCCCGGTTGGCACGGCGATGGCGGCCATGTCGCAGAGATTGACGAAATTGGTGAAGGTACCAAGCCGCGCATTCGGGCCGATCGGGTCGGCTGCCAGCTCGGCGAGGGTGGGGGTGAAGGGCGCCGTGGGCAGCAACAGCGCATCGACCTGGCTGAACATCTGCTCGGCCACACGATGCGCCGTGGCCAGGCGATGGAAGGCGTCGAACGCGTCGACCGTTCGGCGGGTGAACCCTTGCTCCAGGATCACGCGGGTGGTCGGGTGCAAAATCTCCGGGCGCGTCTCCACCATCTCGCGCAGCGCCGCGGTGCGCTCGGCGACCCAGGGGCCCTCATAGAGGAGGCGCGCGATCTCCAGGAACGGCGTGATATCGACAGCACGGGTGTCGAACCGCGCGGCGACCTGCGCGTAGGCTGCCGTCTGTTCGGCGCAGCACAGGGACGCAATGTCGGCCACGCCGAGGCGCAGGCCAGGCTTGCGCGCCGGCTTGCGCAGATGGGGGCGGGGCGTCTGGCGCGAATACGGATCGGTGACGTCAAACTTGGCGATCACCGCCTGCACCTTCATTGCGGTGGCGATGTCGCGGGCGAACACCGAGATGGTATCAATCGAGCGGCAGGCCGGCACCATGCCGGTGTTGGAGACGCTGCCGATGGTGGGCTTCAACCCCACGATGCCGCCAAACATCGCAGGCACCCGGCCGGACCCTGCCGTGTCGGTGCCCAGCGCGAAATCGACGATGCCGGCCGCCACCGCCACAGCCGAGCCGGAGGAGGAGCCGCCCGGCACGTGGGCGGCTGAATGCACGTTGCGCGGCGTGCCGTAAGGGCTGCGCACGCCGACCAGGCCGGTGGCAAACTGATCCAGATTGGTTTTGCCGATCAGGATAGCGCCGGCCGCCAGCAAGCGCTGCACTGCGGGCGCGGAGTGCTCCGGCGTGTAGGTGTAGCCCGGGCAAGCTGCCGTGGTCGGCAGATGCTCAACGTCGATATTGTCCTTGACCGCGAAGGTCAGGCCGTGCAGCGGGCGATCCTGCGGGCCTTCCGCCAGCAGGATCGCTTCGCGCGCCAGGATCACCTGGTCGGGCAGTCGGTGCAGCCACAAGGCCGGATCGGCGAACGCCGCATCAGCTGCGATCGCCCGCCGGGCCGAGGTGGAGCCTTCCAACGTCACCGCAACAGATCGACGATGGCGCGGGTCAGCAGACCATCAGCCTTCTGCAGCTCATCGAGGATGGTGAAGTGATCAGCACCCGGCACCGGGATCAGCGGACCGGCAGCATGGACGTTGGAGCGCAGCGCGTGCAAGGCACGGCTATCATCAACCAGCGCCGGCAATTCGGCCGAGCCATAGGCGATGCCCATCGGCTTCTGCACCACAGGCAGGCGCAGCGGCGAGAGCGTGCGCACCTCGTCATCCGTCAGGTTGAGCTTGTCGTTGAGCGACACGTCGCGGATCGGTCCCAGCTCGAACACGCCGGAAATGGCAAGACCGGCCTGCACCTTGGGGTGGGACAGCGCCATGGCCGTCAGATGTCCGCCCGCGGAATGCCCGGCCAGGATGATCGGGCCGGCGATGCCGTGATCGGGCCCGCTCTCGGCCAGCCAGTCAAGCGCTGCATGGATCTGCTGCACGATGGTTGTCAGCGACACGTCCGGCGTCAGGTCATAGCCTGGAAACGCCACCGACCAGCCGAGCGCGCGCAGCCCCTCGGCCAGGAAGCTGACATTCTGGCGCGCGCCGCGCTGCCAATAGCCGCCATGGATGAACACCAGGCAAGGCGACGTCGGCTCGGCGGAGGGAAACAGGTCCCATTGCGTCCGGTCGCTGGTGCCATAGGGCAGATCGAGCTTCGCCGGGTGGCTCTCGCGAAACGCGCGGGAGCGAACCTCGCGGGCAGCCTGAAGGGCAGGCGAGTCAGGGGCCGCCTTGGTGTTGTTGTAGGCGTCGTCACGCTCATCGCGGGTCATGTAGGCCCATTCGCCACGCGGCGAGCGACGGGGAGCGGTGTAGCTTGTCATGCGGATGCCCTTTCGAACCAGTCCATGATCAGCCGGCGATGCCGGTTTGGTGTCCCCGGGCGGGCCGCATGCCGCGCCCGCGCCCGCGCCGAACTGTTCCATGCCCGACGCGTGCCCTCTGTATACGGTGGGAAAGTGTTCGGCGTCACCCTTGCGATGAAGCTGGCCGCAACGCTGCAACCGCGTGATGCAGCATTGTTGCGGACAGCATTGGAACGTTGGTCGGCAAGGGCCAAATGCGCCATCTCGTTCGTCAAGCGGGGCACGCAACCCCGTGCGGTGATCGTCTCGTTTAATGGAGGGCACATCGCCCGGTCGGTCTAGCAAAATTCACGTTGCAATGCGCTGCCAGGCTCGACCAAGGCGGGTTTGACGATACAACGCTGGCACCATGTTTTCAGCGGAGCAGCAACCAATGGCCAAGACGAGATACGAGATCGCCCAGATCCCCGGCGACGGGATCGGGCCGGAGGTTGTTGACGCAGCGGTTGCCGTGCTGAACACGGCTGCGGGCCGTTGCGGGCTCGATCTGGCGTTCACGACCTATCATGTCGGGGCGGCGCATTTTGTGGAGACCGGCCATGCGATTCCAGCCGACACCATGCGCGCCATTGGTGAGGCGGACGCCATGCTGTTCGGTGCCGCCGGTCTGCCCAGCGTCAGGCTGCCCGACGGCACCGAGATCGCGCCGCAGCTCGACATTCGTGAGCATTACGATCTTTTCGCGAGCCTGCGGCCGGTGCGGCTGTTCGAGGGGGTGCCGCGTGCGCTGACCCGTGACGATATCGATATGCTGGTGATCCGCGAGCTCACCGAGGGTCTGTTCGCAGGCCGGCATGATGCGGTGACCAATGATCCGAGTCAGGCCAGCGACCGTATGACCATAACCCGCAAGGGTGCCGAGCGGCTCTGCGAGATGGCCTTCTCCTTGGCGCGGCGCAGGAAGGCGGCCGGCAAGCGGGGCCATGTCACATTGCTCGACAAGGCCAATGTGCTGCGCAGCCAGGCGTTTCTGCGCGCGGTGTTTGATGAGGTTGCAGCCCGATATCCCGACATCGGCACTGATCGGGTCTATATCGATGCTGGCTGCATGATCTTCATCACCAATCCGGGTCGCTACGACGTCGTGGTGAGTGAGAATCAGTTTGGCGATATCACGTCAGAGATCGCCGCCGGCATCTCAGGCGGGCTTGGCCTGGCGCCTTCGGCCGATATCAGCCTCACCCATGGGCTCTTCCAACCGTCCCATGGCAGCGCGCCGGATATTGCGGGGCAGGGGGTGGCCAATCCGATCGCCACCATTCTCTCCGCCGTGATGATGCTGGAATGGCTCGGCGAGAAGCATGACGATCCGCGCTGCACCCAGGTGGCGGCTTTGATGCTGGAAGCTGTGGAAAAGACGTTGGCCTCCGGGCCACGCACGCGTGACATTGGGGGGACGGCGACGACGGGAGCCGTCACTGAGGCGGTCGTGAGGGCAGTCATGACGGCGGTCGTGACGGCGGTTGGATAGCAAGCGCGTGCCGGGCTCCGGCCGAACCGCCACAGGCCAAGCCCCTGGCGGGTTTGACTGGAGCCCAACCTGCCTTCGTTCAAACCCATAACGCTCCCAAGCCCGCATCACGCCCACGAAGGCTAATTTTTCCCCGCGCTCACCGAGACCGCGTTGGATGCGCGCAATGACCAAGCCGTCTTCCGGGAAGGCAAGTTCAATCGGTGGCCGTTCCAGATCCGGCAGCGGGTGGAGCCGGCCGGCGAGCTGGCCCGCCTTGATGGTTTCACCCGGCTCGAACCATGGCTCGAACACACCGCCGGATCATGCGCGAGGCGGAGAATGGCGGCCGGGCCTTCATATTCATCGCCATGGGTACCGCTGGTCAGCAGCAAGGTGGCGCCGGCGCCGTTGCGCCGCACCGCCAGCGGGATCGGGATATAGCCGGCAGCATAACGATTATCGGAATGCATCAGCCGCAGATCGCCGAAATGCCGTCCGTCGACGTCAAACGGCACCGTGCTGCGCAAGGTGGTGGCGGCGAAATCCGGCGTCATGCGGCAAATCTTTCCAGCCGGGACGGGGTTGGATCGACCAGCGGCGGCGCGCCCGCCACCAGATCGGCCATCAGCCGCCCCGCGCCTGGGCGACGACGGGAAACAGCTCGGCGAGGCGCGATTTGGCGGCCACCGTGTCAGCCGCGTCGGGTTTCGGATCGAGGATGCGCACCCGCTCGAACGGGGTCTCGCGGTCCAGCGCCCAATGGCGGGGGCGCGACAGCTCCTGGCCGAATTGTTCCGTGATGCGCAGCTTGAGGTTCGGCCCCTCCTTGCGGAGCTGTGGCAGGAAGGTGTGGAACTGACGAAACGAGTCGGGGATGATTTCGGCCGCCATCTGGAAATTGGCGATGGTGTAGCCGCCATCGAGCCGGCGGCGGAAGGCGAGGCGCTCGCAGATGGCGGCGATCTCCGGCCCGCCGGACAGGGGGGGGTGCGCAGGGCGCCGCTGCGCAGTTTGAGCTGCGGCAGATCAATGCCCAAATTGGCGCAGAACAGCCGCGACCAGGCGCCGCCGGCCAGCACCACCGCATCACAGGCGATCGCCCCACGCTCGGTGACCACGCCACTGATTCGCCCGGCCGTCCGCTCCACGCCGCGCACCGCGCATTGGGTGAGGATCACCGGGCCGAGCCTTTGCGCCGCGCGGGCAATGGCCGGCACCGCCTTTTGCGGCTCGGCCTGACCGTCGCTTGGCGTATGGATGCCGGCCTTGAACTGCACCGCCGCCCCCGGCATCAGCGCATTGCCCTCCGCCCCGGTGATGGCACGGCTGTCGAGGTCGAACTCGGCATAGGCCTCATCGACGACGAACATCACATCCGCCGGCACGCGCTCGGCAAGGTGACGGATCGCCGCCGGCGACATCGCCCCACCGGTGTTGCCGTTGGGGGGGCAGCAGAAGACGATGCTGGTGTCCTCGGCAATCGCCGCCAGCAGCCGCTCAGTGTCGTTGGCGCCGTCCGCCCCGAGCGGCACCTTGATGATGCGGGCGCCGGCCAGGCGGATGGAGCCGGCATAGCGCGGAAAGGACGGAAACGGCATCACCGCGCTGCAGTCCGGGGCGATGCCGGTATGGGCCGAAAGCGCTGCGATCAGCGCGCCGCCATCGGTGGGCGGGTAGCGGTTGACCCCGGCGATGGTCGCCATCGCCGCCGCGATCGCCTTGGGCGAGGGCGGGATCGGGCTCTCATTGAGATTGAGCGCCACGTCATCGCCGCCCACCGGCGCGCGCGGATGGCCGCGAGGCGCGGACAGACCATGCATCAGCGGCGCAATTCATTTCGATTTCGTATCAAACAAGACGGGGCCCCCGTCGATGTCCCCGTTTTTCCAGCCTGGCGAACAGCTTGGAGAGCGAGAAACAGATGACGAAATAGATGGCACCGACGCTGAACCAGGCCTCGAACATGCCGATCGCCAGCACCGCCGGCAATCGCCTCGTCCAGCCCCAGATAGGGAATGATCTGTCTGGCGACGAAGAAGTAGACGATGAAGATAAACACCAGATCAGGAATGTTGCGCCCGAATTCCACATAGGCGCGCCCGCACGCTGTCCGGATGCATTACTTGTCACCGTCGATCAGGTTGGTCCAGCTCCGACCATCGAACCAATAAGAATGGCGGTCGGCCAGCCATTTGGTGTTGGTGTGGAACGTGACCCAGCTGTTGAGGAAGGAGATCGCGTCCGGATCGCCCTTGCGCATGCCGATGCCGCTGGCCGAGCGGACGATCGGCTCATGAATGATGTGCACCGCATCCGGATAGCGCGATTCGATCAGCGCCGGCGTGGGGGGGCACCATGGTGGCATCGACATTGCCGCTCACCAGCTCCTGCTGGATGGTGTTCTCATCGTCCAGCGGCACTTCCTTGGCGTTGGAGAACTGGCTCGCGACCGTGACGCCCGAATTGGCGCCGCGGCGGCTGGCGAAGGTCACGCCCGGATTGTTGAGCTGGGCGACCGTGGTCAGCTCCGGCCGCTTCTTTTTGTTCACCACCACCAACGTCTCGCCATAGTCATAAGTCTGGCTGAAATTGATGGTCAGCGCGTGCTTCGGCGTGATGGTGAGGCGGCCGATGGTGAAGTCGAACTTGCCGGCGATCAGCGCGGGGATGATGCCGTCCCACGCCGTGGGCACCAGCTCCAGCTCCACGCCGAGATCATCGGCGAACTTCTTGGCGACATCGATCTCAACACCGATCAGCTTGCCTTCCTTGCTCGGCATCGCCCACGGCATGAACACGCCCTGCGCGACGCGCAGCTTGCCGCGTGACTTGATCTGCTCGATCACGCTTTCCTGCGACACTTTCTGCAAGGTGGGTCCGGTCTGGGCGATGGCGGGGCCGGCCAGCGCCAGGGCGGCGGCGGCCACAAGGAACAGACGGCGAAGTTTAAACAGGATGCGGTCCTGTGGTTTGAGGGATCAGAGACGACGGCGCAGCCTTGCTTCCACCAGGTTGAGCCCGGTGGAGAAGGCAAGGGTAACAACGAGGTAGACGGCAGCGACGGTCAGCGAGGTCTCGAAGCTCATGAAGCTGTCCTTGATCAGCGAGATGCCGGCGCTCACCAAAGGCGGTGACATCGCCACGATCGCCTGGGGCAGCACCACGCGGTGATAGGTCTGGGCGGTGGAGAGGCCCAACCCGCGGCAGGCCTCCCATTGCCCGGCCGGAATGGCGACGATGCCGGCGCGCAGAATTTCGGAGAGGAAAGCGCCTTCAAAACAGGCAAGCGCCAGCACACCTGTCCAAAACCGGTCCAGCGGATAGACCCGCGCCAGCACGTCATAGAAGATAAAAATCTGAACCAGCAGCGGCGTGTTGCGGATCAGCTCCAGCTAGATGCGCGCGAGCCAGCGCCCGGCAAACGAGCCGGACAGGCGCAGTACCGCGATCAGCGTGCCGATGTCAGCGGCAATCACCGCCGCATACGCCGCAATCACCAAGGTCTGCACGAAGCCGCGCGCCAGCAATCCCCATTGGATCCCGACATCCCTCACGCGGTAGACGTGGCGGATAACCCGGTTCCACTGCCAGTTATAGCCCATCGAAGCGGCGCCGGCCCATACCACCCAGGCGACACCGGCCATCAGCGCCGGGAAC
>Ga0114959_10004594_pt1 | contig 10537 bp, 9 predicted proteins | sample C_130625_EF_Meta_FD_87317 | JGI IMG/M metagenome (GOLD analysis project Ga0114959, IMG submission 87317) | Freshwater microbial communities from Lake Croche, Canada to study carbon cycling - C_130625_EF_MetaG | ecosystem: Environmental > Aquatic > Freshwater > Lake | place: Lake Croche, Canada...
AATGGTGTTATTGGGATTAGGTGCAAAGGCTTTTAAATGATGAATAACTCGCCCACCAGTGGCCATTCCGCTGGCGGCTAAAATAATCATAGGATGCCGATTTTCATTGAGTGCTTTTGACTGTTCAACAGTATTCACCATATGTGCCGTATGGAACATCGCCTCGCACTGACCTGAAGACAAACGATGCTCACCACGATGACGATTGAAAATCTCAGTCGCATCTACCGCCATTGGACTATTCAAATAAACGGGCACATCGGGAATACTGCCTTTAGCCTTAAGTAAATGAATGTAATACAAGAGCTCCTGCGCGCGACCGACCGCAAACACAGGAATAATGACCTTTCCGCCACGTGAAATCGTGCGATTAATGACTGCGGCTAGTTTGATTTTAGGGTCTGTTATGTCATGCGCACGATCACCGTATGTCGATTCCAGTACCATGTAATCTGCTTGTTTGATTTGGGTTGGCGGCTTCATTAGCACGTCATTAGGACGACCAATATCACCTGAGAACAAAATGGACGTATTCGCATCATGAATACGCACAAATGCTGAGCCAAGAATATGGCCATTTGGTGACAAGCGGATTGTCACCCTATCACCCAAATCAATGTCTTTTTCAAAATCAACAGGTGTCAATAAATCTAAAGCTTTTATTGCATCCTCTTTGGTGTAAAGGGGCAATGCTGGGCTATGTTTAGAAAAACCATACTTATTTGCAAATCGTGCTTCCTCTTCCTGCAAGTGAGCAGAGTCAGGCAACAAAATCTCACATAAATCACGTGTGCCAAAGCTACAATAAACTTTGCCAACAAAGCCATTACGCACAAAAAGCGGCAAGTAGCCGGTATGATCGATATGCGCATGGGTCAAGATCACCGCATCCACGCTGGCAGGATCGATCGATAGTTTGTCACGGTTTTTGAGGCGAAGCTGTTTTAAGCCTTGAAACAAACCGCAATCAATCAAGATGCGCTTGCTGCCTACTTCAAGTAGATACTTAGAACCTGTGACTGTGCCAGTGGCACCTAAAAACGTGAGTTTCATATTAAAGCCTTATGTTTATTCAGTTGCTACTTTGGTTTTAGCTAGCGCAGGATTGGTAGAGAAATACTTTTTAACGCCGTTAATAATAGCCTCAACTAATTTCTCACGATAACCATCATCGTTTAGCCTCCGCTCTTCTTCAGGATTGCTGATAAAAGCAGTCTCCACCAAAATAGATGGAATGTCCGGGGATTTAAGTACAGCGAAGCCAGCCTGCTCTACAGAGCCTTTGTGCAAAGTATTGATTTCACCAATGTTCTTAAGGACGTTTTTACCTAGCTTTAAGCTGTCATTAATCGTTGCGGTTTGCGATAGATCAAGCAAAGTGCGCGCAAGGTTGACGTCTTTATTATCCAAGCTCACGCCGCCAATTAAATCAGATTCATTTTCTTTCTTAGCTAAATAACGTGCTGAGGCACTAGTTGCACCTTTTTCAGAAAGTGCAAATACAGACGAGCCGCGCGCATCTGGCCGAATAAAGGCATCCGCATGAATTGAAATAAATAAATCTGCCTGCATATTGCGAGCTTTGACTACACGACCATGCAAAGGAATAAAGTAATCACCATCCCGCGTTAAAATGCCGCGCATATTGGGCTCGGCATCAATACGCTCTTTTAACTTCTTTGCGATACCCAATGTAATGTCTTTTTCATTAGAGCCGCTCGCGCCTTTTGCGCCTGGATCTTCGCCACCATGGCCCGCATCAATTGCAATTGTAATTAAACGGCCCGTTTTATTATTGGCGGGTTTATTAGTCATCGGCTTTTCAACTGCTACTTCGGTTACAACTGGCGCTTCAGTTAGCTTAGGCTCGGGCTTTGCTTCAGGTTTAATCTCAGAAGCAACTGGTGCAGACTCTACTTGTTTAATTTCTGAAGGCTTAGCCTCCGACGTTAGCAAATTCTCAGCTGGTTTATTAGCTTTATCAATGACACTCAAGATTGGGTCTTGGAGAGGATAAACATCCAGCACTAGACGATGGTTGTATTGCCCTGCTGGTTGCAACATAAAAATGTTGGGTTTGATTTGCGTTTTCAAATCAATCACAACACGCACTACATTCGGCTTGAAGTTAGCCACACGCACTTGTTTGATATAAGGATCATTTGGGGATATCGCATTCGCCAAAGATTTAAGATTGGCATTCAAATCAACGCCTTCCAAGTCCAACACCAAGCGATCTGGGTCTTTAAGCATCATCATTTTCTGGCTTATTTCGCTAGATGCCTCAATGGTGATACGCGTGTAATCAGCCGCTGGCCAAACACGCGTAGAGGTTACATTAACTGCAGGGCTTGCCAATGCTGGTGTAAGGATTAGAAAACCTAGCGTTAAAATTCTTGGTAGCGTTCTAAACATGCTTTTCCTGCCGTTGTGTTGCCAATTAAGCGAGCAATTCTGCATTCGCCATCTAATTCCAAATAAACATCAATATCAGCCTGCGGAATTAAACTCCCCGCTTTGTCTGGCCACTCAATTAAACAAACCGAGCGCGGATTGAAGTAATCTCTAAAGCCTGCCGCATCCCATTCGTCCTCATCCATAAAACGATACAAATCGAAATGGTAAACATTGGTGTTAGTTTGATTCATCATGACTTGATAAGGCTCAACCAAGGTATAGGTCGGGCTTTTCACCTTACCAACAAAGCCCAACCCACGAAGCGCTCCTCTTACCAAGGTGGTTTTGCCAGCGCCTAAATTGCCATGCAAATAAATATTGACCCCCGCACAAAGAGCGCGGGCAAAATCAGCGCCTAGTTTTAGGGTTGCCTGTTCATGGGCTAGCTTAAGTGTAATATCATGTGCCATATGTTTGATGAAACCAATAATCTAGAAACTAACCATCTAGAAACCAACAATCTTAAAGCCCTTGCCATCGCCATTAAGGACTGGGGGAAAGCATTGGGATTTAGCCATGTAGGTATTACCGATACCGATTTGGCGAGCGCTGAACCACATTATCAAGCGTGGATTGAAAAAGGCTTTCATGGTGCTATGGATTATATGGCAAAACACGGCAATAAGCGCACCCAACCTGCCGAATTAGTCGCTGGCACCATGCGGGTAATTTCTGTGCGTATGGATTACCAACCGCCACAGGCAAAGGATGCAGAAGCGGTTTTGCAAGAGAATGACCAAGCTTTTATCTCACGGTACGCACTAGGTCGCGATTATCACAAAGTCCTTCGGGGGCGCCTACAAAAGCTTTGTGACAAGATTCAAAGTCAATTAACTCAACACCAATTAAAAGACTTTCAATATCGCGTGTTTACCGATAGCGCACCAGTATTAGAAGTCGCTTTAGCAGAAAAAGCTGGCTTGGGTTGGCGCGGCAAGCACACCCTATTACTCTCACGCGAAGCTGGCTCTTGGTTCTTTTTAGGCGAGATTTACACTGACTTACCTTTACCCATCGACGCACCGATAGGTAACCACTGCGGCACATGCACTGCCTGTATTGATATTTGCCCCACACAAGCCATTGTGGCGCCTTATGAAGTAGATGCGCGACGCTGTATTTCTTACCTCACTATCGAGCTAAAAACCAGCATTCCTGAAGCGTTTAGACCGCTTATCGGCAATCGTATTTACGGTTGCGATGATTGCCAACTCACCTGCCCTTGGAATCGTTTTGGGCAAATCACCGAGCAGGATGATTTTCATGTCAGACATGGTTTGGACGGTATTTCACTTGTTGAGTTATTCGCGTGGGATGAAGCCACCTTTAATGAAAAAATGGCTGGCAGCGCCATTTATCGTATCGGTCATGAGCAATGGCTGAGAAACCTCGCGATTGGCTTAGGTAATGCAACAAGCACAGATGAGATTATTAATGCGCTTCAATCACGCGTTAAGGACCCTTCAGCTTTGGTACGAGAGCATGTGGCATGGGCATTACAACAGCACCACATCGCTGTATAATCGGGCGACTTATTATGAGAATACGTCATCTAATGACTTCAAGCATATACAAAAAGCTTTCTTACGCGCTATTTAGCGCACTTGCCATTTTTATCCTGCTAACCTTTAAGCAATATGGCGTGAGCAATGATGAGGAAGTTCAGCATGTATATGGTCGATTACTGCTTAAGTTTTATAGCTCAGGTTTTGCAGATCAATCAGCGTTTACCTACAAAAATCTTTATTTATATGGCGGCTTTTTTGACTTAGTCGCCGCATCATTAGAAAAAATCCTACCGATTTGGGTGTGGGATATTCGCCATTTGCTTTCAGCCATTTTTGGTTTAGCCGGCATTATTGCGGTTTATAAAATTACCGAAAAATTAGCAGGTGAGCGTGCCGCAATACTGGCCGCGCTGCTTCTCACAATGACAGGTGCTTGGTCTGGCGCTATGTTCACACACACCAAAGATATTTCATTTGGCGCTTGCATGGCCTGGGCGCTTTATTACACAACTTTGATCTCAGACAAGCTAGACCGCATTCCACGCAACCTCAGCATTAAGCTAGGTATTGCTGTGGGCTTTGCGCTTGGTTTGCGAATTGGCGGTGCGTTTGCGGTGATTTACTTACTGATTTTAGTGTTGATTGCTAGCCTGCTTCAAGCATCAAGCGTCAAAGAAAAACTAAACTTTTACACTCAAGCTATTATCGGTTTATTGCCGGCCGGCATTGTCGCTTTTGCGATTATGGCTTTGTTTTGGCCTTGGGCAATGATGGGCGCAGACCACATTTTGATTGCTGCAAAATCGTTTTCGCACTTTGAATTTGATATGAGCACTATTGCAAATGGACAATGGTTTAGCATCGGGGATATTTCACGCTTTTATCTACTTCAATATTTGGCCATTCGCTTACCTGAAGTCTTTTTACTAGGATTGCTTGCAGGACTTATCATGTGTGGCGCTAGACTTTTGCGCATCAATAATCACTTTAGGGTTTATTTTTCAGAGAAATTACCTGAAATCACCCTTGCAATCACCCTGCTATTCCCTCTTTTATTTGTACTTTATGACAGGCCTGCGCTATACAATGGGGTAAGGCACTTTACGTTCATTATTCCACCACTGGCTATTTTTGCTGGCATTGGCCTATCAAACGCCTACCAGGCATTCAAAATCTATCCGCGCTGGAAAATGATCTTGACTAGCGCTTGCCTATTATTGGCATTTAATACCTGTTACCTATTATTTAAACTGCACCCATATCAATACCTTTACTACAACCACTTTGCCGCTAAAAGCATGCAGCAAGCTGAACATGATTGGGAAAGTGATTACTGGTCTAGCAACATTATCGAGTCAAGCAAAATACTTACTGACTATATTAATAATGAGGAAGCACGTTTGGCAAAGAAACCTGACGAACCATACTACGTAGCGGTTTGTGCGGAATCATTTCAAGGGCAGGTGTATTTAGACAAGCGATTTGTGGTCACAAGAGACTGGGTACGTGCAGATTTTTACATTTCTGCAACCACCATGAACAATGATGCCATGCTGAACGGAAAAACGATTGGTACGATTGAGCGCCTAGGCGCCAAAATTGCTGTGGTGAAAGATAGACGTGATTTAATAGGTGAAGAACGTCGCCCACACCAAGCAAAGCCTGATTAAGGAAAAAAATGACTGCTCGCTATACACAAAACCCACATATTACCGTCATCGTCCCAGCTTTTAATGAGGCCGCCGCTATCTCTAATACGGTTGTGAACATCGCCCATCACCTAGAGCAACTCTCCCCAAATTGGAATGTAGTTGTCATTGATGATGGCAGTCGCGACCAAACAGCCAACGTGGTGCGAGCATTAGCTAAAGAGCTCAATACGACGCTAGTGAGGTTCTCACGCAACTTCGGTAAAGAATATGCCATCACAGCTGGCTTAGAGAATGCATCTGGCGACATCGTGATTTGTATGGATGCTGACGGCCAACACTCATCAGAATTGTTGGCTCAAATGCTAGAAAAATGGCGCGAAGGCTACGACATGGTTTACGCCGTTCGCCAAGACAGAGAAGTTGAATCAAAATTCAAACGCTGGGGCTCGAAGGTTTTTTACCGAGCGATGAGCTTGAGTGGGCAAATTAACATTCCGCCTGACGCTGGTGACTTCCGCCTCATGGATAGACAGGTTGTGAACGCTTTACTATCTTTACCTGAGCGCAATCGCTTTATGAAAGGGATTTACGCTTGGGTAGGTTACAAGTCGATTGGCATCCCCTACTTCCCTTTAGAACGCACCCACGGCGAGAGCACCTTCTCAAAACTTAAGCTCATCCAACTCGCTTGGACAGGCATTACCAGCTTCTCCGTCATGCCACTTCGCCTAGCAAGCGCGTTGGGGGCATCTTTAGCATTCATAGCCTTCATCTACGGCATTTACGTTGTTGTAGACAGACTCTTCTTTGCTGAGTCCGTGCCTGGCTGGCCAACGGTGGTTGCTAGCATGATGTTTTTTGCAGGCGTGCAGCTATTATTTATCGGTATCTTAGGAGAGTACCTGGCGCGCGTATACGACGAAGTCAAAGGACGCCCTTCTTACATCGTGGCTGAGATAGCAAAACCTCATGGCGCAAAAACAGCTTCAAAACCGCGCGCCTCAAAAGCAAAAACATCAGTAACTCCAGAGCAAGATTTGTTGATTTAATGTCTAGCAATCCAATGTCTGAAAGCCATACGCAGTCAGTTTCTTGGTTCACAATTATTGGCGCACTTGCTGCGCTAACACATTACATAATTGCAGTCAGCTTTGAGCATAATGCATTTCTAACAGCCTCTCATGCCAACATTGCGGGCTTTATCGCTGCGTTTCCTGTGAGTTATTTTGGGCATCGTAAATTCAGTTTTGGGGACCAAGATGCTAGCCACACCCAAGCGTTTCCCCGCTTTCTATCTGTTGCAGTGCTTGGCTTTTTAGCCAACCAAACCTTGGTGTTAAATGCCATTGAATACACCAAATTGCCATTTTGGCTTTTGCTAGGCGTAGTGATGGTGTTGGTTGCTGCTAGCACGTATCTTTTAAGTAAGTTTTGGGCATTTAAAGGCACAAAATGAAGCTAATTTTATGTGCCGATGACTTTGGGCAAAGCGAAGCGATAGATCAAGCGATTATCGCGCTGATTGAGATGGATAGACTCAGTGCAACTTCCTGCATGACACTCAGCCCTCGATGGACTTTAGCTGCAAAAAAACTAACGCCAAGCATTAGAAAAAAAGCCGCCATTGGATTGCATTTGGACTTTACCCATTTTGGTGACGCAATTTCACATCCAAAATTAGTATATTTCAGCTTGACCCGTCAGCTTTCAAAAGAAAAACTTCAATCAAGCATCCATCAACAACTTGATGCCTTTGAGGCTGGCATTGGCACTGCGCCTGATTATGTTGATGGCCATCAGCATGTGCATCAACTGCCAGTCATTCGCGAGGCTTTACTCGAGGTACTATCAGCACGCTACCAAAGAAAACTCCCTTGGTTGCGCATTGCAAAGCCGCCTTTAAGCGATGGCTTTAAAGGCATAGTCATTGGCTTATTAGGGGCGAGGGCATTGAAGAGGAAAGCAAAAAAACTCGGATTTTTTTGTTCGGGAAGCTTACTTGGCGCCTACGGTTTCAATGGCTCAAATGAAGCATATTTGGCGCGTTTCAGAGGATGGCTTAAAGAGGTAAAAACCGATGAAGCTACTCCAGTATTAATGTGCCATCCGGCAATAGATCAAACGCCAGTCAATAATGACCTCATCTATCCAGCGAGAGTTAGAGAGTTTGCTGTACTAAGCAGCGAAGATCTTAGCAAAGACCTCGCGAGCATAAGCCTAGTGAAGATGCCTTAAAACTAGCCTTGAGCAGGCACGAGAGCAGGTAATTTTTTAATTTTCTTGGTATTTTTTATCTTTTTAACTGGCTTTTGCATCACGCAATGCTCAGAGCCATAGTCACCACCATTATCATCCGGCTCATAATAATGATTGGTATAAGCCCATCGCGTACTTGAGATTTTTTGGATTTCAGCAATACCCGTGCTGTAGTCAGCATTCCGACCATCGGTGAGATTAAACGTCAAAGCCAAGGTGTTACCATTTGCAATTGCTTGACCTCTGTAAACCAGAGAATTTTCCGTTTCGGTATTAAAGTCATACATGCCGAATTCGCCATGGCTGCTGATGCGATTTAGCTTTAAAGTGGCTACAACCTCGTACTCACCCACCTTATTATTTGTTCCTTTGCATGAGTAAACGCCACTAAAGTTTGGCCCAATAAACTGATCTTTAGCTTGAACACTGTTTAAATGAAGGCTGAATAATACCAAAGTAACCAAAAACAGTTTTTTCATGCGAATTTTCTTAAGTAGATTTAACAAAGCGGTTATTGTAGCTTGATGCAGCCTTGCTTAGTAGAGGCGATTAGCTATCTTTTTAAAAATTATGTTTTTACTTTGTTTTTGATGGTGGCCTAGATTATCATAGCCGCTTCGCCGTTTAGCATAATGGTGGCTCGCTGAAAGGTGACTTTAGTAGTTTCAGTGAAGCTTCATTCTCAGGAAGTTATGTCGAATTCAATACATACACCAACACATCATTCCATTTGGCGCTTTAGCGTATTTAATTTTATTTTATTTCTCGCTCTAGCACTATGGCTTTGGCAACAAAATCAGCCGCAAGCACTCCCTGAGCCAAAGTTAGCCGCCGATAGCAAACTTCAATGCGTCTCTTACTCACCTTATTACAAAAATGGCCAAACGCCGCTCAATATTAACACCCGCATTACCCACGAACAAATTGACCAAGACCTAGCTAATTTATCCAAAAAGTTCGCGTGCGTTCGAATCTACTCTGTGAGCCAAGGCCTGGATTATGTGCCTGAAGCTGCTTCCAAACTGGGCATGAAAGTTTATGTTGGCGCTTGGATAGGCTGGGTCAAAAAGCTTAATGAGAAAGAATTAAAGCTCGCCATCGAAGTAACCAACAAACATCCAGAAACGGTCAAAGCACTGATTATTGGTAATGAGGTTTTATTACGTGGTGAACAAACCGAATCGGCCCTGAAGTCCTACATCCTAAGAGCAAAAGCTGCAACAAATGTTCCGGTTACTTATGCAGACGTTTGGGAGTTTTGGCGCAAACACCCCAAACTTGAAGATTCCGTTGATTTCGTTACCGTTCATATACTTCCTTATTGGGAAGACAAACCTCAATCAATAGAACACTCGGTTGATCACACAAACAACGTAATGAATTTATTGGGGCGAACGTTCAAAAAACCTATTCTCATTGGAGAAACGGGCTGGCCATCGCTTGGCCGCCAACGTGAAAGCGCTAAACCAAGTCTCATCAATCAAGCCCAATACATTAGAGGCTTTTTAATCATGGCCGATGCAAAGCATTGGAATTACAACCTCATTGAAGCCTTTGATCAGCCTTGGAAACGTTCCTTAGAAGGAACCGCAGGGGGATATTGGGGAATATTCAATGTTGACATGGTACCAAAATTTGCATTTTCTGGCGGCGTCGCAGAAAGACATGACGGAAAACTATTTCTCTATACAGCCCTGATAACCGCACTACTATTTTTAGCTTGGTCATTTAAACTAAACATTCGCAACAAAAGCCAGCTTTCAAGCATGTTACTTCTGGGCGCGTTGATTGGGATCAGCACACTACTTCAGATTGAGTATCTTATTATTTCTTGCCGAACAACTCAAGAGTGGTTATCCCTTGGAAGCATCGCTGTGATAGGTTTAATCAGTTTATTAAGCATTCCAGCCTATATCTTCAATAATAATAAAACGGCAAAAATGATCATTCAGTTATCTTTAACATTCTTATTTCTAGCGGCTGTCATTGCAAATTTCTTATTAAGCCTTGATGGACGTTACCGCAACTTCGCTATCACCTTGTATGGATTAACGATATTGGAGCTCACCATTGGCTTAAAATTGCTCAATAAAAGCACCTACATTAACTTTTCAGCGTTTCGCTTCTTAGGAATCTTTCTGGGTGCCACCGCAATCTTTTGTTTCTACAAAGAGCCGACCAATGCTTTAGCATTTCTTTGGTTACTACTAAGTACGCTCATAGCTTGGGCTAATTGGCCAAGTAAACCTACTTCTACAATTTAATATTAATAAATGCCTTTAATTCATTAGAAATCCTTTATGCATCAATTTTTTAAGCGTTATATCAAGCCATTACTGTTTGCAACTTTGATTGCAATCATTCATTTTGGCATTTGGAGCATTTCAAATAGGGCCATTCCTACAATGAACGCACCGACCATTGTTCATGGCTTTGCCTATAGCGGATTCCAAGAAAACCAAAGTCCGCTCAAGAAAGACTATCCAAGCACCGCCGAGCTAGAAGAAGACTTAAAAATTCTAAGAACATTGACCAATCGTCTTCGTATTTATGGCGCACTTGAAAACAGTGAAGTGACTGCTCTTGCCTCTAACTTAAATTTTGAAATCACTGCTGGCGCCTGGATTAATAATGACCTCACTGCAAATCAACGAGAGATTGATG
>Ga0114959_10004598_pt1 | contig 10534 bp, 9 predicted proteins | sample C_130625_EF_Meta_FD_87317 | JGI IMG/M metagenome (GOLD analysis project Ga0114959, IMG submission 87317) | Freshwater microbial communities from Lake Croche, Canada to study carbon cycling - C_130625_EF_MetaG | ecosystem: Environmental > Aquatic > Freshwater > Lake | place: Lake Croche, Canada...
AATCCTGCGCCGCCGAAGGGCGGCAGCCTCTGGTCCTTCTGGCCCCGCCGCCCGCGAATCGTTGAGGAACTCGTGGCACGCGGGGCGCCTTCTAAGACATTCGAGGAGCGCACACTCGGTACAGTTTTTTACGGGCGGTCTGAGAATGCCGTCCAGAAGGCGAACAGGACCGCCCACGATTGGTCGACCGCCTGCGATGATTACGTTCATTTAGAGGGGTCCGCCCCGTATCCCTACAGTCACCGCGAGTACCTCGAGCGCCTTTCTAAAGCAAGATTCGGCCTCTGTCTCGCCGGTTTCGGGAAAAAGTGCCACCGTGAGATCGAGTGTATGGCAATGGGATGTGTGCCGGTAGTTGCTCCAGAGGTTGATATGACAAACTACGCTGATCCGCCGGTTGAGGGGGTTCACTATATTAGAGTGGCGAGTCCCGCGGACATGGCAGCTCTTAAAGATTTTGACCCTGCTTCATGGCTTGCTATGTCAGATGCGGGCAAGGCGTGGTGGGCTAAGAACTGCTCTGTGAAGGGCCTGTGGGAATTAACAAACCGCGTTTGAATCTGGCAAAATAAAATCTCTATATAGATGCTCTTAACCGTTTTAGCTCTTCTGACAGGAACAACTGCAATTGACACAGTCGGTACATATGGATGTACTACAGGTACCTGTGTATTTTCCAACCCCTACCTCCGATTCGGAACCGGCACTCAGAATTCTGTGAATAACTGGGGTCTTTTCTTGCAGCCTTGGTATTTTTCCTCTATTACTAACGTATGGTACAAGCTCACGTATTCATCCTACCCTCTCGATACGGCAATTGGAACCGGCACAGGGTCTACCCAGTGGAGTGGAACCAGTGTAGTAGATTTGTACTCACTAACCCCTGCAGATGCCGTAACCGATTATACGGGGTTTTACGTTAGCGCCGCCGATTCTACGAAAACGGTGGGCTATGGTACTATTGTGGCAAATCGCAGTTTTTTGGTGAACGGTCAAGATATGATCCTCCAAAATACCTTCTCTCTAGGGGCCACGGACCGGTTCGTGAAGATTGTCACGCGTGTAATAAATAAGTCCCCAAATACGATTACAAATGCTCTTATATGGACTGGTACGCGCGATGACTATGTTGGTACAACTGATGTTAATACAAAGACGCGCGGTAATCTTAATACTGGTAGTTTCGTTGCTGTAACTTCAAACTCTCAGTCGTCACGTGCAATTATGATTACGAATCCTACAGAGGGCGTTCTTTTCTACTCGGAAACACCTGGAGTTATGACGGCCTACGCCCTCTGCTGTGCGTTCTCTAACGTTTATAATACTAATCCTTTGTCGCTTGCTCCAATGACACCGAGTCCTACTGATGGATCCTATGCTGCTGTACTTCCTATTGGAACTGTGGCGCCACAAGGGTCAGGTGCCATTACGTGGTATTATGCAGCTGGAGTGATTTCAGCACTTTCTCAGGTGGCTCAAAGTGTAGCGGTGGCCCAGGCAATCGATAGTGGAGTCCAACTGATTGCTACAGATAGTGCAACGGCCACTGCAACTAGCTCAACATCCTCTGTATTTTCAGTCTCGCCGTATTTTACAGAAACATCCTATAGCACTGGCACAAGTGCTGCTACGAATACATCGACATCAACACCCAGCAACTTGCCGTTAAGAATTGTATACTTAGATGCTCCTGCGCCTATCGTAAATATTACAGAAATATATAGAGCAATTGATATTTCTACAGTGCTAAATATATTTATTCCGATATCCATCATAATAATGTGTATGGTTACGTGCAACTGTATGCTGGCCCTTTGCTATTTAAAACAAAAAAGGAACGAGAATAAAATTCTGCGGATTCGTGAAGAACTATTTACACGGGTTGTACCGCCTCAGGCTGAACTCGCCTAGTAATACCAATACCACATAATAAGATATATTATTATCGCAATGATTGCGCTAATAATATGCTCTATAGTTCGGACCAATTTATCTTCCTCTCTGCGGTCTTCCTTTATAACGAGACTGGGATGAGGGACGGTCTTATTCGCGTACATGGTCTTTTTTAGAAAAGTCTAGCGGCTCAATTTTTACCGTGCCAATTCCTCAATCCACACCTTGAATTCTTCGGCACTCCTTTCTACCTTCGCATTTTTTACCTCTTCCGAAGCCTTTTTATAAAAGAGAGAGTCCGTTTTCAATTTACGAATAGTTTCTAGATCATGGGCCACAGGAATTCCAGATGCCCCCGCTTCCAATTGATATCTCTCCTCCCTTGAAAATAGAATTCCAGTAACATTGTAAACAACCCGTATATCACTTTGGTAGTTCCAAAGGGTTACGTTCGAACTTTTAGGACTCTCGAAGGGTCTCTCGTAAAAATCTGCCACAGCCAGAAATTCATACTCTGGGAGGGCCGCCGCGATTTCAAAAAAATCTTTGGAAACCTTCTCATTCATATTTGGCAGTGTGATATAGCGTCTATCAGTGTGCGTGATATAGCGTCTCCAATCAATTAGCGAGGGAGCCTTTCCCAGTCTTACATACTTACAAAGTTTCTCTGCCTTTGACTCGGCAGCCTTATCAAAAACAACGAGAGGTATTTTTGACCTCTGGGCCGTAACTGCGGCCGTTTCAATAACATCCCCCTGTGAAATAATACAATGAGCCTTCGAAAGTACAGATTCTATTTCAGTCTTCTGATAGAATTGCAAAACCGGTACGCCGTTGTAGTTTTTTACAGTACTATGCGGTATAATTATAAAGACCTTCCAACCGAGAGCCTCAACAAAATACTTATTGAGTTCGTGTGCCATTAATTCTGGGGGTCCGCGCCGATCCGGCATATAATGCCGGATAATCCAGACTATTACAGGGGGATTTGCGCGCTGGCAAACTTTCCAAAAACCAGTTGGCACAAGCGGCTCACGAAAGGGTACGAGTCGTTCGTGATTAAACTTCACCTTTTTTCGGACATATAGAATAATGCCGATTCCTAATACTATTGCTAATACTACTATGGAATCGTACAGCATGCCTATTGTTTAGTAAATAAAATAACTTAGCTATATATATGGAGTCTTTTGCAGTAATATCAGGCTCGACTGATAAAAATACAGAACCCGACCTGAAAAATATAGAATCGATAGCAAAAGAGAGATACGCTGCTTATAAAACGGCACATCATGAGTGGATTGACAAGGTAGAGCCTTCGAAATATAAAGATTCTCTTGAAAGAGTGCGCACAAATCCTGAGATTCTCAGAAAGATTCAAGAACGCTTTCCAAATTCTACTGTGAAAAATGTTACGGAGGCCGATGAAATCTACTGGGCCGTATCGCCCAAAGATGCGGTCGGATCGGACCGTTCCCTAGTCGATTGCCACTACGATTCACCATATGCGTGGTTTCCTACCGGCGGCGTTATATACTATAGAGTTATTATTGCCTGTAATGAGAATAATACTGTTACAACTGTATTCCCTGGTGAAAATGCCCGTGTTAAAATGTCAACTAGTGACTTTCATGGACTAGATTATAATAAGGACTGGCACTGTGTAGAGGGCTCTATACCACCTGGAAAACATCGCGTCCTCTTGAAAATGCATTACCTGGTTATTCCTAAGGGAAGCGAGTCATTTGAAGGCTGGGTGCGCTGGATAAATGTGGGGTGGACGGTTATTTCGAGAGAGACTATGCGAATGTCAGCGAATCCTCAGAATCCGTGGGAATGGTTTGTAGCTATGTTAGTCTCAATATCACGAATCTTCTTCAATAACTCATATATATTCTTAGGGATTATAGCGATACTTTTAGTTTTCATATTTAGAAAACGATTTAAGAGGAGGAGATAAGTCGCCTATTTGACGATGCCAGGTTATTTCTTTTTATTCTTTCGCGTTACAGCGTGTTTGAAAGTAAGAATCGTATTATCCTGTTTTCCATAAACAACCCCGCTGACAACCATCGCCTTATCTTTTGTCCGCGTAAAATGCTTGTAAATCTGCCGGTAGTCATCTGGAATATCACATGTCGGGCATCCGTTCTTTTTGTGCTGCGATGTATTTGAATCACTAGTACTCACACGCGGCCCTACAAATGTTCTGAAATAGTCGATATGGACTTTTGGGTTCTCGAGAATTAGAAAATTCTTTATAATTGAGGAACCTGTCATGTAGAATTCGATATGCGTATCAATTGGATAAACATCATCTAGAAGTTTTTTGGCGACCTCGCGAGTAATCATATAGGCATGTGCTCCGCTGAAATTATAGACCTTGTCCCAGCCATCTTTCATGCGTTCCATGATTAAAGTTTTGTGAAAGTATCCTAGAATCCACATACCCCAGTTATCGGGAATACGCTTGTATTCCTCGTTAATCATCTCAATATTTTCAGGGGTCCATACGGAATCATCCTCTAGTACTATGCAGCTAGGTGAATCAGACTTTAAAAAAGTCTCCCATACACGAGCGTGACTTAGTGTTGCACCTATAGCTCCCAGAGTCGCAATCTCGTAGTGGGAGCGTCTGTAATTACGGTAAATACGAAGCTTCGTACTCATTGATATACGCTTGTCTTTGCGGAAATTAAGTTTCTTACCGTTTACTCCTGAAACCCGTTTTATATTTTTAAACACGTGAACCGCCTCTTGTGACATAAACCGCTTCCAGCGATCCTTTCTCTCGTTCATATTAATCACGTATACTGGCATATTTTGTATATCACCCATTAGAGGTGTCCCTACTTAGGGCCCTTTTTATTTCCCTGCCCTCCATAACTCTTCGCCTTAGCCTTCTGCTGCAGCCCAGTCTGGTAGATTTTAATAGCCGCCTCAGCAGTCAGCGCCTTCGGATCAACATTCGCCGGTACACTGACAAACTGCTTCGCCTTCACATCTTTCTTAAACATGTAGATGCCATATGGACCACGCCGGAATTCAAACGCGCCAATCGAGTGAAGAACACTTTCACCCTTTTCCTTGATTCTATCACGAATTGTATCAGCCGTGTCGCCATCCTTCCAGGGAATATTCACTGTACCGCAGACAACATACTTACCGAACGGACCCGTTTTGAGAACCATTGGCTTTCCGTCGTAGTCGCCTAGGGCCTCCACTTCTTTAGCCTTCTTCTGGGCCTCTACGTGCTTCGACGCCACCTCCTCCGTAATCTCGGAGAACGCGAGTCCCGTAGGCCAGCCATAGAAGACCGTCTCCTCTGGCGTGGCACCCTCTATGAGGAGCAGCGGACCCTTTTTCGATTGGACGGCCTTGATACCATTCGTAAAAGTCACCGTGCGTGCTGATTGGACCTGTGTACCTTTTTTCGCCTTCAGCTCTTCGTAGTGGTCCTTGAAAGAACTCCACGTGTCGCGACACAGGTCCTTCCACTGCTCCTTTCCGTCCGAAATGCGGTCCAGGCGCGACTCCATTTGCTTCGTGAAATCGTAGTCAAAGAGCTGTGAGAACTCGCGCACACAGAACTCGAGAGCGGATTTGCCGAGAGCGGTTGGGGCCAGCTTATTCTTTTCCGCACCGACCTTTTTCATGACTTCTACTTTGGTAGGAGGCCATTGACCCAGTGTAAGTTGATAGCTAGCAACACGTACATCCTTCGCCACCGAGTCCTTCTTTTCAACGTATTCTTTGTCGAGAATAGTGCCAACCAGTGATGCGAAAGTGCTGGGGCGACCGATTCCACGTCGCTCGAGTTCGCGAACAAGGGTGGCCTCCGTGTACCGGCCGACGGCCTTAGTTTCCTTTGGGGCGGCGGCGAGGCTGCTCCACTTAAGTTTGGACCCTTCTTTCAGACTCTGGCCTAGCGTCCAGGCCCCTGATGGGGCTACACCCAGAGTATCGGACTCATCTTCGTCGAGATCGGCAATAGCTTGCGCGACCTTCTTCCAACCAAGAAACAGCGTCCGCTCCCAGACGGCCTTCCACGGCATTTCTGCAGGGTCACCTGAGGCGAGAAACCATACAGTACGCTCCTCGCCCTTACAGGGGGCCATTACACTCTGAACCGTGCGATTCCAGATGAGTTTGTAGATTTTCCTATCAATGGCGGACCAGTCTGCGTCTGTAGGCAGCTCTGTGGTCTCGACATGAGTGGGCCGAATGGCCTCGTGGGCTTCCTGAGGAGGCGTAGCCGTTGCGCCTTTCACAACCTTCTTCTTAGCTACAACAGAAACGACAGCCTTACCGATATAGGCCTCCCCATAGGCGGTACGAACATGGGCCTCGGCATCCAGCCGTGCCTCCTCCGAAAGTACTGCCGAATCCGTTCGCATATAAGTAATATAGCCGGCCTCATAGAGTCGCTGGGCGATTTGCATGGTGCGCTTCGGCTGCGACCCGTAAAGTGCCGAAGCCTCCTGCTGCAGCGTCGATGTAATGAGGGGCTTGGGGGCCGAGACTGTAGTTTGGCGCTCTGCTACAGATGTCACGACGCCTTCGGACTCCGTGTGAATATTTTCCATGTAGTTTAGTGCCGATTCGTGGTCCTCTAGAGGGTCGTCAAGCCGCGCTTCGAACTGGCCCTCCGCAGTCCAAGTTCCACTCACAATCCAGGTGGTCTCTGATTTGAAATCCGCAATACTGGTCTCGCGGTCAGCTACAAGACGAAGGGCGGGCGTCTGGCAGCGACCGGCTGAAAGCCCGCCGCCCACAAACTTCCACAGCAGCGGTGAAATTGTGAAACCGACCATCATATCAAGAATAGCGCGCCCCTGTTGGGCGAAAGCACGATTCATATCGATGCGCTTCGGAGCCGCAATAGCCTTCGTAATAGCATCCTTTGTAATCTCGTGAAAGACAATGCGTGGGGTCGTATCAAGAGGGAGACCGAGCAGGACGGCCACGGAATAGGAAATCGCCTCGCCCTCGCGGTCATCGTCTGAGGCTAGGTAGACCTGCTTCGCCTCCTTAGCGCACGCCTTAATCTGTTGAATGGCCTTCGACTTGTCCTTAATAAAGACATAGCGTGGCTCGAAATCGCGGTCGAGTCCCACGGCGTCGAGGCCTTCATCGAGGGCGCGGATGTGCCCCATAGTAGCGATGACCTTCCATCCAGGGCCTAGAAAGCCCTGGATCTTAGAACATTTTGCTGGTGATTCGACAATGAGTAGGGAAGACATTTGTAGTGGTGTCTATAAGAAGAGTTTAATCAATTTTATTGGGGGGGACCGTTTTCTTGTCATCTCTTTCACATTCGGATGATTCTTCGTACATTGCCATACTAATATCATCACAGCAGTCTGTAAAATTATCAAGCTGTTCTTTTATAAACAATTCTGTAAAGTCAAGAACATCATCGAGTTCTGGCTCATCCTTATATTTCATAAATGCAGAAATAGCAAAGAGTGTATTATTTGAGTGCTGCCATAATACTGATGCAACTTTTGCATTTACATATTTACTAAAATATTTATTGAATTTATCAAGATATACATTGCTAAATTCCATATCTGCTTCAGTAATTAGCCACATATCAAACATTTTTTTCCAGTTATTCTGTATATGTTGTGTACAATAATAAATAATTTCAGTTTTAGCTAATGCAAGTTTACTCTCGTAGTCCATTTATATATTAAATTAATTAATGTTTAAGCGTTATTAAGATAAAATTGATACATGTCTCATCAACATAGAATATAAAAATGCTACATCAATTTAATGACGGTTCTATATTAAAACTAATGTCTGCGAAGGATCTAATTTCTGTTCCAGTCTGGAAGGGAAATCGAATTCTTGATACAGAACATGCCTCTAAAATAAAGGAGGCAATTGGTGATAATATAAATAGGCTAGATTCTGGATATACAATTATTCGCTACAATGAAGAGGCATCAGATGGTCGTATTATAATGTCATCATATCTAATTGACGGACAACACCGTGCATCAGTAATTCGCGATTTCTATAATTCAACAGTATGTGAGCCTGATTTTCAGCTAACTATCACAGAACGAACAGTTGAGTCAGAATCAGAGGCAATTGACTATTTCAATAGTATTAATAATGTGAAGCCACAATTCTGGAAGACTGATCCTAATCTTTTAGTTAATAATTATATTAAGGCTCTGGAGGGTCACTATAATAAAAATAAAAAGGCACTTCTCATTCGTTCTGATAACACTAAACGACCCTATTTGGCGGTAAGTACCCTGAGAGATGCACTCAGGATAAATGTGGAGCATCTGAAATCAAGCATTGATGATATCAACAAATTCGTTGAAAGGGTTGACAAGTATAATACTACCCTCATTAACAATTTTCGTATTGATTTACACAACCAAATGTAAAGGACGAAAAGATAAAGGAGCGAATGGTAAATATTGGCTTCACTCTTGCGTATGATTTAAGAATGCGATGGGTAAAGGAACTTTTAGCCTAGTACGCGAACATCATGCCCCCACGCCCACCATAGACTCTGAAAACATTGTAGGTCTGCGCCCACACATAAATCCTGTAGCGGGGAACCGACTTGAGGCCGCGGAAGGGCTTGAATTCCAAGTCGAGCGAAATCGTGTGAATCTTATCGAGATTCGCCTCGCCAGAGGGGAGCGACGGAGGCAGGTTCCCGTGATTCAGGCCAAAATGAAGACTGTAAAAATACCGATTCACAAAGGGCGACTTCCTCATCTCGTACGATGGTATAAGAGACCTGAAGAGCGACGGACTCGTGGTAACATAACGTACGAGGCTGCCTTCATAGACTAACATTATAGATGCGAGCGGCTCAGAATCACGGAACTGAAAGGCGGGTATGAGAGTGCCAGGAGCCCGCGCGTTTATAGGGTCCGCGTTCGGCCACCAAGGCGCCTGAGGCGCATCGGCCCCAGAGAGGTCTCTCGTAGCCAAGAAGGGTGCGTTAAACATCGGAGCCTCGTACCGCTGCGCGTAAAAAAGAAGGTTCCGCGTCGGATTGGGAATGCGTAAAGGAATCGTGGCTCTTATGGAACCATTTGTATCAAAGGGGTCGAAGGCATAGTGCTGAGTAATGGGTACTTCAATATCTGAGATACGGAATCTATTCGCCTCGGGGCCGTCAAGATAGACATATTCAGCCATTATATAGGTGTCACCTAGCTGTAGGATGCTCGGCATGGTGGCATTCGGTATGGCTGAAACCAGTGTTCCCACTGCAGGGTCTCCGCCGAGACCATAGACGAGTTTCCCGCTGGGATTAGTAGCATAGAAGGGGGAGCCGGCCAGAGGAAAGTAACCTGACCCTGCCACTTGGCCGAGCTTTTCATCGAGTGCTACCTTTGCAGAGCTTACATATAAGCTATTCAAGGCAGCAAACTGCACTGTTAATTTAACGGGATCAGATGCAAGGGCGTCAACAGGTAAATAGACACCAGGATCTCCTCGGCTGAACCAGAACGGTAAGGGGGTATAAGTGGGGTCAGGTACCGTAGTAGAAAAGCGGGGAAAATTCGTCATGTTTCTTGACAGCATCTTATTCACTAGACCAACCTTCTCAAGAGGTGTGTAGAAGTCGTCCAGTACTTCCATGAGCTGCCCGTCTATCTGCTCGACGCGCGACCCTCCAATATCTATGGTGGCCTCCGAGACAAGGGCGTGCCCGAGTGAATTCGTCCATGTGAAGCGGGGGCCGGCGAATCCTGGGGTGTCCGTTACGGCGGCCTGTGGCGTGAAAATATCGGGCATTGTTGTAACTAAATACAAGCGACCGACGAGATGTCCCTTTCTGGGAATCGTAATAACCGCCTTGGAGCCGAAAGTGGGATTCGTATCAAAATCGAGGCGTACCCATTGTGTTGTAAATCTCCCCGCACGCACTAAAACTTTTGAAAAGAGCTCGACTTTTGGCTGCCCCTTGGGTGGGAGAAGGCGTGAATTCTGTATTCCGCTGTGGAGTACTCGCAGGAGCGAGGCCACCATTTCTACACTAGCTTAAGGCCTTATTTTAGACGGCTAAATTAGAAATGGTAAATAGTGTTTCCAATATAAGAGTAAATAGGGGGGCAACTAATAATTACAACGCATCTCCTAATCTTATCACGGGGTTTGTTTTGATTGTTATTGCAATGGGTATTTTTATATGGACTTCAGAGGCTTATAGTGGTAAACCATATAGAATGGCTCCAGCCGAAAATGCAACTGGCGATACTCTTAAATGGTACGGTATCATATCGATACTTGCATATGTCATATTAATTGGGGGGTTGATTTTTTTGGCAATTGCATTTTCCTCAATTATCCTGTCAGGAACACCATTGTCTCTTCTCATAGCCCAGCGTTTGTTATATCCTCCCACGACTACACAAAATAGAATATCTGAATTTTTCATTGCCATATTTGGTATATTCGCAGTTATTACTTTATTTATTTTGGTATCAAGAATTGGAAAATAGATGTGATGTCTAGACCGCAGAGTCGAGTACTAGACGGTACCGTCTAGTACTGAAGTTAAGTACTCCCCATAACCAAAGCCACTCCGTGGCTTTGTATCATGGGGAGCACTTAACTTCTCGTTCTAGCCAGCAGAGTGGAGTACTTAATTTAA
>Ga0114959_10004599_pt1 | contig 10533 bp, 5 predicted proteins | sample C_130625_EF_Meta_FD_87317 | JGI IMG/M metagenome (GOLD analysis project Ga0114959, IMG submission 87317) | Freshwater microbial communities from Lake Croche, Canada to study carbon cycling - C_130625_EF_MetaG | ecosystem: Environmental > Aquatic > Freshwater > Lake | place: Lake Croche, Canada...
AACTGCCTAGCGGCGGTGCCATCGTGATCGACCACACCGAAGCGCTGGTCAGCGTGGACGTGAACTCAGCACGCGCAATCAAAGGCGGTGACATCGAAGAAACCGCCACCCGCACCAACTTGGAAGCCGCCGACGAGGTAGCCCGCCAGATGCGCTTGCGCGACTTGGGCGGCCTGATCGTGATCGACTTTATCGACATGGAAGAGAGTCGCAACCGCCGCGAAGTGGAAAGCCGCTTGCGCGATGCGCTGCGCCAAGACCGCGCCCGCGTGCAGTTCGGCACCATCAGCAAATTTGGCCTCATGGAAATGAGCCGCCAGCGCCTGCGCCCGGCCCTCTCCGAAGGTGCCTCCATCCCCTGCCCGCGCTGCGGCGGTTCCGGCCATATCCGCGACACCGAATCGAGCGCGCTGCAAATCTTGCGCATCATCCAGGAAGAATCGCTCAAGGACAACACGGCTTCGGTGCTATGCCAAGTGCCCGTGGAAGTGGCTTCTTTCCTGCTCAATGAAAAGCGTACCGAGATCGCCAAAATCGAACTCAAACAGCGCATCAACGTGCTGATGGTGCCCAACAAAACGCTGGAAACGCCAAACTACAAGCTCGAGCGCCTCAAGCACGACGACCCCCGCTTAGACCACATCGAAGCCAGCTACAAAATGGCTGATGCGATCGAGGACCCAACCTCGGTGACGCGCCGCTCGCAAGAGCCGACCAACAAGCAAACCCCTGTAATCAAAGGTGTGCTGCCCGACGCACCCGCACCCCAGGCAGCGCCCCGCGCCGAGGCAGCACCGGCTGCGCCCGCACGGCCCGCCAAAGCGGCTCCTGCAGCGCCTGTGCCTGCGGCGCAACAAGGCTTTTTTGCCTGGGTGAAAGGCTTGTTTGCCTCTCCCCCAGCAGCCCCTGCCGTACCCGCCAGCCCCGCCGCTAAAACCGATGAGCGCCAAGGTGCGCGCGCTAGCCGTGATGGCCAGCGTGGCCCGCGCAGCGGCGAGGCACGCGGCGAAGGTCGTGGTGAGGGCCGAGGCGATGGTCGCGGCGGCCGTGGCGGACGCGGTGGCCGTGGCGGCGAGCGCAGCGGCACACGCGAGCGCCTGGACGCTGAAGGCAAAGCCATCGCGCCCGGCAGCGATGCCAGCCCCGCACAAGACAGCGCCAGCACCGAAGCACGCCAAGAACGTGGCGCGCGCGGTGGCCGTGGAGGTCGCGGTGGCCGCAATGGCGCCGAGCGCAGCGAAGGCGCTGATCGCGCAGAACGGACCGAGCGCGCCGAAGGCAGCGAACGCAGTGCACCCACGCCCGGTGCCGAAGGCGGCGATAACGCCACCCGCGAAGCGCGCGAGCCCCGTGGACGCAGCCGTGGTGGCCGCGGCCGCCGCGATGACCGCGGACCGCGCCTGGACGAGGCCGGCAACCCCCTAGCCGCACAAGAGACCCCAGCGCATGACGAGGCCCAGCCGGGCCAAACCGACGAGCGCGGCAGCGACGAAGCCAGCGAAGGCAATGGCCGCCGTTCCCGCGACCGCTACGGCCGCGAGCGTGGCCCACGCGCAGACCGCGCACCCCGCGAGGCCGACGAACAAGCCACGTCGCAAGATGCCGCGCCCTCACGCGCCGCCGCAAGCGATGATGCAGAGTTCACGCCCCGCCCCTCCTACTTCAACCACGTAGCGCAAGCGGCTGACACCGCTCCCGCCCAGGCGGCAGAGGCGCCCGCGCCAGCCGTACACGCTGCCCAGGACGCACCTGTGGCTGCTGCACCTACACCAGCACCCGCAGCGGTGCCCGTGCAGGAAGTTGCCGCGCCAGCCCCTGTGGTCGTCGCACCACAAGTACCGGCTGCTGCGCCAGCGCTTGCCCCCACAGCGCCTGCACCAGTGCAGTTTGTGTTGCCCGTAGACACCTTGCAAGCCGTAGCCCAAAGCTCAGGCCTGCAGTGGGTGGGCTCCAACCCGGACAAAGTGGCCGCCGTACAGGCCGCCATCGCGGCCGAGCCAGCGCCCGCGCATGTGCCACGTGAGCGTCCCGCGCCTGTGGTGCTGGAGCAAGCGCCCCTGGTGCTGGTCGAGACCAAACGCGATCTGGGCCAAATGCAGTTGCCCATCGCCTAAGCCGGCACAGGCCCGCCAGCAGTGGCGGGCCCAAGCAAACAAAAAGGGCGCCTAGGCGCCCTTTTTGTTTTCCAGTACCAGCGCCGCCCGCCTAAGGCGTATCGCGCCGCTGGGCTATTTGCTCCAAAGCGCGCTGGGCGTCGCGCTTGATATCGGGCTCTTGGGTGGTGGCTACGCACTGGCGCAGCAGGTGTTGGGCCTTGCCCCACAGGCTCAGTCGCATGCACATCACGCCGGCAAGGTACTGCAGCAAAGGGTCGCGCGCCGCCGCCAATTGCGTCTGCTCTATGCGCGCTACCCACGCCAGTTCAGGCGGTTCGAGCGGCGCGACCATGCTGCTTTCCAAAGTGCGCACCAACCGGCTGCGTTGCAAACTGGTCAGCGCTTGCGGATCTTTCACCATGCGTTCCCACACCGGCAGGAGCCAGCCGCGCGCGCGTGCGCCGTCGCCCCCCTTGGACAGCCAGTGGCGCGCCATGCCGATGGCCACGTCGGTGAGATTGCGTTCTTTGGCCTCCAAAGAATTCCAGGCGCTTTGGATTTGCTTGGTGTCTTGCCCGGAGAGCAAAATCTCCAGCGCCAAGGCCTGCGAAATACTGGTGCCTGTCGAGGCCGACATGGCGCGGTGCTTCATGAGCAAGCGCACCGTCTCCAGCGCCACGCTGTTTTGCCCTTGCATGCGCGCCACCCGAAAGCGCAGGCGCAAAGCGGCTGTGCGCCGGGCCGCGCCCTGGGGCAGGCGTTCTAGCCAATGCGCGGCCGCCAGCGCATCGTGGTCGTCTAAGGACCAGTGCGCCGCCCGCAGGAAAAAGCCTTCTTGCGTGGCCGACACCTCCGGCGTTTCTAATAGCGCCATCGCCTGCTGAAAGTGCTGGTCCCGCAAAGCGCTGTCTTGCACCGCATGGGAGCCCTCGGCTGCCAGCAAATGCAGAACCGCCTCGATGCGCAAGCTGCGGCCCTGGGCCGGGTCTTTGGCATCTGCGCGGGTGTGCATGTCGATGGCGTACTGCGCCGCTTTGCGCGCCCGCACATAGCGCCCGGCCATCAAATGCACCAGCGTATCGACCAGCGCGGTTTGCACCAGCCGCTCTTTTTGCAGCAGCCGCCAACGCCGCGCCTGGCCGGGAATGCCGGCCAAGGTCGACAGCGCGCCCAAGGCCATATGGCCAAGCACAAACACGCCCAACAAAACCAACAGCGCCAAATTGAGCGAGACATCCACGCGGTACGGCGGCCAAAACAAGGTGACCGTACCTGGGTTCCCGGCGGCAAACAAGGCGGCGGCCACGGCCACGCCAAACAGGCCCACCAGCCACAAAACGGCGCGTACCACCGTCAGCGCCCCGCCGCCGCAGTAGACAAGGCGGCCATGGTCTCATCAACGCGGGGCACCTCCAGCAAGCGCATCTTGCTTTGCACTTGCTGCAACAAGGCCGCTGCGGTTTGGTTTTTGCGCGCCTCGGGCGCAAAAAACCGGCTGAGCATGGCAGAGGCGCTGGCCAAGTCGGCGCGGGCCGAGGCAATTTGCCGCGACATCAGGCCTAGCTTGGCGTTGAGCACACGCAGCTTGAAGTTTTCACGCAGAAAAAACGCCTGCTCCGGCGCCAAAAGCGCCGCATCGGGCTCGCTGATTTTGCTCACGCGCACCAGGTTTTGGGCCTCTTCGCGCAATGCGGTCCACAGGCGCAAGGACCAATCGCGCACGGCCTCTTGGGGCTTGCGCGCCACCTCTACCGGCGCAGCCGCACGGCCCACGGCATTGGCGAGGGCCAAATCATCGGCCAGCAAAGCCAATTCGTCCAACTGCAGCAAGAGCGCAGGCGTGTCGGTCAGCGGCGTGTTTTGAATGCGGGCCTCGTCGCGGGCCATGGCGCGCTGCAGCGGGGCGAGTCGGGGCTGTGCCGAGCGCGCCAGGCGCGATTGCGCGGTTTTGAGTGCCGACATCAGCGGCTCGACGCTACCGGTCAGCTGGGCTTGTTGCTGCGCTAAGCGGATGGCTGAATCGATATCCGCCACCAAGTTTTCATCGCGCGAACGCGACAGGCTTTGAATCAGCTCTTCCACCTGCGTGCGCTGCAAGGCCACTTCCGTCAGCCGGGCGTCGGTGACTGCCAGCTTGGCGGCGGTCTCTAGCGCGAGTTCTTGGGCGCGGTGGGCGCTGCCTTTGGCCTCGGTGCTCAGGCCCAAGGAATCGGCACTTTGGCGCGCCAAATTCTCTTGCATGGACTGCACTTTTTGCCACAACCACAAACTGCTAAGCAGGGCCGCCAGGGCTACCAGGGCGCTGGCATAAGCCCACCACGGCGAGCGCGAGGCCAGAGCGGGCGTGCCGAGGTCGGTGGCGGGGGCGTCGTCGGCAACAGGGCTGGTCATGCCAGGGATTCTATCGACGCACACAGCGCGTCCAGACCCGGTCCGGCCAGCGCCACCCGGCCAAAGCCCGCCTCGCGGGCCGCCTGCGCAATACGCGGATGCGTCGCCACGGCCGCAGCGCCCTGCCAGTTTTGGCCGGGGAAGGCCGCGCACAAATTGGCCAGCGCTTCGCTGCTGCTCCAAAGCCAAACCGCCTCTTGCGCTAGGGCCTGGGCCACCTGGTCGCGGCGGGCGGCATCCCAATCCGGCGCGCTGCGCGTGTAGGCGACCACCCAATGCAACTGCGCGCCCGCTTGGACCAACTGAGCGCCTAGCCAATCGCGGCCCTGGCCAGGGCCCGGGCCATGTACACCCGCGCCAACCCCGGCCACGGTGCCCCGCACTATCAGCACACGCATGCCCGGGCGTAGCTGCGGCTGCACCTGCGCCCACAAAGCTTCCGAGTCAAGTTGGGTGGCATGCGCTGGTGGTTGGTCGATGGCGCTGGCCGGCAGGCCCTGGCCCAACAAAGCGGCCTGGCTGCCGGGCCCTGTCACCCACCAGCGCGGTTTGGCCGCGTCGGCCGGCACCGGCATGTCGGCCGGTCGAGCGGCAAAAAACTGTTCCACCGCATTGCTGCTGACAAACATCAGCGCGTCAAAGTGGGCCAGCGTCTGCCAGACTTGCAGCAGCGCGGGGCGATCAGGACCGGGCGCAATATCAATCAGGGGCAAGGCCTGGGCCGCCCAGCCGCGCGCTTGTAATTGGCCAACCCACTGCGCCGCCTCGCGCGCGGGGCGGGTCACGATCAGGGGACGGCGGTTTGGCAAAACGCTAATGCGTCTGGGCATCTACGCCCGCTTTGAGCGCCAAGGCGACCTGCGAGCCCAGGCACTCGGCCTCGGCGAGCGTGTGCACAGGCGCGCTGGCTTGCACTTGCACCAGCGGGTGCTGGCCCTCGGGATCGCCCCAGGCGGCACGCAGATGCAGGCCTTGGTCGGTAAAGCGGGCGTAGGCGGCCAAGGGCATGGAGCAGCTACCGCCCATCAGGCGGCTGACCATGCGCTCGGCCGAGACCGCCAGCATGGTGGGCAGATGCAATAGCGGACCCAGCGACTGCGCCAACGCCTCGCGCCCCTGCATGGTTTCGATGCCCAAAGCGCCCTGCCCGGCCGCGGGCAGCATCTGCTCGGGCTCAAACACCTGCGCTATGCGCGACTCCAGGCCCAGCCGCTTCAGGCCAGCAGCGGCCAGCACGATGCCATCGTACAAGCCCTCGTCTAATTTACGCAAGCGGGTGTCTAGGTTGCCGCGCAAGGCTTCAATCTTCAGGTCCGGGCGCAGCGCGCGCATCAAGGCCACGCGGCGCAGGCTGGAGGTGCCCACCACCGCGCCCTGGGGCAGGTCTTGCAAGCGTGCGTACTTGTTGGACACCCAGGCGTCGCGCGGGTCCTCGCGCTCCATGACACAGGCCAAGGTAAAGCCCTCGGGCAACTCCATGGGCACGTCTTTGAGCGAATGCACGGCCAAATCGGCGCGGCCTTCTTCCAAAGCGGTCTCGAGCTCTTTGACAAAAAGGCCTTTGCCGCCGACTTTACTCAGCGAGCGGTCCAAAATTTGGTCGCCCTTGGTGGTCATGCCCAAGAGCGTGACCGTGTGGCCCTGCGCCTGCAGCAGCGCTTGCACATGTTCGGCCTGCCACAAGGCAAGGCGGCTCTCGCGGGTGGCAATGGTGAGATGGTGCGTAGAGTGTTGCAAAGTCGTAACCTGTTGGTAATAGATAGGGGCCTTGGGCGCTAGAGGGAATGCTAGCATGGCCTCAAGGGCTGTCAGGCCTGCGCAATGGGGCGCAAGGAGCAGTTCCTCCCCCCATCCATGCCCACCACCACTTCCTCTCCCCCCACGCTGAGCGCACGGCGCAAAAGCGCAGACCGCCCCTTGGTTGAAGACATCCGCCTGCTAGGGCGCATCCTGGGTGACGTCATCCGCGAGCATGACGGCGAGGCGGCCTTTGCCGTAGTGGAGCAAATCCGCCGCCTGTCGGTGGCGTTTCGGCGCGATGCCGACCACGAGGCCGACCGGGCGCTCAAAAAACTGCTCAAAGCCCTGAGCGCTGACCAAACCGTCAGCGTGATTCGGGCCTTCACGTACTTCAGCCACCTGGCCAATTTGGCCGAGGACCGGCACCACATTCGCCGGCGCGCCATCCATGACCGCGCGGGCGACACCCAAGAAGGCAGCCTGGAAGTGGCCCTCTCGCGCCTGCGCTGGGCAGGCATCAGCAACAAAGCGGTGGCGCACAGCCTGGCGCACAGCTTTATTTCGCCGGTGCTTACGGCCCACCCCACCGAGGTGCAGCGCAAAAGTATTTTGGACGCCGAGCGCGCCATCGCCCTGTTGCTGACCGCGCGCGATGACATCTTGCGCAACAGCGAAGGCAGCGCCAAACGGCCCGACGCCCTCACGCCGCGCGAGCTGGCCGCCAACGAAGCACAAATCCGCGCCCGCGTGATGCAGCTGTGGCAAACCCGGCTGCTGCGCTACAGCAAACTGAGCGTGAGCGACGAAATCGAGAACGCGCTGAGTTACTACGAGTCCACCTTTTTGCGCGAAATTCCCAAGCTGTACGCCAGTTTGGAGGACATGCTGGGCACCAGCGTGCCGCACAGCTTTTTGCGCATGGGCCAGTGGATTGGCGGCGACCGCGACGGCAACCCCAACGTCAGCGCTCAAACCCTGCAATACGCGCTGCGCCGCCAAAGCGAGGTGGCACTGCACCACTACCTCACGCAGGTGCACTTTCTTGGTGGCGAGTTGTCGCTCTCGGCCATGCTCACCGACTGCAGCGCAGCCATGCAGGCCCTGGCCGGGCGCAGCCCCGACCAAAACGCCCACCGCAGCGACGAGCCTTACCGCCGCGCGCTGATCGGCATGTACGCCCGACTGGCCGCTAGCCTGCACCTGCTGACCGGCACCGAGGCCACGCGCCACGCCGTTGCGCCGCAAAACCCCTACGCCAACGCACAAGAATTTATTGCCGACCTGCGCACCATCGAATCGTCTTTGGTCAGTCACCACGGCAGCGCACTGTGCCAAGCGCGCCTGCGCCCGCTGATCCGGGCAGCCGAGGTGTTTGGCTTTCACCTGGCCACGGTCGATTTGCGGCAAAGCTCGGACAAGCACGAAGAAGTGGTGGCCGAGTTGCTGCGCACCGCGCGCATCCATGCCAGCTACAGCGCCCTGGCCGAAACGGACAAACGCAGCTTGCTGCTGGGGCTGCTGCAAGACGCACGCTCTTTGCAAGTGCAAGGGGCCACCTACTCGGCGCACGCGCAGGCCGAACTGGCCATTTTTGCCATGGCCCGCGACATGCGCGAGCGCTTTGGACGCGAGGCGATTCGCCACTACATCATCAGCCACACCGAGAGCGTGAGCGATTTGCTCGAAGTGCTGCTGCTGCAAAAGGAAGTGGGCCTGGTGCGCGGCACCCTGGACGGCGATGCGGTGTGCGATCTGATCGTAGTGCCGCTGTTTGAAACCATTGAAGACTTGCGCAACGCCGGCCCCATCATGCGCGAGTTTTACGCCCTGCCCGGCATGGCCGATTTGGTGCGGCGCAGCGGTGGCGAGCAAGACATCATGCTGGGCTACTCAGACAGCAACAAAGACGGCGGCATCTTTACCAGCAACTGGGAGCTGTACCGCGCGGAGATTGCGCTGGTCGAGGTGTTTGACGAACTCAGCCGCAGCCACCCCATCCAATTGCGCATGTTCCACGGGCGCGGCGGCACCGTGGGGCGCGGCGGCGGCCCCAGCTACCAGGCCATTCTGGCCCAGCCGCCGGGCACGGTGCGCGGGCAAATCCGCCTGACCGAACAAGGCGAGGTGATCGGCTCCAAATACGCCAACCCCGAAATCGGCCGGCGCAACCTAGAAACACTGGTCGCCGCCACGCTGGAAGCCACCTTGCTGCAAGCAACCAAGCCGGCAAGCAAAGCCTTTTTGGCCGCCGCCGCCGAACTCTCGGCGCACAGCATGGCCGCCTACCGGCGCTTGGTCTACGAGACACCGGGGTTTGCTGACTTTTTCTTCAGCGCCACGCCGTTGCGTGAAATTACTGAGCTCAATATCGGCTCGCGCCCGGCCTCGCGCAAAGCCACCCAGGCCATCGAGGACTTGCGTGCGATTCCTTGGAGCTTTAGCTGGGGCCAGTGCCGCCTGACGCTGCCGGGCTGGTACGGCTTTGGCGCGGCGGTGCAGGCCTTTATCCACGGCGCCGACGGCACGCACAGCAGCGCGCAAGCCAAAGAACGCACCGCCTTGCTGCAAAAAATGCAGCGCCAGTGGCCGTTTTTCCAAACCCTGCTCTCCAATATGGACATGGTGATGGCCAAAAGCGACCTCGCCCTGGCCGCCCGCTACGCCGAACTGGTGGGCGACGCGCGCCTGCGCCGCAAAATCTTTGGCGCCATCGAGCAGGAATGGCACAGCACGGCCGACGCGCTGCGCCTGATCACCGGCGAGAAACAGCGCCTGGCCCACAACCCCAGCCTGCGCCGCTCCATCGACCACCGCTTCCCCTACATCGACCCGCTACACCACCTGCAGGTGGAACTGGTGCGCCGCTACCGCGCCGGCCAGAGCGACGAGCGGGTGCAGCGCGGCATTCACATCTCGATTAACGGGATTGCGGCGGGGCTGAGGAATACCGGTTAGCGGTTTTACAAGGCGTTTGGCGGAAATCGGGCGGCTTCGGGCCGCCCGATAAAATCCACCAATGACAAACCAACTCGACAAAAAATCCCAGGCCTGGTCGGCGCTCTTTTCGGAGCCGATGAGCGATTTGGTCAAACGCTACACGTCCAGCGTGTTTTTTGACAAGCGGCTGTGGCAAGCGGACATCCAGGGCAGCTTGGCGCATGCGGAGATGCTGGCCGCGCAGGGCATCATCGGGGCGCAGGACTTGGCGGACATTCAGCGCGGCATGGCGCAGATCGTGGCCGAGATCGAGGCCGGCAGCTTTGAATGGAAGCTGGACCTGGAAGACGTACACCTGAACATCGAAGCGCGCCTGACCCAGCTGGTGGGCGATGCCGGCAAACGCATGCACACCGGGCGCAGCCGCAATGACCAGGTCGCCACCGACGTGCGCCTGTGGCTGCGCGGCGAGATCGACCTGATTACCGAGCTGCTGACCACGCTGCAACAGGCCTTGCTGGACCTGGCCGCCCAGCACACCCAAACCATCCTGCCCGGATTTACACATTTGCAAGTGGCCCAGCCGGTGAGTTTTGCGCACCATGTGCTGGCCTATGTCGAAATGTTTGCCCGCGACGCCGAGCGCATGCGCGAAGTGCGCGCCCGCACCAACCGCCTGCCCTTGGGCAGCGCCGCGCTGGCAGGCACCAGCTACCCGCTGGACCGCGAGCGCGTAGCGCGCAGCCTGGGCATGGTGGACGCCCAAGGCCTGCCCCAGCTCTGCCGCAACAGCCTGGACGCGGTGAGCGACCGCGACTTTGCGATGGAATTTACCGCCGCCGCCAGCATCAGCATGGTGCACATCAGCCGCCTTAGCGAAGAGCTGGTGCTCTGGATGAGCCAGAACTTTGCGTTTATCCGCTTGGCTGACCGCTTTACCACCGGCAGCTCCATCATGCCGCAGAAGAAAAACCCGGACGTGCCCGAGCTGGCGCGCGGCAAAACCGGCCGCGTGGTCGGCCACCTGATGGGTTTACTCACCCTGATGAAAGGCCAGCCCCTGGCCTATAACAAAGACAACCAAGAAGACAAAGAGCCGCTGTTTGACACCGTGGACACGCTCAAAGACACGCTGCGCATCTTTGCCGAAATGATGGGCGGCCTCACCGTCAACGACAGCGCTATGCGCAGCGCCGCCGCCCGCGGCTACGCCACCGCCACCGACCTGGCCGACTACCTGGTTAAAAAAGGCCTGGCTTTTCGCGACGCGCACGAGGTGGTGGCCCACGCCGTCAAAAGTGCGCAAACGGCGGGCAAAGACTTGTCCGAACTGCCGCTGGCCACCCTACAAGGTTTTCATGCAGCCATT
>Ga0114959_10004600_pt1 | contig 10533 bp, 9 predicted proteins | sample C_130625_EF_Meta_FD_87317 | JGI IMG/M metagenome (GOLD analysis project Ga0114959, IMG submission 87317) | Freshwater microbial communities from Lake Croche, Canada to study carbon cycling - C_130625_EF_MetaG | ecosystem: Environmental > Aquatic > Freshwater > Lake | place: Lake Croche, Canada...
ATGGATGCCTACAACCCCCGCCACTGGACCGACCACCTCTTCGACATCCGCGGCACGATGGCCCGCGAGATCCTCCTGCGCGTGAGCGTCTGCGTCGCCTGGACGGCGATCCTCACCCTGGCCCTGCTCCTCGTCTTACGCCCACACTCTTCTCACGAGCGATTCTCGGAAGGGCGGAAGCCCCGAGGCGGCTGAGTCGATCCTCGATCAGCGACGACTCGTCCCCTAGAGGCCCCCGTTCTCAATCCCGAATGAATCGTTCCTCGCATTCCGAAAGTCCCTAGGCCCGTCGCCGCCGTCAAGACCGGCCCTCTCGAGAACAGGCTCCCTGTTGAACTGCCAGGTTGGCATGCGACGTTGAGTTCGAATCGCAGACACATCTTATTCATTGTCTCGTACCTGATCACGAGCGGAGAATTTCTTTCGATGCCCCCCCAACCGATCGATGCCCAAGAGAGATTCGCCTTCGCCGGATTGGCAGGACTCCTCACCCTGTCTCAAATGGTTGGGCAAGAGGGTGCATCGTCGCTGCAATTGTTCTTCGGTCCGCCGGCGTTGTGGAAAGCGATTGTAGCCGCGGCCGCCTACTCGTCGGTTGCATATATGGGCTATCGACTGTCGCGCAACACGCCACGGCCGGACAAGCGACGCCGGCGCCAACTCGTCCTGCTCGCCCTGCTCGCGGTGATCCTCTCAAACCTGTTCCCGGACTTGATCCTCAAGTCGCTCGGGGTGGAGCGAGAGTACGACCTCGCGCGATGGCTGATTCTGGCCGGGATCGCCATCCTCTGGATCGGGCTTTATGAGCACGTTTTCCCTGCCATTCAGGAACACTACCAGACGCCGATCAATTTGGCGACGACGACCAACCCGCCAGTTCCGACGGGGGCCATCACTCTTATCGCCTTAGTGTCAAGTATTGAAACTGCCGAAATCCAAATGCATTCCACTGGGCCATGGACGCTCAGTCGGCCCAACGGGAAGACCTACTCTCTCAACTTTCAATCGATCTCCGTTGATGCCAAAGAAGCTCTCGATGGCTCCGGATGGAAATGGCAGCAACTCCTAAGATCGGTAAGTCCCCATCTGACCTCGAACATGGTGAAGAGCCTGAAAATCATCCTCGTGGGATCCAAGGACGGACCGCCTGTCGCGGCTAGTAAGACCGTCACTCAAGGTTCGCATGATCAGCTTCAGTCTCATTGCAAGCCTCTTCTTGAGCGATACGAAAAGAGTGACTTGCCCTTGACGGTCGCAATTCACCCCGATCCGCTTGATTTCGAGGACTACAACTCTGTCATGGAGTCGATTCGCAACCTTCTCCGTCGAGAATGCGAGGGAAACACCGACACAAATGTCTTCGTCGACATCACCGGCGGACAGAAGATCGCCAGCGTGGCTGCTGCCGCGGCCACGATCGGCACCATCGGCCAATTTCAGTACGTGCAGACAAACCATCCAAACGACGTTCTTGTCTCCGATCTTCACCCGCAGGTCATCCCGATCCAGTCGTAACCGGGCTCGGATTCGTGGCCTACGTCCGGGCACGCAACGGACGCCATATGGCGTTGACGGGATGGTTTGCTTGGCCCAAATCAGGTCACCGAAGGCCCCGGGCTTCTCCCACGCGATACGCTCAGGCAAAGGCGTGGTGTTGGAAAGGGACGGTGGTTGAGGGTGGCTCTTTGAACTCTATTCCATGGGCGTTGCATCTCGTACCGTCGCCTTCAGCGCTTCCCCCTGGCCGTCTCGCGGATGCGTTGAAGATCGATGATCTCGGCGACGTCGAAGATCGGCGGAACCGCTTCGGGACGCGGCCGCAGCCGCACGATCGCAGGAAGACAGCCCATGCGGCCATGGAGCTCGGCCAGGCAGGCGGCCGCGATCGGCGCAAGCGCCGGCGGGACGACAAGAATCGGCAGCGACTGCCATTCCGTCGGTGTGAGCCTCGCCGCATCCACAAATCGCGTCGCCTGGAGCCCGAACGGCTCGGCATGGTCGCAATGCACCGGCACATCGATGACGCGTTCGATCGGCCTGCTGCAGGCCGCCTCAATGGCATCTCGCTGATGTAACGCCAGGGGATGGGAAAAGTTGACGACAATCATCGGCAGACTCCGGAGCCACGTGTCAGGCGGTGGGCTGGTTATACGCGATTGACCTCGCCGCACGACTTGCACGGATCACCACAGTTGCTAAAACTCTCCCGGGTGTTCCGGGGGGGCTGCCCCCTCCGGCACCGCCGACAAGGAGTCCGACTCGCATGGCAGACGATCCTCCGAAAAGGCCGGTGCCCCAGCCGCCAAAGGCGTTGCCCGAACGGCGGCAGCGGCGGTTTCGGGATCACGACGATGCGACGTTTGCCGTCGCGCTAAAGGTAGTGACCCCGATCCTCGGCGGGAGTTTCTTCACCGCCGGCGACTCCATCGGATATCGGCATTACGACCCGATTCGGGTTCCGACGATCCGTGGTCATCTGCGTTTCTGGTGGCGAGCGCTCAAGCCAGCCGGGCTCTCCGAGGCGGAGTTGCGATCGCGGGAGCGAGACCTGTGGGGCGGAATGGGGGCGGGCGGAACTGAGAACGCTTCCGAGCCGAAGGCATCGCGGGTGTGCGTGCGGGTGGAATCGGTGAACCCGGCGGAACCGCCACTCGACGATTCGCCGCCTCCGATGAATGGGACGGGCTACGCCCTTTTCCCTGCCCGCGAGCAGAAACAAGGCGGGCAGGTGATCCGTCCGGTCATACCCCGCCTCAAACCCGGGATCACCTTTGCGCTGCGGGTCTCATGCCCCCCCGATCGCCTTGAAGAGGTGCGAAAGGCCGTTCAAGCCTGGATTCTCTTCGGCGGCTACGGCTCACGAACAAGACGAGGTCTTGGGTCGCTGACCGTGACAGCCGACGCAGCCTCTTGGCTACCGTCATCGGCCGAGGACCTCAAGCTAGTTCTTGACGGCGTCGGCTCGACCGGCCAGATGCCAAGTCTGGCAGGGAGCGCACTGTACGTCGGTACGCCGACAGCCGCTGCGGACAATGCCTGGGACCACGCCGTCGGGCAATTGCAGTGGTTCCGTCAGCAACGAGGCTTCGCGCGGGAGCAGGGAACGCAACGCCCAGGCCGCTCACGCTGGCCCGAGCCCGACAAGATTCGACATCTCACGGGGCAAGTCCGGGGGCACATGCCCCGACCGGAGTTCAAGAACGATCCGGCGTGGCCACGTGCCGCGTTTGGCCTGCCAATTGTCGGACGATTCAATGGCGCGAACGAACCTGGCCCGTTTGAGATCACCTGGCAAGCCAAGGGCGCGGCAAAGCCGGCCGACCGTCTGGCAAGCCCGCTGATCGTCAAGGCGTTGCCGCTGGCCGACGGAAAGTTCCTCCCGTGCGCTCTCTGGCTGTCTCGTGGGTTCCCCGACGGAATGGTCGTTCTCACCATGAACCGCACCGTCGTCGCGAGGAGCCCCGCACCATTCGGGAAGATGCGTGGCAACAACGACACAGACGTCCATGAAGCCCTCGTAGACAAGGCAAGCGTCCGCGAGGCGTTCCTCGGCTGGCTCGTGACGGGCTGCAACTGGAAGCGGGTGAGCGGATGACGCGGGCTGTCCTCGTCATGTCGATCGGTCCGGTGCAGGACTTCATCGCCCAGGCCCGCCGGTCGCGCGACCTGTGGTTCGGGAGCCATGTGCTTTCGGAGGTGAGCCGCGCGGCCGCCAAGGCCGCTGCCCAGCACACCGGCGTGGAGCTCGTCTTCCCGGCGTTGTCCAAGGACGATGCCGAACTTGCCCCCTGCGACGCCGCCGTCCGCACCACCGGCAAGCCTCCGCTCAACGTTGGCAACCATCTGCTCGCCGTCGTTCCGGCGGCTGACGCGACAACCGTCGCACACTCGATGCGGAAGGCGGCCCAGGACCGCTGGCAGGCACTTGCAGCCAAGGCCCGCAAAGAGGCCTCGCAATTGGGCCTGCTCGCGGACGGGATCGACGCGGTGTGGAACGAGCAGATCGATTCGCTCCTCGAGGTGGCAGCGGCGTCCGCTCCTTTCACCACCGCCGAGGGCTATGCAGCAGCCCGGCAAGCGGCCGAGAGGGCCCTCGCCGCCCGGAAGAATCTTCGTGACTTCGCCCCCTGGCTGCATGACCGCATCGGAGCACCGAAGTCGTCGTTTGACGGCGGTCGCGTGAGCGTGCTCACAGCGAAGCGTCCAGCGATCCCCAAACGATCCCTCCGCGCCGTCCGCCTCGGCAGTGGCGAGCAACTCGATGCAGTGGGCATCGTCAAGCGACTCGGCGGTGATCCCGATCAGTTCGTGCCGCTTGCGAACGTAGCGCTTGCCGACTGGATCGAGCGAGCACGGCAACAGGCCCCCGAAGAACTCGCCGGGCTCGCAACAGCCTGCGGCGAGGGGGTCGGCCGGGTCTGTCGGCCCGATCTACCCTGGACGCAGTGGGGCGATGGGCGGAGCTTCGACGCTGAAGTGTTGCTCGAGGGACGGCTGCCAGGGGTGCTCATGGAGTGCGGCATCGCCGATCGGCTCGGCAGCCCCGAGATCCGAGACTGGCGGACCGCCCACCTCGATCCGCTCTATAAAAAGATCAAGCCACCGTCAGTGCCGGCGGTCTGTTGCCTCGTCGCTGACGGCGACAACATGGGCCGGGCGATCGCCGACATTGGCGACCCGGAGAAGCACAGGACTCTCTCCCGTTGCCTCGCCTCCTTCGCAAGCGAAGCACAAGCCATCCTCGCCTGCCACCGGGGCTTTGCGGTGTACACCGGCGGCGACGACGTGCTCGGGTTCCTCGCTCCGGCTCACGCTCCGCACGCGGCAGCGGCGCTGCATTCGGCCTTTGCAAAGGCGATGGCATCGCTCGACTTCGTCACCACCCCGCCGACGCTGTCGGTCGGTCTCGGCATCGGCCACATCCTCGACGGTATGGCCCATCTTCTCGCGTTGGGCCGCCGGGCCGAGCGACTGGCCAAGCAGGGGCGGCCCGGCGATCCCCGCGATAGCCTTGCTGTGATCGTCGACCGTCGCTCGGGTGGCGAAGCAAGCTGGTGCGACAAGTGGCAACACGACCCGTTGGGCCGAATCGTGAACCTGGCCGCCGCCTGGGGAGATTCACTCCCGGCCGGCAAGGTCCATGAAATCCGGGCCATGGTAGCGCGATTGCTGCGGCCGGAATCGGCTGGCGACCAGAGCTTCTCGGCGGTGCTGCGGGGAGAAGTGTGTCGGATTCTTGGCCGCGCGAATCTTGGTGAATCCGAGGGGAGAATCGGGCCGAAAAGTAGCCGGCTTTCCCCGAACGACGTCGGGCTAGATCTGCCCCAGTCGCTGCCGTACGCCGAAGCGTATAGCCGCGTGTCGGAGTGGCTGCAGCTGGCGCTTGTGGCCCGCGAGTTCGCCGCGAAGGGGAGGGAGTGATGGCCAATCCGGAGCCGATGGCAGTCGTGTCGCTCGAACCGCGTGATGGCCTCTTCCTCAAGGATGGCCGCGGCTGGTTCACGAACGAATCGGGCCGGGCGGGCACGCTCGAATGGCCATACTCTGGAACAGTCCGGGGGGCCCTCCGCACCTGCCTCGGCAAGCGTCTCGAAGCCGATCAGAAGCAGGGCCTGTCCCCTGACGAGTGGCGATCCCTGAATGCGACTCTCGGAATTGCCGCCGTGCTGCCATTGTGCCGTCCGGTCGGCTCGCCGCTCTCCGTCGCGGCTCGTCGTTGGCCCGCGCCACGGGACGCGGTGATCTTCACACGCGAGCCGCATATCCGCCCACTGCTGCCTTCGTCATCGGGAGAGGCCGCAACCACGCTCCCCCTCTCCGACGATCCCGTCGCCGTCGCCATCGAGAATCTGCGCCATCCGAGCCCAGGGGACATCGACGACAAGGCTGCGGCCATGCCCGTTTGGTGGCCCGACGAGGCCTTCACTAGCTGGCTCTGCGGGATGCAGGTGGACGCCGCGGCCGTTGTATCGAGCGGGCGCACCACCGTGCGAGTCCAGTCACATGTCTCGATCGACCCTGGCTCAGGGGCTGCCCTTGATGGCGCCCTCTTCAGCTCGACGGTCGTGGAACCGCTGTCGCGATCGGCGAACGGCTCCGGGGCGGATGAATGGTCAGTGGCCGCGATCGGCTCGGGGTTCGATCCGGCCCACCTCGAAGGTCGCCATGTGCGATTCGGCGGAGACGGACGAATGGTCACCTGCGCCGCGGTGCCAGTCGATCTCTTCACGATGCCGGTCCCGCTGCGAGAGATGTTCGACGGGGGGCCGCGCGGCCTGAGGCTCGTGCTCGTGAGTCACGCAAGCTTGACCCACGGTTGGCTGCCGTCGTGGCTCGAGGCCCGGGATGGCCGATTCACCGGCGATCTGCCCGGCGTCGGCACGGTGGTGCTCGCGGCGGCGTGTGTCGGCAGGCCGGTACACGTCTCGGGCTGGGACATGGCTGCCGGCGCGCCGAAGCCGACGCGTCGGCTCGCTCCGGCCGGCAGCGTGTGGTTTTTGGAGAAAGCCGATGGCGGCTCATTTACCGCAGCCGACGCAGAAGCGGTCTGGCTAAGGGCCATCGGCGAGGCGAACGACGAGGGGGAGGCGACGGGGGCGGTGGTGCCGGGAGTCTGGCATCCGGCGTGATGACCGATGGCGCCGATCGCGTTGCCGAAGGGCATCAGTCGATCGTGGTTCAAAGTTCACTTGTATCGAGGAAGAGGCATGCACGACGTTCCGTTTCTGCTCCAGGCGGTGTCGCCGCTCCACGCGGGCACAGGGCAATCCGCCGACATCATCGACCTGCCGATCGCCCGCATGCGGAGCACCGGCATCCCGTTCGTGCCGGGGTCGTCCCTGAAGGGAGTGTTGCGCGATGCCTGCCATACAAGGGCCTCGAAGCCTCTGTCGGAATCTGAGCTTTTTGCCATCTTCGGGCCGCCATCCGCCGAGGCCGACAAGCACGCCGGCGCGGTCGCCGTGGGTGACGCGCGGCTTCTCCTCCTCCCGGTGCGCTCGTTTCACGGCACCTTTGCCTACGTGACGAGCCCGCTCCTTTTGGAACTCGCCCGCCGCGATCTTGAGGGCGCACCGGCCGTCCCTGTCGTGAAGGGGCCGCTCGCGGCTGTGGCCGCACTGGAGTCGACCCGACTCGTCCATGGCCAAGGACAGACGATCTTCCTCCAGGATGTCGATCTGCCGGCACGGGCAGTCAAGGAAGTGGAGGCCTGGGCGGCGTTCCTGGCGCGCCACGTGGCGATCACTCCGGAGAACACCGATTCCTTCACGACGAGATTCGCGGTGGTCGACGACGAGACGATGACCTTCCTTTGGGAGACCGGCACCCAACTCGACACTCGGGTGCGGATCGACGACGAGTCGAGGACCGTGGTGAAGGGGGCGTTGTGGATCGAAGAGAGCCTTCCGCCGGAGACGGTGCTCGTGGGGCGACTGGTGGCAGATCGAGCCAGGGCGACCGGTACGACCCTTGATGCCACGGGGGTGGCGGAAGCCGTCCTGCCAGGTGGGGCGCCGCTACACATCCAAGTCGGCGGCAAGGCGACCATCGGTCGTGGTGTATGCCGAATCGTGCCACTGCGAAAGGGGGGCTGAAATGGCGATTCTCCGCGACCAAGCCCGGGCCCGACACGCCTACGCGTGCGTTGCATCGGTGCCCACGCATCAGCGTGATGACTACAAAATCGCCGTCAACGCCTTCGGCGCTCATGTCATGCGCACCGGCCTCTGCGCGGCAATAGCCTGGCTGCAACGCCGCGACTCGGACGCGGCAGGGCTGTTTCTCGGGCACCTCGACGCGGCTGGCATCCGAGGGCTTCCTGCGAATAGCGGTAAGGGATCTGCGACCTTCGTCGACAAGGTGCACGCGGTGGACGCTGCGAGCTACATGATCGCCACCCGCGACACGTTGGCGCTGGTCATCTGGTTCCGCCGGGCCGTGCAGGCGCTGGCTGCCGGAGGGGCGGGGGACAAGCCATGATGAGGGGATTCGAGATCGGGACGCGTACGGGAGCGGGAGGCTGGAAGGAAGTCCATCCCGGGCTCGCTCTTGGAGCAGTAGCGCCGATCGATCCCAAAACGGGCAAAATCCCCGACGAGACGCGAAGCGAATGGCTCGCGGCGCTGTCGGAAACGTCGGTGAGCCCCGACTACAAAGCCTGGTATGAAGGTCGCTGGAAGCAGGGACTCGGCCGAGCACTCATGGGAACCGTGGAGGCCACAACACGGCTCCTTGTCGGGGCAGGCGAAGCGTCCGCCGTCGATGTCGGCTTGCGCGTCCATCATACCTGGGGCGTGCCCTGCATCCCTGGTTCTTCCCTCAAAGGCCTCCTCTCTCACTGGCTCGACGTGGTGTACGGGCCCTCGGCCGCCCACGACGGCACGAGTCCATGGGACCCAGGACACCCAGAGGCCGAGCGGGCCCCGTTTCGTAGGGCGTTACCGACTGGCATGAAGCCTCATGGCCCCGGCGAGATCCAGCGAATCCTCTTTGGAAGCCCGGAGGTCGAGGGGGATCTTGAAGCGCTCCACGCGAGGGGATTGGTCGATCCGCGGAGTAGCGCGACGGCCTGCCGAGGGAGGATCGTGATCCACGATGCCCTTTTCGTGTCAGGCTCGTCGAACGACAAGCCATTCCTCGCTGACGTCCTCACCGTCCACCATGCAAATTGGTACCAAGGAAAGGGTCCGGCGAACGACCATGAGTCGCCGAACCCCGTCGGGTTCCTCTCGGTACGCCCTGGTGTGCAACTCCTCCTTGCCGTCGGGTTGGCCCCAGGAGAGGCTCCCGAAACCGAGCCGTGGGTCGATTTCGCCTTCACAATGCTCCTCGAAGCGCTCGCTGACTGGGGAATCGGTTCCAAGACAGCGGCGGGCTACGGCAGGCTCGAGAAGAAGGTCGAACCCAAGCGGCCCGGAAAAGTCGTCGACGATTACCGCGAGCAACTTACCGAGTGGCTCATCAACCACCTCTCCGACTTGAAGGCACTCGTCAACACGGCCGATGGCCCTGCCGCCTTCGTTGCGATGCTCGCCGAACATCACGGTCCCGCGATCCGTTCCGTGACCGGCGAGGTTCGAAAGCAACGGCTGCAGGTCGTGTCGTCGTTCCTGAGCAAAGAAATGCAGGCGAGCCAGAGCAAGCGAAAGGCCATCGGCAAGCTTCTCGAAGAAGCTTTTCCACTCGACTGACGTTGCCTGCGTCAGGGGTACCGTCTTGGGCCCCATGCGACAGTGCGCCAGGCCGTTGCGCACCGTGAGCCACTTCCGCCAGATATCGGTGGGACGACGTTCGTTCTCTTCATCGCCTTCCCGGGCGGCGGGTCTTTCCCCGGCGATCGGTTTTCTTCACGCCTCAGGCCCCCGCTATGCGGCGCTCGCTGCCGATCTCCAGGAACCATTCCGGCACCTCGTCGAGCGAGCCGTGATCCTGGCGACGCGGCGACTGAAGCCGGGGCATTTCATGTTCGACGACGACGGCGAGCATCCGCTCGTGCTCCAGGCTCCGGCGGCCAAGACCTTCCACGCTCTCCTACAGCGATCGCTTCAGGCGACCGTTCGTGGCGACGGTCAAACCGATCCGCGTCCGTGGGTTGCCCAGCTCATTCACACCGCGCGCGGCCTCCGGGCCCACCTGCTCGCCCCAGACAATCCCTGGCATCCCTTCACCCACCCCCGCGATGCCCGCAACGCCGTCTGATCCAGCGGCCCGTTGCCCCCCACGATCCTAGGGGGGTACACTCCCTCCTTCATAAGCCCGCCCAGGGTTCTCGGCGAACCCCGGGTGTGGCAGTGTTGGTCGGGCAGGACCGTGGGTCTGTGACGGAGGCTGGGAGGCGTTCGAGTGTTGGCCGTGGCATGCGGCTGGCCCGGACGCCACCGACGCAGAAATTGCTCCGCGGAGGATGCAGGTCAGCGTGGCGACTGCCTCTTGCTGCTGCTGAAACCGGGGGGCGGCTGACATGCCAAAGGGCATGGCGGGCGACGGCCTGGAAAGTGTTCGGTGACTCGATCTTTGACAAAATGATTGGAACCTCCCTTTGCCGAACGGCTTACGTCTCAAATGACGGCAGGCCGCAGATATCGGAAGGGATGCAGTAACCCCTGCAGCAGTGGGAATTGAGACATGGAGCGGGTGACTCCGGTAAGAGCCTGTGCTGGATGCAGTAACCCCTGCAGCAGTGGGAATTGAGACTCGAGGAGGGAGTTCTCTCCCCAGCCGATCCGGTGATGCAGTAACCCCTGCAGCAGTGGGAATTGAGACGGTGAGCCTCTTTCCACCTTTGCTCTAGATATTCTCGATGCAGTAACCCCTGCAGCAGTGGGAATTGAGACCAGGACGCGGGCAGAGCCGCGACGATCACCTTCGATGCAGTAACCCCTGCAGCAGTGGGAATTGAGACCCCTTGGGGATGAAGTCTACCTTCCATGAATCCGAGATGCAGTAACCCCTGCAGCAGTGGGAATTGAGACCTGCGCGAACAATAACATGAGAAAAAACGATCGAAAAACGGATGCAGTAACCCCTGCAGCA
>Ga0114959_10004602_pt1 | contig 10531 bp, 9 predicted proteins | sample C_130625_EF_Meta_FD_87317 | JGI IMG/M metagenome (GOLD analysis project Ga0114959, IMG submission 87317) | Freshwater microbial communities from Lake Croche, Canada to study carbon cycling - C_130625_EF_MetaG | ecosystem: Environmental > Aquatic > Freshwater > Lake | place: Lake Croche, Canada...
CAAAGTTCGTCACCCACACACTCGATCCGTCAGGGCTCACAGCAACGCCGTAGGGGCCAGTGCCGACGGTGATTGTATCGGTCACGAGGTTGGTGGTGGTGCTGATGCGCGAGACGGATTCGCCGGACCCTTGGATATCAATATTGAACGTCACCCACACACTCGATCCGTCAGGGCTCACAGCGACGCCATAGATGGAAGATCCAACGTAGATAGTGTCGGTGACACTATTAGTGGCGGTGTTGATACGCGAGACGGTGCCATTGCGATCCGGCCAGTTCGTCACCCACACACTCGATCCATCAGGACTCACGGCGACGCCATTGGGGCCCGTTCCAACAGTGATTGTGTCGGTGACAAGGTTAGTGGCGGTGTTGATGCGCGAGACGGTATTACCAGTACCGCCGCCATAGTTCGCTACCCACACACTCGATCCGTCAGGGCTCACAGCGACGCCATAGGGGTTCGCTCCAACGGTGATTGAGGTCACGGCGGTTGTCGAAGGCGTGGTTGCACTGGCAAGTCCAGGCAATGTCATCACAACAAACGTGGCAAACGCTGTTGCGAGGACAAGAGTGTTGCGAAAGAACCGAATGCTTGGAAAGTGACTGTTGTTCATGATCTCGATGCCTTTCAAAGGCCGAGATCAATGAACCCGGATACAGCAAATCTACCAATTCAAATGAATTCGGACCGAACCAGAAAAGTTAGGCACGAATTATTGCGCTCTGGTTCGTTGAATGAACTTCTTGGATGATGGGCACTCCCAACGGGATTCGAACCCGTGCTACCTCCTTGAAAGGGAGGCGTCCTAGGCCGCTAGACGATGGGAGCAGCGTGGTCCATTCTACTTACCTTCTGAGAGTTCACCTTACGGTCGGCTGATTGCGGGTCGTTGACCGCGGAGTGGTGGAATTCCGGCAACCTTGCCCTCCTAGATTCTGGACCGTCGTTCATGTCGAGGAGGAACAAAATGAACCCCTTTGGAGTAATCCTGATCGTCTTTGGTGTCGCTGCCGCCCTGATTCCTATCGTGGTGGGCTTCTTCCATCAGCACCACAGCGGCTCGGCAGATGAGCAGCTCTTTGCTGCAGAGCGACAGGCGATGGAAGCGGAACTTGCCCTTCTTCGCACAACGGTGGTCATGGCAGCTCCCGAGGGGCAGGATGACCTCGAAGGTGAAGACGACTACGAAGGTGAAGACGACTACGAAGGTGAAGACGACTACGAAGAGGAAGAGCTCGTCGCTTCGTAGGAGTTGTCGTCAACAAGTGGCTCTTTGTCTCTCGCCACTTGACCGAGCTGGAAATTCGTCACCCCAATGGTGAGCGAAGTTGCTCCAAGCACATGGAGTTCAACGAGCCACGCTGGCAAGTGTGTCGCGTATTGAATGAAGCCAATCGCACCTTGTGCGAGAGCGACGTAGAGCAATGTCCGGGCACCTCGGCGAAGACGTGCTGGACCCTGTGTGGATTCCAAAATGAGAAACGTTGCGAGCACCATGCCAAGAAAGACCATGGCGAGTGCAGAGTGAGCAAAGACAGCATCTTTCAGAGCAATCGGGAGTCGCTTCGCGACATCTTGACCTTGAGACCCTCCGGCGTGGGGACCCGTACCGGTCGCCCCGGTGCCCGCAGCGATAACAAGAAAGAACAATCCGCAAAGAACAATGGCTGCACGCCGCGTTGGCGGTGAAGCAATGTCAGCCCGTGCGCCCGGCGAGTAGTCGTAGCGAGAACGGTGATGAAGAACGATGGCGACCACCAACATCCCGAGTGAGAGCCACATATGTGTGGCCACCAACCATGGGTTCAAGTGGGTGTAGACGACGATCCCCCCGAGGACTGCGTCGCCAACCACTCCAAGGACAAGGATCCAACTCAGCCTGATGAGGTCCCGGCGCTTCTGAACTCTGAGATAGGAGGCGATAACGGTGGCCACGAGGACGATAAAAAAGACCACCGTGACCAAGCGATTCGAGAACTCGACCAAGGGGTGAAGCGAGAGCGAAGAGGTCAATCGGTCTCGATAACACGAGGGCCAGTCGGGGCAGCCAAGTCCTGATCCCGTGAGTCGAACTGCAGCTCCGCTGAGCACGATGAGGGCAGAGGCGATGAAAGTTGCCAGGGCGAATTTGGAAAATGCTCGCTGGCTCACGACGGGGAGACGGCGCTGTGGGGCAGAGGAAGGCACGACTCGAGGCTACCCGCCTCGACGTTGGCCCCCCCGGCGTATCCTTAGAGGCTGTGACGACCGCTTCCCCTACTGCAATTTCGCCAACCTGGCGTCGGACGGTGGGTGGCTACGTAGCGTTAATGAAGCTTCGGGTCGTGGAACTGCTTCTGGTGACCACGGTCCCCACCATGGTGGTGGCCCAAGGTGGATGGCCCTCAACCTGGTTGATTGTTCTCACGTTGGTGGGGGGGACGTTGGCCGCTGGCGGCGCTAACGCCATCAACATGGTCTTTGATCGTGACATTGATGCGGTAATGAAGCGAACGCAAAATCGACCCTTGGTGACCGGGGTGATGACGCCTCGAGCAGCTCTCATCTTTGCCCTAGCAATTGAAATTTTAGCGTTTGTGCAGTTGTGGCTAACGGTGAACTTCCTCTCTGCCGTTCTGGCGATTTCAGCAACGCTGTTCTACGTCTTCGTCTATACGATCTGGCTAAAGCGTCGCAGTACACAGAACATTGTCATCGGTGGTGCCGCAGGGGCAGTACCGGTCCTGGTGGGCTGGTCGGCAGTCACCAACTCTTTGGCATGGCCACCAATCATCTTGTTTGTCATTATTTTTATCTGGACGCCGCCGCATTTTTGGGCCTTAGCGATTCGCTATCGCGAGGATTACGAATCAGTCGATGTTCCAATGCTGCCCGTGGTTGCCTCCATGGAGCGCACCACCCTTGAAATGTTGGTCTATTCGATTGTTATGGCTGCCTCCGCAATGTTGTTTGGAACCACAGCACATCTGGGAGCTCTCTACGCCGTCACTGCAATCGTGCTGAATGTCGCTTTTATTTGGCTTTCAGTGCACCTGTACGTCAAGGCTCGCCGAGGTGAAGAAATTGCCAGTCACGACGCCATGCGACTTTTTCACTTCTCTATTACCTACCTGACGCTGCTCTTCGTGGCGATGGCCGCTGATGTCCTCATCCGAAACGCCATCAACTGAGCCCGTCGCTCCATCGAGCGATGTCGCCGTTGCTCGCCGTGGGCTCACACTTCGGTCGTTAGTGCTGATCGGTGGCCTTGCTGTGGCCCTGATCGTTGTCGGCCTCCTTGCGTATCCTGCCTCGCCCAATTCGACCAGTGGCTCAGCGGCCAAAGTTGGCGGACCGGCCCCAAAGTTTTCACTTCCCGAACTCAACGGGACAGCGAAGGTGGGAGTCCCTTCCAATGGTGGGGGCAATGGAACTGCGGCAGTTCTCATTTTCTTTGCTTCGTGGTGTGGACCGTGCAAGCAAGAAATGCCGGCACTTGCGCCGATCCTTTCTCGGGGTGAGGTGGCTGGTGCCCGGGTGATTGGGATCAATGCCCTTGATGCAACGGGTCCGGCCAAAACTTTTGTCAGTGAGAACCACCTCGACTTTCCCATTGGCGTGGATTCAGTGGGCGCGGTGACAAATGGGGATTTTGGGTTCCCGGCGCTCCCCGAAGTGGTCTTTGTCTCCAAGAGCGGAGTGATCACTGAGATTCACTATGGAATTACCTCACCAGCACAACTGGAAGCCGGGGCGAGGAAAGCGGCCTCCCGCTAACGGCAGAGGCCGCTCAGTCCCCTTCGAAGCGGAAGAGACCAAGCGCAAGTAGGGGAGTGAGAACGGTCCACGCGACCAGCACCACCCAGCAGCCGCTGTAACCAGCAGTGGGGCCAACTGCGCCGTGGAGAGCGCTCGAAAGTGCTGCAGCCGGAAGCGCTTGGGCAACAAAACGAACTCCGGCGGGAAGTACGGAAAGTTGCACGACCATGCCCCCGAGGAGCAGGAGCACCAGATAGAGACCGTTGGCCGCCGCCAGGTTGACCTCGGCACGCAAGCGCCCGGCCATCGCGAGACCAATACCGCCGAAGGCGACCGAACCGAGGAGACAGGCCAGGAGTACTTGGACCGCACCAATGAGACCGCCACTCGGATTCCAGCCGAGGGCGAGTCCCACGGCAACGATCACGATCCCTTGGAGGATCTCGATCAGGATGACTGAAAGCACCTTTGCGGTGAGAAGGCGTCCGCGCCCAAGCGGGGTGGCACCAAGGCGCTTGAGGACGCCGTAGCCCCGTTCGAAGCCAGTTGCGATGCCAAGGGAGACCATCGAGGTTGACATCACTGCCAAGGCGAGGATGCCTGGAGTGACCAGGTCAACGGGGTGATTCCCCTGGGAGGTGGTGATCTTGACCTCGGAAAAAAACACCAACAGCAAGAGTGGAATACCGAGAGTGAGGAGCAGTGTCTCGCCACGGCGAAGGGTCATGGCGACCTCCGCTGCGACCTGTGCTCGCAATGCCTTCATGCTCCCCTCCGGGAGCGCCGACTAGGGGCGGGCGGCGGCACGGTCTCATCAGCCAGTTCGCCGACGATGGAGCGATAGGTATCTTCCAGGCGCGCGCCACTCCTGACCTCGCCAAGACTGGCCTTTTGTTCAGCGAGCCAGGCCCCAAGAGCAGATATCAATGCGGGGTTCGAGCCAGCTTCGATGACGTAGCGGCCGGGCACCTCTTCGCGAACTGGAGCTCCAAGTCTGGTGCCCAGTTCAGTCACCGCGAGTCCCTCGGATGAGGTGAAGTGCACGCCACCTCCGGTGAAGTCAGCCAGAGCGCCTACTCGAGCAAGGCGACCACGGTGAAGAATGGCCACGCGATCAGCCACCGCTTCGGCTTCAGCCATCTCGTGAGTCGTCATGAGAACGGTCACTCCCGCTGAGCGTTGTTCTGCGATGAGTTCTCGAATTGCCGCCCGGCCATGAAGGTCAACGCCTGCAGTGGGCTCATCAAGAAAGAGCACTCGAGGGCGGCCGATGAGGGCGAGGGCTAAAGAGGTCCGCTGCTGCTCTCCACCCGAAAGGCGTCGCCAGGGAGTGCGAGATGCTCCACCGAGATCTAGTCGCTCAAGGAGTATTGCCGGGGCTAGAGGGTTCTCGTAATAGGAGGAGTAGAGGTGAAGGGCCTGGGCGGGGGTCATGGTCGGGTAGACCCCGCCGTGCTGGAGCATCACGCCAATTTGGGGGACGAGTTTGCGGTGGTCGGCCACAGGGTCGAGGCCAAGGACTCGAACGGTCCCCTCGTCGGGGGATCGGTACCCCTCCAGCGTTTCGACGGTGGTGGTCTTTCCCGCCCCATTCGGCCCGAGCATGGCGAGTACTTCGCCGGCGGCGATTTCGAGGCTGAGACCATCAACCGCCACGAGATCCCCGTGGGTCACCCTCAGGCGTGAGATTGAGAGTGCGGCCTCCATGGGGCCCACGCTACCGAACTCACCATGGGGCCAAGTACCCTTGGCTTGTGCTCGATCTGCACCTCCTCCGCTCAGATCCCTCTGTGGTCATCGCTTCGCTTGCTCGTCGCGGGATCGAATCGTCTGAAGTTGAACGGGTTCTTGAGCTCGACGTGGCGCATCGTTTACTTCTTCAGCATCAAGAGTCCCTTCGCCAAGAGGTCAAAGCACTCTCTCGGGAAGTTGGTACTGCCCGTAAGTCGGGGGATTCAGTCACGGCAGAATCCCTGGCTGATCAGAGCCGCATTCTCGGCGATCAAGAGCGCGCTGCCGCCGTTGAAGCTGATGCTGCGGGCGAAGCCGTTCGCGCTGCGCTCCTCCTCCTTCCGAACATGCCGGCTCCCGAGGCACCCGATGGGGCTAACGCTGATGACAATGTCGAGACAAAGCGCTGGTGGCCAGGAATTGAAACCGGGGAGCCCGAACCGAGCTACGGAGAGCATCAGCGTGTTCCCCATTGGGAGGTTGGCGAAGCGCTTGGACTCCTCGACATGGAGCGCGGCGCTCGGCTCGCCGGTTCGATGTTCCCGCTGTACCGCGGAGCCGGGGCTCGCCTTCTCCGAGCCTTGGGGGCATTCGCGCTCGATGCACATACTGATGAATATGAAGAAATTCGACCCCCAACCTTTGCGCTCACCGACACACTTATGGCAACAGGTCACCTTCCGAAGTTTTCAGAAGAGGCATATCTCATGGAGCGAGATGACTTGTGGGCTATTCCCACTGCCGAGGTCCCTCTGACTTCGATGCATCGCGGCGAGATCCTGGCCGAGGCAGAACTCCCCATTCGCTTCACCGCACAAACCGCCTGCTTCCGTCGAGAGGCCGGCGCCGCCGGGCGCGATACCCGCGGCCTGCTGCGAGTGCATGAGTTCGACAAGGTGGAACTCTTCGCCTACTGCACTCCTGATCAGGCGGAGGCCTGCCATCTCGACATCCTCGATCGAGCTGAGTCGCTCCTTCAGGCATTGGGGCTGCACTACCGAGTTCTTGACCTGTGCTGCGGTGATATCGGCGCCTCAGCAGCTCGCACCTTCGATCTTGAGGTCTACGCCCCAGGTGTGGATCGCTGGCTTGAGGTCTCGAGCGTTTCGTGGTTTTCTGACTACCAGGCCCGCCGGGCTCAGGTCCGTTTTCGTCCTGAAACCGGGGGAGGGCCACAGTTGGTGAATACCGTGAACGGTTCTGCCCTGGCCTGGGCTCGAATCTGGGCCGCAGTGATTGAACAGGGACGCCAAGCTGATGGCTCGGTCATCCTTCCTGAAGTCTTGAGCCCCTATTTGGGCGGACGCCTTTCTATTCCCGCTCGCTGACCCCCACGTCGATGAGGGGGCACGAGATCCCACGCTGGATCTAGGATGAAAAGCATCATTCAAGAGCGGGTATCCGCCAGATGTCAGGGAGTTGGATCACATGGAAATGAACGACATGATCCTTGTCAGCATCGATGATCACATCATCGAGCCAGCTGACATGTTCGACAACCACATGCCCGAGAAGTACAAAGACCGGGCACCCAAGATGGTCCAGAGTCCTGAAGGCCTTGACCAGTGGATCATCGAAGGACAGGTAACGGGTACGACCGGTCTTTCCGCTGTGGTCTCGTGGCCGAACGAAGAGTGGGGCTTTGACCCAACCGGGATGGCGGAGATGCGCCCGGGTTGCTACGACGTCCATGAGCGGGTTCGCGACATGGACGCCAACGGCATCTTTGCTTCAATGAACTTCCCCACCGTGATCGGCTTCAACTGCAGTCAGTTGGCGCACATCGCCGATGATGACCTTCGTTCGGCCATCATTTCGGCCTACAACGACTGGCACATTGAAGACTGGTGTGGTCCCTACCCAGGTCGTCTCATCCCGCAGGGCGTGGTGAACCTCTGGAACGTGGACGCTGCCGTCGCCGAGGTGAACCGCTTGGGCAAGAGGGGCGTCACTGCGATCTCCTTCCCTGAGACCCCGTACGTGATGGGCCTGCCCACCTTTGCTTCTGGCCACTGGGACCCGTTCCTCACGGCCATGGTGGACAACAACATGGTGCTGAACATGCACATCGGGACCTCGTTCAATCTCCTCACGCAGCCCGAGGGCTACCCGAGCGACCACCTGATCATCCTGGCCCCGCAGCTCTCGACGCTGACGGCCACGGACCTTCTGGTGGCCGGCGTGTTCCGTCGCTTCCCTGACCTCAAGATCGGTCTCTCTGAGGGTGGTGTTGGTTGGATCCCCTTCTTCTTGGACCGCCTTGACCGTCACCTCACGAATCACAAGTGGACGGGCCTCGACATTGGCGAAGGCATGAGTGGCTCTGAGATCTTCCAGAAGCACTTCTTGGGATGCTTCATCACGGACCCCGCTGCTCTTCACAATCGAAACCGCATCGGTATGGACAACATCGCGTGGGAGTGTGACTACCCGCACTCTGACTCCACCTGGCCGAGGAGCCCCGAGATGCTCTGGCAGGAGCTCATGGACGCTGACTGCAAGGAGGACGAGATCAACAAGATGACGTACTCCAATGTGGCTGACTGGTACGGAATTGACCTCTTCAAGCACATTCCCAAGGAGCAGGCCACCGTTGGTGCGTTGCGGGCCTTGGCTGGCGATGTCGAGACGAGCATCACGCCCAAGGCTGAGTGGCGCCGACGCTTTGAGGCCAAGCACTCCGCCTGATCAATTCAGGAGAGTACAAATCTGCGGATGGCCCGCTCCCTCATGGGGGGGCGGGCCGTTTCGCGTCTCAGACGCCGTCGAAGCGGTAGCCAACCCCGCGAATCGTCGTGATCAGGACGGGGCTTGACGGGTCTTCTTCGATCTGAGAGCGAAGGCGCTTGATGTGGACATCGAGTGTTTTGGTGTCGCCGACATAGTCGGAGCCCCACACACGATCAATCAAAACATCTCGTGTGAGCACTCGGCCAGCGTTCTCCATGAGGAGGCGAAGCAGTTCGAATTCTTTGCGCCGTAAGTGAACTTCCTCTCCACGGACGTAAGACCGGCGGGTTTCGGGCTCAAGGCGTAGGCCACCGAGCTCCTCAGGACTGTTCGTATCTTGTTCCTCGTTGCCAGCCCCAGCAAGTGGCGCGCGACGGAGTACAGCCCGAATACGTGCCACGAGCTCGCGCATCCGGTACGGCTTGGTGACGTAGTCGTCAGCACCGACTTCGAGTGCGACGACGGTGTCAATCTCCTCCGACTTCGCCGTCACCATGATGATCGGAACATCAGACTGAGCACGGATGAAGCGGCAGACATCGATGCCTGACATCTTGGGGAGCATTTGGTCGAGCAGGATGAGGTCAGGCGAAGCGGTGGCGAACTGCTCGAGAGCCTCAGCGCCGTCGCGAGCGATGAAGACCTCAAAACCCTCCTTTGCAAGACCCACCTGAAGGGCTTCAACAAAAGACTCTTCATCCTCAACAACGAGGATACGGAGCTGAGTTTCGTGGCGTGAGCGATCCTTTTTATCTTTCTTTGCCATTACGACGCCCCCTCTGCAGAAATCGGGATCAGCAGGGAAAAGCAGGATCCTTCACCCTCTCGGGACTCAACCTCAACCGCACCACCATGGTTCACCGACACATGTCGGACAATTGAAAGTCCAAGTCCTGTGCCGCCCGTTTCACGGGAGCGGCCACGGTCAACTCGGTAGAAGCGCTCGAAGATCCGTTCGAGGTCCGTGGCGGGGATTCCCTGACCAGAATCAGCGACAGAAATCCGGAGGACATTCTCTGATGAGAGCCCGTCCACACCACTGCGCCAGCCAGCTCGACCTGAATCTGAGGCATAACTTCCCTCGGTAATGCCACCCCTGGGCGAAACGATACCGCTGAGAGAAACAACCGAGTTTTCGGGTGCGTAGGCGATGGCGTTCTCTAAGAGAGCATGCATTGCCGAGACTAATTGCTGACTACTCCCTCGCATCGTCACCGGTGACGTCGGTTCCTCGAGAACGATTGTGACTTTTGCATGCTCCGCAGCGGCACGAACACGCTCCGCTGCATCGATCATCGCCAGGTTGACCGAAACAGGCTCATTCGGATGGACGAGTTCAGATTCAAGGCGTGAAAGGTCGAGCAGGTCATCAATGATTCGGCTTACTCGGAATGCTTCCATGTGGATTCGGTCCGCGAGCCGCTTGGCAACATCACGATCCTTCTCCGCGATAAGCGTTTCGGCCAAGAGTCCCATTGCTCCCATAGGTGTCTTCAGCTCGTGGCTGACGTTGGCGATGAAGTCCCGACGGACGTCATCGAGACGGCGGCGCTCTGTTACGTCTTCGATGACGGCAATCACACCAAGTGCTCGACGCCCATCATCAATTTGTACAGCCCGCACGGCCAAAGCTTTACGAGGAGGGCCATAGAGGTCGAGGATTCGCTCAGCACTCCCCTTGTCCCACGCCTCAGCGAGAAGTTCGGTCACCGCTTGGGCTGCGAGTGCATCGCCTTGGCGGCTGGCCATCATCGTGGAAGCGACCTCATTGCGGTAGATGACGGTTCCCGATTCATCGCAGAGGACAAGGCCTAATTGCAAGGTGTCCAGAGAGCGCCGGAGTCGGATGGCCTCGGCACTTGATTCATTGACGGCCTCAGTTGCTGCTCCAGTGACATTCTCAAGGAAGTTGAGTGCACCCTCAATACCGAGGTCGTCAGCGGGGGGTTCTGCACCCAGTCGACTCCCCAGCGCGATGAGGCGCTGTGCGAGGGCTCGGTTGCCTTTTCGGCGATTGAGGGTTCGCCCGATGAGGAGTCCGAGGAGGAGGGCCGCAACGGCGATACCAATCCAGGCGCCCATGGGCAGGGTGACGGCGAGGGAGTTCACCTCCCCAGCATGCCAGAGGGCGCCTTGACCATGCGCCCCGAGGGCAGGAATTCGCCGCCTCGCTACGCTTCCTACGATGAAGGAAGTACTTCGAGCCATCGATATCGGCGCCACATCGATCAAGGGAACACTTCTCGGGGCGGACGAGAGTTTTGTACGGACTCGACGTACCCACCCACCAGTGAATCCACAGTCAGTGGTCGCTTTGGTCTGCGAG
>Ga0114959_10004603_pt1 | contig 10529 bp, 10 predicted proteins | sample C_130625_EF_Meta_FD_87317 | JGI IMG/M metagenome (GOLD analysis project Ga0114959, IMG submission 87317) | Freshwater microbial communities from Lake Croche, Canada to study carbon cycling - C_130625_EF_MetaG | ecosystem: Environmental > Aquatic > Freshwater > Lake | place: Lake Croche, Canada...
GGGATTATTTCAAGTGTTGATAAAATTGTACCTAGAACCAATACAAATATTGAGAGAGCACTCGAATACGCTAGAGAAACTATATCTCATATAAAAACAGAATTTCCCGATCATAATATTTCACATATACTTATGACTGATGGAGAAGCTACTACGGGAAAGAGAGACCCTGAATTCTTATTATCACTTGTCGATACAAGTGTTACAAATATGTTTATTGGATTTGGAATTCAGCATGATACAACACTTCTTAATAGATTAGGATCAGCACCTAAGAGTGGTTATTATTTCATTGATAAACTTGAAAATTGTGGTATTGTTTATGGAGAAATTCTTCATGGTATTCTTTATAAACTTCTATTTGATGTCACTATTTCTATTCAAAATGGTCTTATTTATGACTTTAAAAATAATGTGTGGGTTTCATCACTATTTATAGGAGAAATTGTAAGCGAATCCAATAAATTTTATCATATCGCTTCACAAACACCTACTGAATGCATTATTACATTTACTGGAAAAAATATTACTCATCTTACGGAGGTATCATTTACTATAATAGGCGAACAAACTGATATTGATCTTACTAAATTTATTTATAGACAAAGAACTTTACAACATTTATTTACAGTGAATGACTACTTAAAACGAAAAAATGTTATAAATGATGATGATTATAAATATAATAATAATTATAATAAAAATTTATTTATCATCCCTATCCATGTTGAAAGTGAAACATTAAAAGAAGAGAGAAAACATTTAAAAATTTCTCTTTTATCATTTATTACTGAAATGAAACAATTTATGACGGATAATCAACTTACAGATGACGCATTTATGAAAAATTTATGTGATGATATTTATATTTGTTATAAAACTTTTGAAACTAAATTTGGAGCTATGTATGTCGGTGCTAGGCAAACTTCTCAAGGAACACAACGAGCATATACTGTTAGTCATACTCCAAGTGATGATAATAATAATAATAATATTTCACAAAATTATTTAACACCTAGAATTCCTAATATTAATCATACTAATTGTTTTAACTGTTTTAATTGTGCTAATTTACCTACTTCAATTGATGATATGCATGATGATACATCCATTCTCCATCATGAATTATCTGATTTTGATGAAGCACCTTACCTTACACCTACTTCTACTAGGTTAATAAGAGAAATTAGTTCTAATACAAGTGCTGCTGATTTTCAACAAGAAGAAGAATCGCAAAACCCGTAATTTATTTATAAACTTACAAATTTACAATCTGAAAAATTTAATTAATTAATATTTAACTAATTAAAAATATTTTTTTTGTCATCTTCTTATATATTTTTTGTATAAGTATCTTCTTTTTTAAGTTCTGCCTGTAATTGACTTAATATTGGAAATTCAGTTGGATTTATATTTTCATTTAAAAAAGATGGAAATGATTGTAACGGATTATCATTTATATTCCATAGGTATTGCCAAACATTACTTATAAAAGGAGATTTATCTTTTACTTTTAATTTAAAAGGACACGAATAATCTGCCTTTGTATTTATAGCACTACATGGATTACACGGACCATTTAAATATGTGAAACCTGGAATTATATTTTCCAAATCTTTATAATCTACAGGTGTTACTTTTCTTGTTTGTTCACCAAATATACCACCTTTTCCTGTATAAGTTATTCTCTCTAAGGTTGCGCCATTTTCTTTAATTGTATTACATTTTATTATATCATCACTTTTGTTTTCTATTTGTCCCGACATATAAGGAAAATCACCAAAACCACTTGGTAAATCTTCCATTTGATTACCATTTGGATTTTTTATTAAAACACCATTTAATAAGAATTGACCTTCTTTTGTTTGTTGAGAGAGAATTCTTAAAATTGCGGCTTCATTATAAACGGTCATTGTATGTTTTAACGCACTTCTTGGCAATGTTCTAATATATGGATTTGTTTTTATTGCTTCCATATATAGATCTTGTACTTTTTGAGACCAAGGCCATTGACCATTTTTTAAAAAATAATCTAATTCTTCTTGACTTGCTTGATTTTCTTGAATTAAATCTACATCAAAAATATTTTGCCGAATTATTGTACTTTGAATTTGTAAAAAATCTTGTGTTGAATTTTTATTCCATGTAAATCCTTCTTTTTCTTTTGATAATTGAAAAAATCTATATACTATTACTAAAACTATTATTACAACTATTCCATATTTTATGTTATACATACATAGTAAAATAGATATTATCAACAATATTAAATTACCTAAAAGTGTATTGAAGAGTGAAGTTATTATTTCTGGAATAAAATATAATATTAACCATAAAAATATTAGTATTGTTAGTAAACCAATAATTTTTGTTTTATTATCTTCATTTATCAAATTTTTTATAGTTTTAGGTATCTTCATATATTATTAAACTATTAATATTTTATAATTTAATAATATATATATGCATAAGACCAAAAGAACCAATAAGCATTTTAAAAAAACACGAAAAGTCAGAAAAAAATTACCCAAAAAATCTAAAAACAACTATTGTAAAAAATATATGACATATGAAGCAATTCGAATTTATAATTTACTTAAAAAAGATAAAGCCGATTATTTTAAAAAGAATAAAAATAAAAAACTGAACGAAAATGAGACACAGAACGAAAATGAGACACAGAACGAAAATAAAAATCAAACTAACGACCAGTAGATCCAAAACCACCTTCTCCTCTTTCTGTTTCATCCCCTAAATCTTTTTTGGAATTTACGATTTCTACAATAATTGGTACCAATCCTGGTGCACAAATTTGTAGATAACGATCATACACGTTTCCATAATAATCTGCCTCCATATCATTTTTTATACACGGGTCAATATTTACTACATCAAACATTCCCATTAAATGACCGCGATATCCAGCATCTATAATACCTACTGAATTTGCTAAACGTATTTGTGTCTTAGAAAGAGAAGAACGAGGATACATATAGTAACCTGTATTAAAATTCTTACCTGAATCCAAATACATTCTTGCTGAACAACAAACTTGTAAATCTAATTTATTTACTGGACTGGCGTCTTCCCAACCTGGGCCAAAAAATCGCAACACGTCGCCATATATATCACTTTCTTGACTACCTGGCGCAAATAAATCAAACCCAGCATCTATATGTGTTTGATTGTTATGTAACTTATTATTATGTTTGTTGGCAGCATCTTGATACATATTTATTAACTTATTATCATTTGAATCTACAAATAACTTTAAATACATAACCCTCTCATATGTATTCAAAAGTATATTTAGTAATCCATTATTATTATTATTATTATTATTATTATTAAAAAAATTAGACATCTTTAAATAATAATATTTTTTTGTCTTTAAGTTGTTTTTGGCTTAGTCTTCTATTAAATCTAATGCTTTTAATCTATTATAAAACACTCTACGACTTAGATTTAATTTCATTTTTTCATTATTCATATCATCTAATAAATTATTCACTTTTAATTCTATATTTATCGCACCTTGACGACGAGCATCCGTTTTTAATTTTAATAATTTATTTATCTCTTCTTCTATCCTTATATAATTTTTATAATATTCTTGAAATTTTTCACTCATTTCTGTCACTATTTCTGTATAAGATTTTATAGGCATATCATCAAACTCCATTATTTCTTTAATAGTTACCGAATCTATCTCTTTAATTTTACCTTCGATATCTTTTCTATAATGTCTTACTGAACCTTTATTAAAATCTAACATAAATATTTCACCTATATCATTTTTTTCATTTAAAATATAACCTGATTCTAATAAATTTATATAACTTAGTTGACTATATCTTAAGATAGAACTCCAATCATTTAAAGGTAATGTAAAATCAGTAAATATTTTACATTTTTCTATATCACTTTGCTTGGGTTTATTCTTTGTTGTTTTTATTTTGTCAAATGCTTTTTCTAGTTCTTCTTTTGTTTTATAGTGACACATTAATACATATATCTCTCTTACTAATATTTGCCAAAGTAAATCCGCGTCTTGTTGAACACGCATTATATATTTTTTTTTACCAATAGTATATCCAAAAAATCCTTGTGGCATTATTTTAAATCTTATTTAATATTTTAAATAATATTTTTAAATTTAAATAATATTTTTTAATTATAATTTTATGATCTATTTGAAAATGGAAGTGTTTGTGGAGGACTTGCTGTATTTGGAATTTGTGATGGTTGAACTGCTGTATACCAAGCTGGAGGAGATAAATAAATTGGAGTTGAACCACAACCTGAACCAAAGCTTGTAATACTTGTACCAGCCGCAGCGTGACTTGAGCCAACTGATGTAGCGTATGGGAAAGGCTTTTGAGCACCAATAGGATTATTACACCCTCTAGTAAGATATAAATTGTATTGAGCATAAGAAACCGGTTCTTTTATTGTCTTTGTATAAGGAGCATTACGAACCATATCATTATATTTAAATCTAGCTGTAGAACGTCCTGGTGTACATAATGCTGGACCATGAGCAACATAATATCCTTCATATGTTCCCTGATTATTAACTTTAAGATTACATGTATTCGCAGCTGCCTTATTTTGTATGTATAGTTGTTGACTCTTTGTATCCGTTTGATTACCTGTGTAATTCGGTTGAACCCAGTAGTTGGGATATTTACCATAATAAGCCCATTTATATTTTCTTTGTAATAGGCCATATGTTGATACCACAGATGGTTTGATATATAAATATTGACTTCCTAGTGTATCTACAACACGGGCATTTAAAAGAGGTTCTACAACTTGCCCTTTATTACCAAAGTTTCCTATAACACCTGTTGATTGAATACCATCTTGTACACTTCCAACCAATGTTCCAGATTGATAACTAGCTGGGCTAGTACCAAAAGTACCTCCAACTGGACTACCTGTTGGATAGGAGCCCTTTGAACCACCAAACCCGATTGGGTATAAACCTCTAAATGGTGTTCCAGATTTTGACATTTTCATATCACGACCGACTCCTCCTATATTTCTATGTCCACCATTAATTGAAAAACCTGAATTATTTGGATATTTTGTTGCTAGTTCCAAACCTGTTGTAGCGTGACCAAATGGACCTTGAGGTAACCAATAACCACCTGGAGCTGTTCCTGAACGTTTTGATCCATAATTTATTACTGATTTTCTTTTAAAAGCAGTTAATGACATTATATAACATATTATGAGATTAATTATTTTTTTATTAAATCTTAATCATATTAATAATATACTTCTCTCTTTCGGGTCTTTTATTAAACATCTAGAGAGAAGCCAATATAATTTCGTGTTTTTTATTGGATGTAAATTTAATATAGTTTCTATATTTATTTCATTCGACTCTTCTTTTAAATATTTATTATAAAAATCATTATCTGTTAGTAATGCATATAGTATTAAACATCCTAAACTAAAATATCCTGTTTTGTAATGAACATATGATGGAAGTTCGTTTAAATTTAATAACTCTGGAGAGACATAAAAATCTTCTTTTGAAAATGGGTAACTTATTAAAGCCATATCATCTTCCACTTTACTTATTAATTCGCTACAAAAAAATATGAAGGTTGTGTCGTTTATTACTATTATGTTTTCATGATTATAACCTATTATCGTATGGGATTCTTGTGATATTAAATAATTTAATTGAACCGATAAACTTGAAATTAATTGAGCTATATCCTCTATTCTTAAATTTTTTTTTCCTATTTTTTTTTCATTTTCTTCTTGAAATTGATGAAATGTTTTTACCGAATCTGCTTTGAATTTTAATATTTTATAATCACTTGTTGTGGTGCCTCCTTTTATTAGTCTTGTTTTTATTAATGAATTTATTAATACTATGTTCGGGTATGAAAATTCTATTTTAAATATTTTATTTTTATCTTCTACTATTTTAAAATCAGTTGACATATAATTATTATTATTAATTTTTATTTAATTTAAAAATAATTTATAATTAAAAAGTGTAAAAAAAAAGGGTTTATATTTAATTAATTATAAATTTACAAATCATATACATATACATATACATTTTTTTGGTTTTTATTTTATTTTATTTTATTTTATTCTTCAATTTCGCCTTCCTCTAAGACCTTGAGAGGTGCCTTTTTGGAAACTATGGAGCGCTTTTTCACTGGAATTGGTTCCGAATGATATTCCGTTTTTATCTGCATATTGGACATCATTTGGGTCACCTCCTCTTCTTCTTGATGGGCTTTTTGAGGGGCTTTTGGCGCCTGGTGGTGGGCTTTGGGTTGGCGCTGTTGCTTATGATTGGGCTGGTATTGTTGCTGATGATGATGATGATTGGGCTTGAGGTTTACATCGCGACCAAATTCATCTACCATTGGTTTCGCTGCTACTGGTCTTGCTACTGGTCTTGCTGCTGGTCTTGCTGATGCTAGTGTTTCTTCTTCATCATCGTCAAACTGAATTGTTGGCTTTTTATGTATTGGCGCTTTTGGTTGAACTTTTGCTTCCGGTTCACGATAAGCCGAAACCTTCCAAAACCAGGGTTCATCATAAATTATTTTAATTTCCTTACCGTTTAAGAGCCTTTCGCGGGCCGTATCTGCGTTGGCATTACTGAACCAGCGTCTGAAATGAACAAAGACGCGGTTGAATTTCTCACCTTTTTCTGTAGTCTTACTTACGACATCCACTCGCTCAATCTGACCCATATTTAGCTCGTCGAAAATACGACGAACACGCTTCTCATCAATATTGGGAAAGACACGTGGGATGCACATCGACGGGACACTGGCCGGAAGAGTTCTGAAATCAATTGACATTTTAATAGTAATTGTAGTAATAAAGTTTAATAAGTTTAATAAGTTTAATAAAGCTTTTGTCAGGTGGAGTTTTACTCGGGAAGTATTTCAATATATCTTTTACTTTGATGGTTAAAAGTATTTCAATTTTTTTTATTTGTTATTCATTTCTTTAAATACTAAAAAAATATAATTATTTAAAATCAATCAACTTTTCTCTCTACTATCAATTAAAACAAGTATTTTTTAACGAGGCTCATTAAAAAATAAAAATAAAATAAATTCTATTGGATGCAGATATGAATCATAATAATAGAATTTATTTATATGGGTTGGGAATAGGAATAGGTTTAGATACTACATAAATACTTTTCTCTCTACAGTCTTTTGAATCTCTATATTTTTTCTCTCTATAGTCTCTAGAATCTCTATTTTTATTAGCATCATTTAAAATAATATTTTTAATTTTAATATATATATTAAAATCTTCCTTATCAACTTCTTCTTCATCGGTTAAATAATCGTCAAAATTTTCTTCTTTTTCTTCAGTATCGCCAATAAAAACAACACCCACTATAACTATGGCACAAGGAGAAGTCAAATTCTAAGTTATCATTAGATGATAGTGTTGATGTTTTAGGTTGTATTTGTGATTTTAAGTTTGCTAAATGAGAAGACAAATTATGTTGTGAATTCATGATATATAAATTATTATTATTAAAAAAAATTAAAAAAAAATAAGGTATCAACAAATAAAGTTAAAATAAAGAAATTTATATAAATAAATTTTATAGTTTTTTTTTACTAGCTAAGTATTTATTACACCAATCTAATAATTCATCAACATCATAAATAGCATTAATAACAGTTTGATTACTTACTTTATAATGAACATCATGTCCAGTAGATTTTTCAAAATAATTATTGGAAATATGTTGCCCATATCTCTCATCATCAAAAGTTTCACTACCAAAAGCATCTTCATATTTACGTTTAGAGAGAATAGAAGGAATATTTTTAGTAGTAGTAGCAGCAGGATGATGAAGCTCTTCAATGGATATAGTAATATTTTCCGTCATTTTAAAAGACAAGCCTGTATAAGTTTAATATTTGTATTATTTTAAATAAGTATTTCAATTTTTTTAAATAATAAATAAAATATAAATTTTTAGTATTTAAAGAAATGAATAACAAATAAAAAAAATTGAAATACTTTTTTTCTTACTTGTTGGACTTATATTTAAAACCATTCATCAACTTTTAGTTGTCTTTTAAAACTTGCTTATGCATTTTACTTACTACTATAAATTTTATAACCAAAGGTAGCGTCGCTATAATGTCTATTTCATCCTTATCAACTGATTCTGAGTTCTCAGTTACTACTGTTGATGAGAGAGTTAGAAGAAATCTTCTCGGGAGAAGACCTCAAACGGTAAGTAAAGAAATTTCTGCTTTATTTGAAAAAAAACACCGCATCGATATGCACCCTACTTACCAGCGCGGCATTAAATGGGGACTGTTGCTATTTTGTGGCTTGATTGGAACCGTTATGGATAATGGTTTAGTACCTGGATTGATATTTTACAAGCTGCACGCCGCCGATAAAGTTGGTAGACCAACTATGACTGTTGAAGTTGTTGATGGCCAACATCGGTTGTTCACTGTTTTCAATTTTATGGCCAGTGAGTATGTTCAGCTTCCTAGAAAAAAAAAGTTCATTATTTATTGGCCATATAAGCAGCCTGACGGTAAAGTTGTACCCATTTTCTACAAGGAAACAGATGATACTCGTGAGTGGTTTGCTAATAATACTCAGTATGAACCCAAATACTTAAGCGAGGAAGAACAGACTTACTTCAATGAGTTTTGCTTTGACATCCGTGAGATTGACTTCCCGCTTGATATGGAGCAGCGAAGACAGATCTTTATGTCGCTACAAAATGGGGTTAAAGTCACGAATTCAGATTGGCTCAAAAACAAGACTGACTGTGGGCTCATTAACTTTATGAGTGAGAACGGATACGAGCAGAAAATGAAGGATCCTCATAATGGAGTATTGGTATTCTCCTATAAGAAAACCGATCAGTACTATGTTCAATGGGTCTGCCGTTTCTACTTTCTCTTCCTTGCCGTGAAGAACTTGAAAAGTGGTGAGATGGAGCTTGATACATTTGATAACAAATCTGCTGCGTGTTTCGTAATGGGTGACTCGGACTACAAACATCGCTGCACTCCAACAGACAAGATGTTGAATGATGTTACATCCATTGTTGAGTTTCACGAGGCATTTGAGGAATTTCACGACTTTCTCAATAGCGAGGTTTGCAGTGGTATTGAGTTCAATCTTACCCAGCTGTTCGCCCTTTTCCAGTATATTTGCGCTAATCTTGAGTCAATTGAGCATATTGAAACGGTTCATATGAAAGCATTCTTCAACAATGGCAAGGAGTTACCATACAGAACTATGTGGGAAAAAAAAACACCTGACAATACACGAGCTTCATACTACAAAGAGTGTGTAAGACAGCTTTACAGAATCATTGAAACTGTCACTACAGATGTCTTTACCGCTAAAATCAGCCCAAAACTCAAGCACGAAGTTTGGGTTCATTGGTTCGGCGATGATGTGGAAGCTAAATGCCCTTGTGGAACTAGTATCACTGAAGATGAGAACCATTGCGGACATATCGAGGCACGGGCTCGTGGAGGAAAAACATCTGTTAGAAATTTGCGACCCATTTGCGGATCTTGTAATATGAGAATGAAAACACAAAATTTGAATGATTACTTTACTAAAATGGGTTATGCTCTCTAAAAAAATTGTATTGTATTATATTATTTGATTGTATATATTTATTGTATTATTTAATTAATTATATCTTGTTTTTTTTGTTTTATTATTTTTTTTCCTATTTGTTTTGGTTTTATTATTAGATTCTTCAAAATGTATTTTTGAGGGGATTTTCTTTAAAACAAACTCTGATATTCCACTTCCTCTTACTTTTATATGTCCATAGTCTCCATATTCCTTTTTTAGACGTTCGCTTGCTTCTCTCATTGGCTTTATTCTATCTTCAAATCTACCTAATCCTCCTTCTTTACCATAATATTTTGTTACAAAACCTATTTTATTAAATCTTAAAACTATTCCATCTGTTAAAAAATATTTTAATGTTCTCTCTACATCTTCTTTTTGACCATTTTCTTTTGTAATAGTTAACTGTATTTTTTTTAAAGTTGGCCTATTTATAATTCCATAAAAAGCACCCACTATATAATTTAATTCAGTTGTCATTTCTTTTCTTGCTTTCCTGAAAAAAGGGTTAAAAACCGCATATACTCCCCAAATATAAGACTTATATTTTATACATTCTTCAAATGCTGACTTTATAAAATAATCTAGTGGATGACTTTTAAATCTTGAAGAGAGTGATAAATCTATTTTTTCTATATCATCATCAAAAAAAACTATATGTTTATTGGCTGGCCATTGATTCATAATAAATTGACGCTGAGGAACTAATCCTTTCTTACCTATTATTAATTTATTATAATATTTTTTATCCAAGGTTTTTTCATATACTACATAATCTTCTTTATTTGCTACATAAACATATATTTTTTTGGCATCTATTTTATTTTCATGCAACGTCTTTAATGTTTTATCATTACATACTTGGGCTCTTTTATAACTTGGAATACAAA
>Ga0114959_10004604_pt1 | contig 10526 bp, 11 predicted proteins | sample C_130625_EF_Meta_FD_87317 | JGI IMG/M metagenome (GOLD analysis project Ga0114959, IMG submission 87317) | Freshwater microbial communities from Lake Croche, Canada to study carbon cycling - C_130625_EF_MetaG | ecosystem: Environmental > Aquatic > Freshwater > Lake | place: Lake Croche, Canada...
AAGAATACAATATGTGAATGAACTTAAAACTGCAGGTAATCATATTACCATTTGGACCGCTCGTGGAGCAACTAGCGGAATAGATCATTCAGAATTGACAAAAAAACAATTATTTGAATGGGGTGTTAATTATGATGAACTTCTTATGGGTAAACCAAATTATGATTTTTATATAGACGATAAATCATTTAATGTTGATGCTTATTGGCCATTGCCAAAAGAAGGGGATACAAAATCTAAAAAGCTTCAAAGTGAAATTGTACCTAAAGGTTGGGGACAAGAAATTATTTTTGTTAATAACCCTGAATATTGTGGAAAGATACTTTGTTTTAATAAGGGTAAAAAATTTTCAATGCATTATCATATACAAAAAAAAGAAACATGGTATGTCGCAAAGGGGAAGTTTTTGTTACATTGGATAGAAACAGAAAATGGTGTTCCTCACAGCGAATATTTAAATGTTGGCGACGTTATAACAAATGAGAGAGGAGAACCACATCAAGTGGTTGCATTAGAAGATAGTGAATTGTTTGAAGTTTCAACAAGACATTACGACGAGGATAGTTTTAGAATGTGGAAGGGGGATTAGAATATAAAGTTAATAATAAAAAAAATAATATTTATACTTTTTATTATGTTTAAAATCCTTGTAATTGGAGATATAATGATGGACATAAATTATATTTGTGAAACCTATAGAATTGCTCCAGAAGCGAATATTCCTGTGTACAATGTTTTAGAAGAAAATTATATTTTAGGAGGAGCTGCAAACGTTGCTAGGAATTTAAATAATCTAAACTGTGATGTTGAAATAATATCTGTAATTGGAGGAGATAATGTTGGTAAAAAAATGATACTTAATCTTGATAAGAATAAAATTAGAAATAGGTTATTTATAGATCTTAATAGAAAAACAACTCAAAAAAACAGAATTATCTTAGATAGTACCATTGTTGGGCGTTATGATATAGAAGATGTAAATGAAATAACTCAAGAATTATCAAACGATATATTAGATTATATAAAAAGAAAACAAAAGGTAGACGCTATGATAATTTCTGATTATGACAAAGGAGTTATTTCGCAATATCTTTGTGAAAATATAATTCGGCATTGCAATGAGAATAATATTTACACTTTTATTGATCCAAAAATAAAAAATTACTTAAAATATAAAGATTGTTTTTGTTTGAAACCAAATCTTAAAGAGGGTGAAGCAATATCTGGAGAAAAATCTATTGAAAACATATTTAGATGTATTAAACAAAATATTCAATGCAAAAACTGCGTTTTAACGTGTGGAGAAAATGGTATATACGTTAATTCGGAGGAAAATCTCATAATGCATAATACTAAAATTCCTGTTATAGACGTAACTGGAGCTGGAGACATTGTTGCAAGTGTTTTAACTTACGAGTATTTGCAAACAAATGATTTAATAATGGCGTCAAAGGTTGCAAATTATATTGGTGGTAAAAGCGTTAAGACCCTAGGAAATTACAGTTTATCTCAAAATGACATATGTGAGTATTATGAATCTATTGAACACTCAAATAAAATTATATATGATTATCAAGTAGATAAAATAAAACTTCTTTCTGATAAAAATAACATTGTATTTACAAATGGTTGTTTTGATATACTGCATTCGGCGCATATTAAATTACTTAAATTTTCAAAGAAGCAAGGAGATATTCTCGTAGTTGGATTAAATGCCGATAATTCAATTAAAAGACTAAAAGGTCCTATGCGACCAATAAATAATGTTCAAGAACGTTCTACAATATTGGCTCAATTTGATTTTATAGACTATATTATTATTTTTGAAGATGATACTCCATTGAATTTATTAAAAATATTACAGCCAAATGTTATAGTTAAGGGTGGAGATTATAAAAAGGAACAAATAATTGGTGCTGAATATGCAAATAATGTTATTTTATTTGATTTTATTGAAAATAAAAGTTCAAGTTTAGTAATAAAAAAAATACGTGAAAAATAAAAATTAAAAATAAATAAATATATTATGACAAAAATAATTCACATGCACAACGAATGGCATTTAGGTGATAATGTTTTTAATTTTATTTTATTTTATAACATTAAAGACTATTTAAAAGAAAACAATATAACAATATTTTATTACGCTCAACCATATTATTTGCGACAACTAAAAGAGTTTATTCCAAATAAACATGTAGTTTTATTTGAAATTGCAGCAAAACCAGAAAATTCTTTGCAGTTATGGTATGCAAATCCAAATTTTGGATATACAATTAAAACACATTGTTCTTATAATAAATCTTACGTTACTTGGTTTAATAAAGTTCTTGAAGGATTAGTTATTCCAATCACCATAAATAAACTTTCATACATAGATTCTGATTTATTATATAGATATGAAAATTTAAATGATGTATACAAAAATTTAGACATTCTTATAGTTAATTCAAATGCTTGTTCTGGACAATTTAGTTATTGTGAAAAAAATTGGGCTTATTGCATTAATAAATTAAATGAAAGATACAAAATAACTACAACAAAGAAAATAGAAAATGTGTTAAGCACAACTGACGCCGATTTAACTATAAAAGATATAGCGGCTTTGTCAACAAAAGTTAAAGTTATAATTGCAATCAATACTGGAGTTGTTCCTGGTTTATTAAATATATACACCCTTACTAATGTAAAAAAATTTTATACATTTGACAATCAAAGATGGTATACATATCCAAATTTTGAAAAAAAAGATAGACTAATAGACATTACTTTTGACGAATTAGATAAATATATATTTTAATATATATAAAAAATTTTTGCTTATTGTCAATGTTAAACCTCTGTATGGAATAGTGATGATTTAAAAAGACCATTTTCTGTCCCCTGTGTTACAATTGTAGGTTCTGCCCAAAAAACTTTTAAGTTTTCGGTTGACATAATTAAATTAAACCAATGGTCTACTGGAAGATTGCATGAAAAATTTTCATTGTTTATTATATTCATAAACTTTGCTGCACATTTTTTTGATATTAAATAAGAATCTGTGCATCTGCTTGAAAATCCACGGAATATATTACAATTTTTGTATCGTTTTAATATATTATCAGGGACGTGCAAACTTGCACCATCACCAATAAACAACATATCCCAATCATTTGGTAAATGAATCATATATTTTTTTAAAGTTTCATAAAATGAACTAATAAATAAAGCGTCATCTTCAAAAATCAAAGCAAAATCAGTAATGTCATTTTCTATTATTTTTTTAAAGCATTCAATGTGATGTAAAAATAAAGAAATTTCAGAATCGTGTAAGTTAACAAATGGTTTTTTGTCATCAAGTGTTAAAACATCTTTTCCCTTATTGGATATAAACTCAGCTTCAATATTATTTTCTTTGAGTTGTTTTAACATATTAGCTTTCCTTCTAACAAGTTTATCATAATGAATTACAAATATTTTCATTCTATATATTATATATTTATTATATATTTAATAAATAATATAGATTTTACCGTTTTTTGAAGTTTTAACAGTGTGTTATTATTTTTAAATTGTATTTTTAATATCATTTACTATAGAATCAAAATTTCTAGACAAGTCATCGTCTTTAAACACTGGTCTATTTACAATCCTAAGGTATTCATCAGGATTGTTGCAAATAAAAAAAATTTTATTGATTATTTCATCAATTGTATCTGAGTTAAGATTTGGAATATTAATAAACCTATCTAAGTTAAAATATTCACCTACTTTATCAGAACCCCAATAAATTGGTATGGTTTGTGCTAAAAATCCATTAACAATTTTTTCTGTAATATAAGTTTCTTGTTTTGTATTTTCCATACAAATAACAAATTTGTAACGAGAATAAAATTCAAAAATTTCTTTAGAATTATAAGCACCTGGTATTCTTGGAACATTGTTTCTAAAATTTCCAGCGTAGTCTATATTAATTTTTTGACCCAGTTTATCTAAAAAGTGATTTCTATGGGGACAGTTTGAATTAGTTATTATTGCGCAAACATTTTTTTGGGGAACAAACGTTTTTTGTTCTGGATTTTTTAATATATTCAAATAATTGTTGCAATAAATATATGGGATGAATAAAGGAAAATTTACAGTTTTAATTAATTTGTTTGTAAATTTTCCAGTTAAAATACAACTATAATTTTGAATTTGTGATAATCTATAGTGATTGTTTTTTAGGGTATCGGTTAGTATTCTTTCTTGAGATTCTCCATTGAAAAAAAAAGTATATTTCCATGGTTTATCATTTATGTATGTTTTACTGGAAAAGACACTTTCTAATAATATATCACTCTCTGATAAATTTCCAATTTCTAAATTTTCCCCCAAGACACATTCTAATAAGTTTTTAAAAAAGCTAAATTTAACAGGGTCAGTATTTTCAGTAAATCCTTGCCAAAACCCATTCACAAACACTTTCATATAAACATATGATAATATTTTATATGTTAAAACTTCGCACTTAATACACTGATTTTTTGTTTAGTTAAATTTACTAAAAAATATTTTATAGTAATGATTCAAGAATTTACTTAAATATTTAGACAACAATTTACACAATAATTTACACAATAATTCGTAATAAAATAAAAAGTTATAATGTTAAATATATATATATGGAAAATTTTTGTAATTTTGTTTCTGCGAGAGGATTATTAAAATCTACAACATTTCATTCTTTAACCCCAAAATCAAGCTGTAATAATGACTTTTTATATTTAAATGAAATGTTATCATCCCCCGATAACATGTTTAATGGAATGTCTATATATGTTTGCGGTGACTTATTAAAGTTTTTTGTAATAAAAATATTGCCAAAAATTGAAAATGATTTTGTTTTAGTAACAGGTGATTCAGACTTATGTATTCCAAAAGAGGCTATTAATAATTCTGAAACCGCCACGTTAGTTAATAATCCACGTTTATTAAAATGGTTTGTTCAAAACACCCAAATACAACACCACGAAAAAATAATTCAGTTACCTATTGGTTTAGACTACCATACAATTTCAAATAATCCAAATTATAAATGGAGAGGTGCTAACGAAGGATATTTACCAAGAGATCAAGAAGACATTTTAGTCAGTTTGAGACAACAAATGAAACCATTTTATGAAAGGACACCACTTATTTATATTAATTTTTCACCCAGTCATAATGATAGACTTGGACAACGAAAAAGTGCTTTTGAACAAATCTCAAATAATATAACGGTAATTGATTATTCTTTTAAAAAGAGAACTGAAGTTTGGATGAATACAACAAAATATGCATTTGTATTATCACCTTTTGGAATAGGAATGGACTGTCATAGGACTTGGGAAACTCTTTGTTTAGGAGCAATTCCAATTGTAAAAGCACCAAATTTTAAAAAGATGTTTGATGATTTACCAGTGTTAATTGTTAATGAATGGCATGAAATAACACGAGAATTGCTGGATAAAACTATAGAAGAATTTAAACTTAGAGAATTTAAATATGAAAAATTAACACTTCAATATTGGACAAAACTCATTAACGGTTGATTTTATCATGTTAATTTTTGTTTTATTAACCTATAAAGTGAAAACCATTCTTCAAACTTAATTAAATGAAATAACTCTGGATTATCAAAATAAAGTTGCAAAACAAGATTTTGATCATCGTCTGCAATGTAATTTAGCTGCCATTTTAATATTTTATATTCATAAATAAGGTCAAATTTTTCTACTAGTGAATTGTGAACTATAAAAGACGAACCAGTCAAATAAACTTCTTCGCTTGCTAACATTTCATTTGGATAAATTCTATTTTTTGGAGGGGTTTTTAATGCATGATAAATAATTTTTTTGGGCAATTTTGATATATCTATATCTTTTGGAAGATTGTTTATGTCTTTTAAGTATCCAAAATCAATCCAGGCGTAAAATATATAATTAGGGTTGCTTTTTTTTGTGTAAGTTAAAAAATTAATTTTGCTGTGATTAATTAAAGTGTAATCTGGATATATGTGTTCAGGATTTTTAAATTTTCTTGAGGGTGGAATTTTATTTTGATATATTGAACTAGACATAATTGTTTTTTCCGCTATCATATATTTATTAAAAAATGTTTCTTCAACTTCATTGAACTCTCTAAAAATAATGTTATCATTAAAAGAAAACCTTTCTTTTAACAAATTTTTTACATCAGTTTCTAGATATACAACTAATGTGTAGTTAATATTTTTTGCCAAGTTATAAAAGTTATTAAAATATTCATCATTAGTTCTTTGATAATTTTTCCAATTTATTCTACCAATATCTTTAAAGGCGGTAACAAATATTATGTTTTCTTTATTAATGTCATCGTCACTTTGATTATCTTCTAAAACGTTTTTAATTAAAAAATTATTATAGTAAACGTCGCCTGATAAAAGGGTTTGTTTAATAAATTCTTCATATATACTTTTTATTATATTTTTTAAAGTTCCATTTCCTAGCAAGTAACCATTATTCTTAACTTTTGAATAATAAAAATTTAAAATATTCTCAAATGAGTTTTCATTTGAGTTTATATATAAAAAATCAATACTTTTATTTGGTATATTGTAGGATTTTTCTTCACTCGTATCAATAACAGTTAACAAATTAATACATTCAAATGATTTAAATAACTCGTAAACTTCTTTTGTTGAGTCTATTAAACACACGTTTGCATTTGTCATTTTTAAAATTATAGCATTTATTAGTGTTTTTTCAATTTCATCCATTTTATATAATAAAGATATAAATAATGTTTTAATATTTTACAAATTTACCATTAGGCGCTTGGTTACCGGAAACTCCTAGTTCAATAACATTATTAATATCATTGCAGTTTTTAAATAAAATGTGTTCAACATCCTTACCTTCTGCATTTTTTAAATAATTGTCTAAACATTCACAAATTTTTATAGACTTTAAAAAAGGAAAACAAAATAAATTAGTAACATGACAAAAATCTGGATTTGTAGAATATAAAACATTAGGATTATAGTTTGGTTCATTTGGGTCATTTTTTGTATCAATTTTTCTAGCATTTATTTTGTTGCTATCAAAATTATTTATGTTAAAGTTATCGTTTAAGTAGTATCTTCCTGAAATCTTAAATAAAAAGTTTATGTCACTATATTTTTTAAAAAAATCTGATTGTAAAAATGTTTTTAGAAGAATGCATTCACCGCTTGATTTGCATTTATATACATCATCATTTTTTATATAAAACATATCAACCCCTTCAAAATAGAATTTTCTATCATTAATTGTTTTTGATGCTTCAACAACTACTATTTTTGCTCCTGGAAGCTTAGACTTTATGCTACTTATTGTATTACAAGTTTGATTATATCTTTCAATTGGATTATATATAGATGATTTAGGGTTTTCTAGTTTTACTATAGAAGTAATTACAAATAAAATATTTGAATAATTTATATTCATTTATATAAAATAATAATATAAAAATAAATTATTATGTTATTATATAAAATAATGGATGGAGCTGATGCAATAACTTATATATTAGAAAACAGTATTGACGGTGATATTGTTGAATGTGGAGTTGCTGAAGGAAATATGGAATATGCTTGGATTAAAGAGTTAATGAAACATAATGTTTCAAGAGACATATATTTATTTGACACATTTGCAGGCTTAACCGAACCATCAGACCAAGACTATACTTGCGAAGATGCTAAGTTATATAAAATGAATAAAGAGGAAGTTTATTCTGAATGGAAAAAAAATATTGTTAATAAGCAACTTAACAACTGGTGTTATTTTTCATTAGACTATGTGAAAAATAGATTGGAATCAACTGGATATCCACCTTATCGTTTGCACTATGTAAAGGGAGATGTAATGCAAACTTTGAAATGTAAGGAAAATATTCCGTATAAAATAGCTATTTTAAGATTAGATACCGATTGGTATGAATCAAGTAAATTTGAACTTGAAAAATTATATGACAATGTTGTAAAAGGTGGTTTAATTATTTTTGATGATTATTATCATTGGAATGGTCAAAGAAAGGCAACAGATGATTTTTTTAAAGAGATAAATATTCAGTATGAATTTGTTGACATTAACAATAAAAAGACCGCAGCAATAATAAAAAAATAACTTTATTTTGATTTATTAACTACAAATACTATGTCATCGTATCTGTTTTTTTTTTCTCTCAAGTCATACACTTCAATGTATTCTTTTAAACCATCAGGAACATCATTTTTTAATGTTTCAATCCAATCTATGGATTGAACGTCTTCTATTACTAATATTCCATCTTCTTTTAATAGCGGCAAATATAATTTAATACATTTTCTCATAGAAAGAAGTGTATGTGGACCATCATCTAGTATAATGTCAAATTTAATGTTTTTTAGATGACTATTAACAAAAGATTCATCATATGCATCAAATCTACCTAATTTTATTCTCTCTTTATTTCTGATTTCTTCCCAAACATTCTTAATAGGAATTATATCAACGCTGTATATATTTGCATTTACAAAATAGTCGTACCACAACTTAACGCTTCCTCCCATGCAAATTCCTATTTCAAAAATATCTGTTGCAGTTTCTTTTTTTCCATTAAATAGGGTGTCATATAGTTGTAAATATGAACGAGTTGTATCTTTGTCAGTTCTTGCATTGTCTACTAATTCTCTTAATGACATATAAAATATAAAAATATTTTTATTTTTATTATTTAACGTTATAATAAAAATATTATTTAATAAAAACTTCATTAAAAAGTTTCATTACTTTTTCTGGCGTAAATTCTTTATAAGCATTCCAATCTTTACTCTCTATTTCACTCTTATTGTTTTCTGTTATAAATGTTGTTAAAATATTTTGCAAATTTGTTTCGTTATACCAAATGCCCTTATCTTTTAAGAAATTTATATGAGCTGTGTCTACTTTTGGATTTAATTTAATATTTGGGGTGGCAACAACTGGTTTATTCTTTGTTGAAAATTCAGCTATTGATAAACCAAAACTTTCTCCGTCATTACGAGCCCATAACATTGCATCGCATGTATTTATAAATTCAACTTTTTTATTTAGATCAATAATCTTATCTAGATAAATAATATTAGTTAACTCCTCACAAAATTTTTTAGTGTTTGCAAACAAAAAATATATATTGGGATTATTTTTTGCAACATTATAAACAATATTTTTAACATATGGAATATCAAATTCATCATATCCACCATATCTACCATAAACAATGGCTTTTTTTGGTATATTTAATATTTCTCTCATATCCTCTTTTGTTTCTGGCAAATTTATCATATGTGGAACAACTGGAACTCTTTTGTTATAGTTTTTTATATAAGGAGAAATAGCAGCATAAACTGAACCATGTGGATTTCTACAATGAAAAACGCAGTGAACGACTGTTTTCTTAACTTTACTAATTTGTCCCTCATTGTCGCCAGCTTTTATAATATATAACATATCACAATTATGCTTTACTAAAACATTGTCAACTAAATTAAAATTATCTACTCCAATAACGTCAAACTCTTCTTTAAATTTTTCAATAACACTATCATTGTTCTCATTTCGCGTTGTATTATACATAATAATTGATTCGTTTCCTAAAATATGCTTATTGTGATATGCATAATCATATAAAGCAACAGTTGTCCCTCTTTCAGATAAACAATTGTCCCAAAATGCTATTTTTGTCATAGTTATAATAAATGTCTATAATAATATTTTTATTTATATTATACTAAAAAAAAATATAAAAACATTATATATAGATTAGTAAACATGTTTGTTGATCATTATGATGGTTGGAGAATTTCAAGAATGAATGGTGTAAAAAAATACATTTCTTCTGACTATTTCAAATCTAAAAAAATGTTAGAATTAGGTTGTGGATATGCCGATATTGGAAATATGTTTTATGATTTGGGTGCACATGTAACAAGCAGTGATGTTAGAAAAGAACATTTGGAAGTTGTAAATCAAAGATATCCACATATAAATACGGTTCTTATGGACTGTGATAATTGTGATATTAAAGATAAATATGACATAATATTACATTGGGGTTTGTTATATCATTTAAATGAAATTGAAATACATTTACAAAAAATATCAGAAAAATGTGATATTTTATTATTAGAAACTGAAGTTTCTGACTCTGATGATAAAAATTATTACATATCAACTAATGAAAATGGTCCGGATCAGGCATTTAATAACGTTGGGATACGTCCATCGCAATATTATGTAGAAGATGTTTTAATAAAAAATGGGTTTCAATTTAAACTTATAAAAGATTCTATTTTAAATAGTGGGTATCATCGTTACGATTGGGATATAACTAATTCAAAATCTTGGTCGCATGGATTAAGAAGATTTTGGATTTGTTGGAAAAACATAAGCTCTCCATTAGTTTAAACCTTTAAAGAAATGTTACAAAATGGCAAAGAAGATTATAAGTAGTATTTAAAAAATTAAATTAATAACAATATT
>Ga0114959_10004605_pt1 | contig 10525 bp, 11 predicted proteins | sample C_130625_EF_Meta_FD_87317 | JGI IMG/M metagenome (GOLD analysis project Ga0114959, IMG submission 87317) | Freshwater microbial communities from Lake Croche, Canada to study carbon cycling - C_130625_EF_MetaG | ecosystem: Environmental > Aquatic > Freshwater > Lake | place: Lake Croche, Canada...
CAGGCATTTGCACGTCGTGCACTGAAGCCAGATGTTGTTCTTGAAGCGATTGATGCAGACGTTATTAAAACGTATGTCGAGCTTGGTATGGGCATAGGCATCATTGCGGGTCTGGCGTATAACCCGACGCGCGATGTGAATCTCAAAGCGATTCCGGCAGGTCATTTATTTGGTATGAATTTATCGCGGGTCGCTTTGAAAGAGGGCGCTTATTTGCGTAGTTATGTGTTTGCCTTCATTGAATTACTTGCTCCTAGCTTGACGCGCAAGATGGTAGAGAACGCGCTATCGGGAGGGCATGACAGTTATGAGCTATAAATTTTAGTCATTAATCTTTTTCAATTTTTTTTTCAGACAAACACCGACAGGAATAAGCGCCAGCTACTGACAAAATAAACCGATTCACACCGCTTCCCAGAAGCAACTCTTCATCGCAAAATAGTCTTGGAAGCACATTTTTTGTGTTCGTCTATAGCGAAGGAAGTCGTGTGAAAAATAATGAAATTCTGACTGAAATTCGAGACGCGAATTTGAATTATCTGATGCTGGCACGTCAGATGATTCGAGCCGATCGTGCAAGCGCCATCTTTCGTTTGGGCTTGCCGGTCGGATTAGTGGATGTTCTCGACAGCTTATCCAGCGCTCAGGTCATTAGGCTAGCTTCCAGCAACATGATGTTGGCGCGGCTGCGCTTTGAAGACGAAGCCATTATTGAAATACTCGCTAGTCAAGGTCGAGATATTTCACTTGCAACGACTCATGCTGCGCTATTGATGGCAGTTCAGCCCTTCGAGGGAAAGCAATGATCTCTTTACTAGTGGATAGTCGATATGGCGAGTAAAAGCGTTGTATCGGATGGCGAGCAAATTGTCATTGCCTCGCAGTTGATCGAATTAGGCGCGCGACTTCAAGTACTAGAGACTGAGACTAGCTTATCGAGGGAGCGTCTATTAAGGTTGTATAAGGAAATTCGTGGCGTATCGCCGCCCAAAGGCATGTTGCCTTTTTCGACCGACTGGTTTGTGAACTGGCAGCCGAATATTCATGCTTCATTGTTTATAAATATTCATCGCTATTTGCTGCAGCATGCGCACATGAGTGGTATTTCTGCAGTGATCAAAAGCTATCAGTTGTATGTAGAGCAGATTCCCGTGGAGCCTAGTAAGACACCGGTTTTATCTCTGACTAGGGCGTGGACCTTACTACGTTTTTTCGATAGCAAGATGTTGACCTTAGTGGAATGTAAAAAGTGTAAAGGTAATTTTGTCACTCACACCTTCGATTTGAATCCTACATACCACTGTGGATTGTGTAACCCGCCAGCGCGTGCGGGCAAGCGACTCGTTTGCGTGGTCGCAGATTAACTGAAGTGATTTGCGAGCCTAGCCTTAGCTATGAACGACGGCGGATAAAAAATTCACGCGCCGCATTAAGTAGGCTATCAGCGATGCGTGCCGCGTCGATCTGATAGCTGCCATCGGCGATTTTCTGCCGTATTTCAGCAATTCGGCTGGAATTGACGGTGCGACCTGGTGAGCCCGGGCTGCTCGGTTGCGCCGGTCTTGAATGGCTGACCGGCGTTTTAGCTGCGTGTGAAGGCTGTTTCCCGCCATGGATGGGCAAGGGCGCGGGCCTTTCTGTAGAAAGATCAGCGGGTGTCTCATGCACCGCCGAAGTATTAATTTTCATGATTTTTTCCTGTGCTGGCTGGGATTAACCCCGCCGTTAACTTTGTATAAGCCTATTAACGACATTTAAACCAGCATCTTTAGGCGTCGTCGGTATCAAGAGTGCAAACACTGTTTATGTAAAGTAGCGTAGCCGTTTTATTTAAGGTAATTCAGGTACGAGTTGATGACGTAATGCGTAGTGCGTCAATTCTGCGTTGTTGCGTAAACTCATTTTTAGTAACAAGCGTGATCGATACATGCTAATAGTTTTGACTGACAGCGATAATTGCTGAGCAATTTCAGTCACGGTTTGGCCTGCAGCAATCATGACGAGTGTTTGGTATTCGCGATTGGATAAGGCATCGTGCAAATCTTCTCGTATATTTTTTGTCAAACTCTTCGCTAATTCCTGAGCGGCTGATGCTGTAATGTATTTCAATCCGGTCACAATAGTTCTCATGGCTTCTAGTAATTCATCTGGGGTACATTTTTTATTTAGATATCCTGCTGCGCCAGCACGAAGGGTTCGTATAGCGTAGAGACTTTCCGAATGCAAACTTAGCATCAGGACGGGTAGGTAGGGGAACTCTTTTTTTATTTGAACTAGTACGTCGATGCCATCTCGGTCAGGCAGAGAAATATCAAGTAAGACTACATCGAAGTCTGCGTCGCGCACACGTTGGATGGCGGCCTGGCCACTATCTGCTTCTGCAGTGACGATAAATTCATTACTGCTACAGATAATTTTTTTTAAGCCTTCGCGAAGAATAGTGTGGTCGTCGACCACTAAAACAGTCAGTGGCGAGGCCAACCTAGAGCCTGGTGGCATTGTTTGCAGGTGCAGAAAATAAAATCTAGGTAGTAACGCAGGAAAAATAAGGTGCGCGCACAGAGAGTAATGTGCCTTTGCCAGCGCCAGTGGCGATTAATAGCCGGCCACCAAATTCAGCGCTACGATCGCGCATACTTTGTAAACCGAATGACTGCGAGTTATAGCGTTGTTTCTCTGGTATGCCACATCCATTGTCGATAATTTCTAGTTGTAACTCATGGTCTGAGCCATATAAGTGCATTTCTACTGCGCTGGCTTGCGCATGCTTGCGGACATTGGCAAGGGCTTCTTGAGAAATTCTGAAAAACATAGTGGCGAGATTTTCATCTATGCTCACAGAGTTTAGATTACAGTGAAATTCGCAGGGTATTGTCGTTTGATGAGTAAATTCTGTGGCTAAGGAGGCAAGGGCTGAAGGTAGTCCTCCTTCAAGCACATCGGGTAAAAGATTCGATGAAATTTTATGAATCGACTCGATACAGGTATCCACGAGTTGATCTAGGTAGAGATATTGCTCAGTTAGATAGGGCGTATCGGGCAGTTTTTTCCATACATGACTAAGCAACATCTTTAGTGCGCTCAGATTACCTCCAACGTCATCATGCAAATCCAAGGCGATACGTTTGCGTTCTAAGCGCTGAATTTCATTGGTGTCAATAGTCAACGCAGTGTGTTGATCGTTTGGACTATGTGTAGGCAGATGGAGATGATCGGTTAGGCGGGTATGTTTTACTTCCCGTCGTTCCTTGATCCATGCTTCATCGATCATGAGCTTTCCTTTTGTCGGTTTGCAATAATGTGAATGTGATCTGTTGACGTCTGGCCACATTTGATTTTGTGCAAACTTTGTTCTTGTTCCATAGTTGGAATAAATTAGTGCTCTCTAACAATAATTGCATCTAGGGCAGGTGGCTAGACTCTATTTTGACGGCTAGTTTTTGCTAGAGGCGGGTGTTCGACCATCAGAAAGCTTCAGTGTTCCTTAGAAATGCAAGCTTTATTGCGGATAGCTAATCACTCAGAGTAGTTGAGTTGAGAATGGCTGGTGAAAAACTTGGGAACTGTTCGTGAATAGCGCTTTAGTGTGTTAATTGGAAAATAACAGCGATATACATCAGCGACAGGCTGTTTTTTTAAAAGAAGCGCAGTAATAGCAAGGTATTGCGACGCTGAATGCACTTCGGGGGAACGATATGGAATGGGTAATCGTAGGAATGGAATTGGGTGTGGCTTTGGTGATAGCCGTAGCAATCTATATCACGATGAAAAAATGAGTGCATCATTCTGAGACAAATGCGGGGCAAAACCAATCGGTTCTAGCCCCGTTTAAGCTGCCGTTACAGGTATTAAAGAAGACCTGATTTTTTTGCCGCTTGTATCAGGCAGCGAGCAAGTTTGTCAAAATGTGTTAATGCCGCAGTGGTTAGTTCTAATTGCTTACGGCGCGCATCTTCAGTTTCCTCGAGTCGAATCCAACCTTTTTCTCGCATGGATTTCAAACGTCCGTGGAGCATGGCTGGTGAACCTAATTCGCGCTTACCCATTAAATCTTTAACGGACAGTCGCTCTTTTTTCTGGCGTGCATATGCGACGAGTTCAAGGATGCGTTCTTCGAGAGGTTCAAGAGGAGGCAATGTAGGCAGTCCTCGAACGGTTTCTGTCAATTGCAGGAATCGGAGATATACGTCTGCGGGGCGTGGACGCTTAGTCACTTTGAAATTTCCTTATGCATGTAATCAGGATGGATTGTTCAGATGAACACAATTCAACGACCCATACTATACATTAGATGCTTCAATTTATTGACCTAGTTCTGTTTGTAGTTAAATCAATTCGAGAATAAATAAACTTTGGTGCAAAGCCTAATCAAATATAACTAAGTTGTTAGTCACAATAAATAACCAAAAGTAATTTTTTGTTGCTGATTTGCGCCACCAGAGTGAGAGCTTTGTGAAAGAAAAACAGCACTTTAAAAAAAATTAAAGATGAACTATGAGCATCGACATATGAAAACAAATAACAACAAATAACAACGCAAGCGAATTATTGTGATTGCAAAAGAGATTTTTCGGGGGCGTATAGTGCACCAGACACGAGCGCTCAAAGGTTTAATCAAATAACCCCTGAAACAATGATGTCGACGCAAGCGCTATGGCTGCAGTATGAAAGAGGGCGTCTAAGCACTGGCGAGATAATGCGGCGATGGGACCAAGTAAAGCTCACAGGTTGGGGGCAGAGTCTAGGGATTGGGGCTGTAATAGGTTAGACCTTAGATCACCATGCGACTCAGCAAAAGCTATTAATTTCAGTGACTTGGGAGCGAATTTCCCCTGCTAAATAGCTTTCGGATGCGTGCTGCTTGACCCATGGCGCTCCTGCCATTACATTCCGCGATGTTCGCGCCACCCCCGAGGGCGCCTGATTGCTCCCCATGAAAACTGATTTCCCGATTGCTATGGATGCGACGCCAGTAGACAGCGCTTCGATGTTTATCTTGCGTGCACGCGCGGCTGAGCGGCCGTCTGACCCGCTGATTACCTGTTTGCTGCCAGCCTTTAATGAAGAAGGCAATATTCTTCCCATGCTCGATACCCTGCATACCTTGATGACCGATCTCGGGTTGAGGCATGAATTGATCGTGGTTGATGATGGCAGTCGCGATGCAACGGTAGAGCGAGTCATGAGTGTGATGGATAACTTGCCTGTCACGCTGGTTCAGCTGTCTCGCAATTTTGGCAAAGAAATAGCACTGACTGCGGGTATTGCCGAAGCCAAGGGTGATTTAGCGGTGCTGATTGATAGCGATTTTCAGCATCCCCCCGAATTAATTCCAGCGTTTATAGAGCAGTGGCGTCGTGGTTACGATATGGTTTTTGCGGTTCGATCTGATCGTAATGATGAATCTTGGCTAAAGCGAGCATTTACGCATGTGTTTTATGGTTTGCTCAATTTTGGTGAGCGCAACAAGATTCCTGAAAACACACAGGATTTTCGTTTATTAGATCGTGCATTGCTGGACGCGCTAAATAGCATGCCAGAACGAAACCGGTTTATGAAAGGCCTCTATAACTGGGTTGGCTTCACGCGCTTAGGTATTAAGGTTCGTACGGATCCGCGAAGGCACGGTAACAGTAGCTTTAATTTCATGAGCTTGTTGCGTCTGGCAGCAACCGGTTTGACGGCCTTTTCCAATGTGCCGTTGCGCTTATGGACGGTCGTTGGTGGTGTCATTTCGTTTGCATCAATCGCTTATGCGATCTACGTCGTCATCGAGACACTATTATTTGGTAACGGCTCCAGCGGCTGGCCAACGTTAGTGGTTGCGATCACTTTTCTCGGTGGTGTGCAGCTGCTTTCGATTGGAATATTGGGCGAATATATAGGACGAATTTTTAACGAGGTTAAGCAGCGTCCGGCTTATTTTGTAAGTCGTGTTGTGCGTAGCGCTCAGCACCCAGCCAAGCCACAAAAATAGCAATGACACGTCAGCTTTTTTGGTTTGGTGCGGTGGGTGTGACAGCCATGCTGATTCATCTCTGCAGCGTAGTACTGATTTTTGTGCCTTTGGGTCTGGCGCCATTGCTGGCAAATATCATAGGATTTTTGCTGGCTTTCCAGGTGAGTCATAGCGGTCATCGCCGCTTCACTTTTCAAGATCAAGAGTCTCCTGCGAGTAGCTCGCGCGGGCGTTTTTTTTTGGTAGCTTTGTTGAGCTTTGCAGTCAATGAAGTCTTGTTCTGGCTGCTACTCCGTTTTACCACGCTGGACTATCGCATTGCGCTGGGGATGGTGTTGGTGGCCGTGGCTGCGCTGACGTTTGTGTTGGCGCGCTATTGGGCGTTTGCAACTGGAGAGACTGCATGATGGCCAAGTCACGTAATCTTACTTTGTGTGCAGATGATTTCGGTCAGTCCAAAAGTATTTCTGAAGGCATTCTCGATTTAATCGCCTGTCGTCGACTGACAGCCACCTCAGTATTGACCGAAGGAGCGTATTGGCCTGAAGGAGCACAACGTTTGCGTGATTTGCAAGATCGTGCTGATGTAGGTGTTCATCTCAATCTCACGCATGCCTTTCCCACCACCAGCGGCAGTCGTCCTTTAATTCACTGGCTAATTGCTACGCAAACCGGCCGCGTGGCGGGCGATAAAATCAAAGACCGTTTTCTGAAGCAAATCGATCTCTTTGCACAGCATTTCCGACGCTTACCTGATTTTATCGATGGTCATCAGCATGTCCATGCTTTTCCTGTGATTCGACAGGCGATGATGGATGCCATTAAATTGCGTTGGCCTGAACAAAAGGGTCGCCTCTGGGTGCGCACGCCGGATCGTTTAATCGATGACAACGGCAGTCAATTGAAGACATTGGTGTTGCGTTACGCATGTCGCGGATTTTCAAATTTTGTTGAGCAGCATGGATTAAAAATTACAGAGCATTTTGGTGGTTTGTATGCGCTCAATGCCAATGCAAATTTTGAAAGTCGTATGCGTCGGTGGTTAGAAAAAACACCGAACGGTGCGCTGTTGATGTGTCATCCGGGGCGTCCAGCTACCGATTACGCTGATCCGATTGCAGGTGCGCGGTCAGTGGAATTTAATTATCTTGTAAGCCCGCGCTTTCATGACGATTGTCAGCGCTATGGCATTAGGCTGGTGCGTTTCTCCGATCATTAACTTGTCCTAGTCGCATCGTGCGCTCTTTGCGGATAGCCTCGTCAGCTTGTGTGCGTTCAATTCCTAAGGTTTCCAACACATAGGTGGATAGTTGCAGTCCAGCTTCAAGCGTTTCGGGCGTTACCTTGGTAGCACCCACGCTGAGCAGCTTTTTGGCATGCTGTTCATCATGCGCGCGTGCTAATAGTGGAATGTGCGGAAATTCTTTATGAATCGCACAAGCAGCATTAAGTGTGGCATCGGGATGGTCCATCGTCAGAACGATTACGCGTGCCGTGCAGGCATGAACCCGATGTAATAATTTAGGTCGACTCACATCACCCAAATATACTGGCTGACCTAGGCTATGTTTTTTGGTGGAGCGCATCATGTCGATGTCGATTGCCACATAGTGAATTTTTTGTGAGGTCAGCACTTCAGCCACCAATTGGCCCATGCGTCCAAAGCCGACGATGATTACGTGACCCTCAAGCGGTACTACTTCGGCTAACTCCAACCGTGCTTCCATCGGATGGTGATGATGATCCCACCAGCGGCCAATTACATGTCCTATGCGCGCCACAACAGGTGCGGCAAGCATAGATAGGCTAACGATCAGTATTACCTGCTGCGCAAGCTCAGCGGAGAACAATCCCTTTGCCGTTGCATCGGCAGCCACCACAAAAGCAAATTCTCCCCCTTGGCTCATCATAAGGCTGCTTTCTATAGCACGTCCCCAACTCAGGCTACCTAACTTAAGAATAGGTGTGAGTACCAAGGCTTTGATGACGAAGAGTCCAATGACTAATAAAGGAATCATCCAAGGAGATTCGATCATTAATCGCATATCAGTTTGCATCCCGACGGCCATGAAGAATAAACCGAGTAACAAACTTTTGAAGGGTTCTATGGTGACTTCAATTTCATGTCGAAATTCAGTTTCAGCAAGCAATAGTCCCGCTAAAAATGCACCTAATGCCATAGACAATCCCGCCCACTCGGTCAGACCCGCCACGCCGAATGTCGATAACAGCACCAGCGCAACAAATGTCGATGGTTGATGTTCACGTGCCAGTGCTTTAAAACAAGGGCGAAACAGTCGTCGTCCCACAATATAAATCAGCAAAATCGCTGCCACAGATTTGAATAGCACTAAGGACATCAAGCCTAGCCAATTCGGCGTTGTTCCATGGGCCAGCAAACCCGTCATGATGAGAATAGGAACAACGGCGAGATCTTGAAACATCAAGATAGAAAAATTCGCTAAGCCATGAGGTTGACTTAATAGATGATGATCAGTCATCCATTGAATGACGATGGCGGTGGAGGAGAGTGAAAACAATAAGCCCAGAAGTATTGCTACTTCGGGTGGTTGATCAAGCAGTACAGCCAGTGCACCCAGCAAGGAAGCAGATAATAAAACCTGCGCGCTACCCGCAACAAAAACCCAACGCCGCAATCCCCATAGTCGCTCAGCAGACAGTTCAAGTCCTATGCTAAACATTAGAAATAAGACACCCAAGTGACCTAACTCTTCAACGCCTTCGACACGAACGAATGTGAAGTTTTGCAGCCACGGTAAGTGACCTACCCATAACCACAAACCAAATGGTCCTAGCAGTACGCCCGTGGCAAGGAAGCCCAGCATTTTATTTACGCGATAGCGCTGCAAAAGTGGAATAAGTACGCCCGCCAGCGCCAGAAAAATTAAAATCTCGCGCAGATAAGGTAGTGCTTCATGAGTGGCGGGCATTTCACACCTTTTACAGCATGCATTAGCTGCCAGATCATTGTAGTGCGTATCAGCGCGAGATGACATCGCTCGCACGTATAATCTTTTTATTTAATGCTTAGAAATAAATCTTCTGGGCACAACAGTGTTATTGATTTTGGAGCGATCATGCAATTAGTCACACGACTTTTGCTAAGACTAAGCTTAGTAGGTTTGTTAATGTTGATACTTGCCTTTGCGTTGACACTTTTCTCTGCACGGCAGGATATCGCTGATGAAATTCAAGGCAGTCAACGTGTGGGTCAATTGATGACCGTTCTCTCTGAATTACAGGATGGTGCATCGCTAGAGCAGCACGCATTACGAATTGATCAGCTCAATCGGAGTGAAACACTGCGGCATTTTCATGTGGCGCTGTTAGATAATCAGGGTCAACGTTTGACTCAAATTGCTGATCCACTTCCGCCGACATCACTGCTGTGGTTGAATCGCTTTATGACAGGTGATGTCGTGCTATCGGCCTATACCTTACCCGTGCAGCGACCGAATGGCGAACATGTGACTGTCATGCTTGAGCCGAATCCACAACCCGAAATATCGGAGGCCATCAACAGCGCCTGGCTGCAAGTTGCCTTGTTTAGTCTGTTGGTGATGGTCTTGGTGATGGCATTAGCGCTTAGTGTGCGCCATGCACTCTCGCCACTCAATGATATTTTGAGTGGTATTGCTCGTATAGAAGGTGGCGACTATGGTCATCCTATTCCTTCAAGTGATACACGCGAGCTTAATCAAATTGGTCAGGCGCTCAATCATTTGTCCGCAGCGCTCACTGAACAATTGGCTAAGCAGCGCGATTTACTACATCGACTGCAAGATGTGCAAGAAGATGAGCGACGCCAGTTGGCGCATGATTTGCATGATGAGTTTGGTCAATTGCTGACAGCGATACAAGTTGATGCGTCTTATCTCGTAAAGCAATCGCAGGGTCAATCTGCATTACAAGATTGCGCACGCGCGATGTATGACAACAGCAGTAGTATTTTGTCGCAGCTTAAAAGCTTGTTGGCACAGCTCAGGCCGTATGGCTTGCAGGGCGATGAAGAACATCGTATTGCGCTTGAACAGGCCTTGCGCGAGTTAATACGACAACGTCAAGCGCGCGGTGATGCGGAGCTTAGCTATCAATTACAGGTGGACTTATACGGAGTCGAGTTGCCGCAGCGATTGTCGGTAGCTGCTTATCGAATCATTCAAGAGGCGTTAACCAATGTACTGCGCCATGCAAAGGCCAGCCTCGTTGTCATTGATGTGCGGGTTGACGCGAGCGAGCAGTGTTTGCTGCTAAGCATTACGGATAACGGTAAGGGATTGCCGCAGTCAGAGTTGCCAAACGCACCCGTTAAGGGCTTGGGCTTGGTGGGAATAAAAGAACGAGTGCTGGCCAATCGGGGCAGCCTGACTATGGGGCGCGCTGAGTCCAACGGGTTAGAGATCAAGGTCAGTTTTCCGCTTTGTTAGAATGTGGCCTTTCCCGCAATTCATGGCCTGAGGACGATTCAGGCTCATTCATTTCATTTCGGAGCACGACTCATGTCAGCACCAGTGACCTTGGAGATAGACCAAGGATTGGCAGTTA
>Ga0114959_10004607_pt1 | contig 10520 bp, 9 predicted proteins | sample C_130625_EF_Meta_FD_87317 | JGI IMG/M metagenome (GOLD analysis project Ga0114959, IMG submission 87317) | Freshwater microbial communities from Lake Croche, Canada to study carbon cycling - C_130625_EF_MetaG | ecosystem: Environmental > Aquatic > Freshwater > Lake | place: Lake Croche, Canada...
GAAGCCACAACTGGTGAGGCTCATTTGCGCCACCACATTTCACCTAACGGCTACTATCGTGGTCGTAAAGTTGTTAAAACTAAAAACGACTAATTTTTTAGTCTAAACAGATAGAAGCGGCTCCACTAAAAGCCGCTTTTTTCTTGGATAAATCACTTGCAGCAATCAATGAGCTTATGAGCGTAACTCTCGCTATTGATGCCATGGGCGGAGATCATGGAGTCGTCGTGACGGTTCCAGCTGCCTGCGATTTTTTAGAGAAACATGCTGATGTGAAGATTGCCCTAGTTGGTGATCCCGATTTAATCAAACAAGTTTTGAGTAAATTTCCAAAATCTCCGATGGATCGCATTCAAATTATTCCCGCTAGTGAGGTTGTCTTGATGGATGACCCCATTGAGGTTGCTTTGCGTCGTAAAAAAGATTCTTCCATGCGCGTTGCTATTGAGCAAGTTAAAGAGGGCACTGCTGATGCGGTCATATCCTCTGGCAATACTGGCGCACTGATGGCAATTTCTCGCTACATTCTTAAAACGCTGGATGGCGTTGATCGTCCTGCGATTGCTACCGCTATCCCTAATGAACTAGGGCGCGGCACAACTATGTTAGACCTTGGTGCCAATGCTGACTGTGAGCCAATGCACTTGGTGCAGTTTGCCCAGATGGCAAACGTGATGGTGCAAGTAGTTGATGGGAAACAGAATCCTTCAATTGGGCTTCTCAATATTGGTGAAGAGGTGATTAAAGGCAATGAAGTAGTTAAGCAAACCAGTGAGTTACTGCGTCAAACCTCTTTAAACTTTTATGGCAACGTAGAAGGCAATGATATCTTTAAGGGTACGACCGATATTGTGGTTTGCGACGGCTTTGTTGGTAACGTCGTTCTAAAGGCTAGCGAAGGTTTGGCAAAGATGATGAGCGGCTTGATTCGTGAGGAGTTTAATCGCTCCCTTCTCACCAAATTAATGGCAGTTTGTGCCATGGTGCCATTACTCAGGGTCCGAAAGCGGGTTGATCATCGCCGTTATAACGGTGCGGTATTGTTAGGTTTACGTGGTTGCGTCATTAAGAGTCATGGTTCTGCTGATCGTTTTGCGTTTGGCTTTGCCTTAGATCGCGCCTATGAAGCGGCGAAGAATCGCATGGTAGAGCGTATTGCTGCGGCCTTTGTAGTGGAGACATAAGCATGAGTATTTTTGCAAGAGTGGCGGGCACTGGAAGCTATCTTCCTGAGTTGCGCCTAAGCAATCAAGATCTAGTAGAGCGTCTCGCTAAAACTGGTGTAGAGACCAGTGATGAATGGATTAAAACGCGTAGCGGTATTTCTGCACGTCACTTTGCGGCTGAGAATGAGCTCACCAGTGATTTAGCGGTAAAGGCCGCACAGGCTGCTCTTGATAGTGCAGGCATTACCTCTTCAGATTTGGATCTTATTATCTTGGCTACCTCTACACCAGATCATTTGGGTGGTTTTCCAAGTACGGCATGCGTAGTGCAAGATAAATTAGGTGCGCATAATTCTTGCGCGGCGTTTGATGTGCAGGCAGTTTGTGCGGGCTTTGCTTATGCACTCGCTATTGCGGATGCTTTTATTCGCTGCGGAAGCTACAAGAAGGTACTGGTGATCGGTGCTGAAACTTTCTCCCGTATTTTAAATTTCCAAGACCGCGGTACATGTGTCTTATTTGGTGACGGTGCTGGGGCTGTTGTGCTCGAGGCTTCTAAAGAGGCTGGCATTCTGTCGACTGCATTACATGCTGATGGAAGTCAGCGCGATATTTTGTGTGTACCTGGACGTTTTGGTGATGGCGAAGTTCATGGTTCGCCATTTATGACGATGGATGGCCCAGCAGTATTTAAATTGGCAGTAAAGGTTTTAGAGCAAGTGGCTCATGAAGCGCTTGATAAAGCCAATCTCAAGCCAGAGCAGATTGATTGGTTGGTGCCGCATCAAGCAAATATTCGCATCATGGAAGGTACGGCCAAGAAGATGGGCATGTCTATGGAAAAGGTAATTGTTACCGTACACGAGCATGGAAATACCTCGGCTGCATCCATTCCATTGGCACTTGACGTGGGCGTGCGCTCTGGTCAAATTAAGCGTGGACAACATCTCCTATTAGAGGGTGTTGGTGGCGGATTTGCTTGGGGTGCAGTAGCCATCAAGTATTAACAACCGATAGGTCATGAGTCATATTAGTAATTCACTATTTATATTCTTTAATTTCTTCATTTAACGAACTCATCACATGACATTTGCATTCGTATTCCCAGGTCAAGGTTCTCAGTCAGTGGGTATGCTCAATTCTATTTCTGAGCGTCCAGAAGTGCGCGCTACATTGCAAGAGGCTTCAGAAGCATTGGGTGAGGATGTCACAAGGCTAATTTCGGAAGGCCCTGCTGAAGTGCTGTCACTCACTACGAATACGCAGCCTGTGATGTTGACTGCTGGCGTAGCTTTTTATCGTGCTTGGTTCGCTGCAGGTGGCCCTGTCCCCAGTGTAATGGCTGGTCACAGTCTTGGTGAGTACTCTGCCTTGGTTGCTTCAGGTGTCATTTCTTTTAAAGATGCGGTCCCATTGGTGCGCTTTCGTGCTGAAGCAATGCAAAGCGCGGTTCCTGTTGGTACGGGCGGTATGGCTGCCATTCTGGGTTTAGATGATGCAGCCGTTATTCAAGTTTGTGCTGAAGCTAGCGTAGCGTCTGGAGGCGTGGTTGAAGCCGTGAACTTCAATGCGCCTGGTCAAGTAGTGATTGCTGGTGCAAGTGATGCTGTTACTAAAGCTTGTGAGTTATTAAAAGCTGCTGGCGCTAAACGTGCATTACCCTTACCAGTATCTGCACCATTTCATTCCTCTTTATTGCATCCAGCCTCTGAAAAACTCAAAGGCTATTTAGCGAATATTGACTTCAAAGCACCCACTATCCCTGTGATCAACAACGTCGATGTCGAAATCTTGAATGATCCAGTTGCCATTAAAGATGCGTTGGTGCGTCAAGCTGCTAAGCCTGTGCGTTGGCAAGAAACAATACAGTCTATGGCCTCTCAAGGCATTACTCAAGTAGTGGAGTGCGGTCCTGGCAAAGTATTGGCTGGTCTTACCAAGCGTATCAACGACCAATTGACTGGTGTGCCAGTATTTGACGAAGCTAGTTTGAATGAAGTACTAGCAAGCCTTAAATAAAAAAATCGAAATAGCGGAAGACAAATATGAATCTCGACTTAAGTGGACAAATTGCATTGGTAACCGGTGCCTCACGTGGTATTGGTCAGGCAATCGCAGATGAGTTAGTAAAGTGTGGTGCAAAAGTCATTGGTACGGCTACTTCAGAAAGCGGCGCAAAAGCGATTGATGATCGTTTGAAAGCTTCTGGTGGCGCTGGCAAAGTATTGAATGTGACTGCGCCTAACGCTTGCGAAGACATTATTGATTTGATCGTTAAAGAATATGGCGGTATCAATATTCTGGTGAATAATGCCGGCATCACTCGCGATAATTTGGCTATGCGTATGAAATCCGAAGAGTGGACCGATGTAATTGATACGAACCTCAGTTCGGTTTTTCGTCTTTCACAAGCAGTGATGCGTCCGATGATGAAAGCGCGCGGTGGTCGCATTATTAATATCACCTCTATTGTTGGCCATATGGGTAATCCTGGCCAGGCAAACTATGCTGCTGCAAAAGCAGGTGTTTCTGGTATGACCCGTGCGCTGGCACGCGAAATTGGTAGTCGTAATATCACTGTTAACTGCGTAGCTCCAGGATTTATCGATACCGATATGACTCGCGCCTTAAGCGAAGAGCAGCAAAATGCCCTAAAAGTGAACATTCCTTTGGCACGTTTAGGTAGCCCTGAAGATGTGGCTCAGGCAGTGGCGTTTTTAGCCTCTCCTGCGGCGGGATATATTACGGGTAATACCCTACATGTCAACGGCGGGCTCTATTTAGCGTAGTAGCAAGCCTGATTTAGTCATTTTTTGGCGGATTTGCTAGTTTGTTCCGCCAAACTGATAAAATCCTTCAATCGTTTTTTACAACCCCTGGGGAAATTAATGGACAACATCGAACAACGCGTTAAGAAAATCGTCGCTGAGCAATTGGGCGTCGCTGAAGGAGATATCAAGAATGAATCTTCTTTTGTGAACGACTTGGGCGCTGACTCTCTTGACACTGTTGAACTGGTTATGGCTTTGGAAGATGAATTCGGCATCGAAATTCCTGATGAGGAAGCTGAAAAAATCACCACAGTTCAACTCGCGATCGACTTCGCAAAATCAAAAGCTCAGGGTTAATTCCCAAGCTTAGGTATTACTGTGTCAGCATCAAATGGCCGACGCCGGGTGGTAGTTACCGGCCTTGGCCTCATTTCACCTGTTGGTAATTCAGTTGATGTAGCTTGGTGTAATTTGCTCGCGGGTAAATCGGGTATTGCTACCATCACGAAGTTTGACCACACTCCGCTGAGCGTTCATTTCGCTGGAGAGGTGAAAGATTTCAATGTCGAAGAATATGTTTCTGCCAAAGAGGCACGCCATATGGATACTTTTATCCATTACGGCATTGCTGCTGGTGCGCAGGCGATTCGCGATAGCGGTTTAGAAATCACTGAACAAAACGCTGAGCGCGTCGGAGTCATGGTTGGCTCCGGTATTGGCGGCCTGCCAATGATTGAGGAAACGGGTGCTGAGCTGTTGGCTCGCGGCCCACGTCGCATCTCACCATTCTTTGTTCCAGGTTCCATCATTAATATGATCTCTGGCCATCTCAGTATTTTGTTTGGTCTTAAGGGGCCAAACGTTGCTGCGGTAACTGCGTGTACAACCGGATTGCATAGTATCGGTTTGGCTACTCGCTTAATTCAGTATGGTGATGCCGATGTTATGGTTGCTGGTGGTGCTGAGTCAACCATTTCAGCATTGGGCGTTGGTGGTTTTGCTTCAGCAAGAGCCCTCTCCACTCGCAATGATGATCCTGCAACTGCTTCACGTCCTTGGGATAAAGACCGCGATGGTTTTGTTCTGGGTGAGGGTGCCGGCGTTGTGGTACTCGAAGAGTACGAACATGCCAAAGCACGTGGCGCAAAAATTTATTGTGAGTTGCTTGGTTTTGGTATGAGCGGCGATGCGTACCACATGACTGCGCCAAATATGGATGGCCCACGTCGTTGTATGGTTAACGCCATGCGTGATGCCAAGCTTAATCCGGATCAAATTCAGTATTTAAATGCTCACGGAACTTCTACGCCTTTGGGTGATAAGAATGAAACCGAGGCGATTAAAGCTGCTTTAGGCGATCATGCTAAAAAGGCTCTCATTAACTCCACCAAGTCTATGACTGGTCACCTTTTGGGAGGTGCTGGCGGCTTGGAGTCTGTGTTCACGATTTTGGCTCTCCATAACCAAAAATCGCCACCTACCATCAATATCTTCAATCAAGACCCTGAGTGTGACTTGGACTACTGCGCCAACACGGCTAGGGATGTGAAGATTGATCATGCAGTCAAAAACAATTTTGGCTTTGGGGGTACTAACGGTACCTTGATTTTCGGTAAATTGACCTAATATTCTTTATATCTCCATTGTTGGTTTTCACCAAGTAGGTCTATAGCATTATGAAAAAGTACTTAATTGCGTTCTTGACTCTCTTTAGTCTTGGGCAACTCGCGTTTATTCCATTCGCTTCTGCGCAAAATCCTCGGGTGGCGATTCCAGACTTTGCAGATTTGGTTGAGCGCGCCAGTCCAGCGGTTGTGAATATTCGCACCACTGAAAAAGTCGTAGTTCAGCAGGCTCAGGGTGGTATTCCTGGAATGCCTGAGGATCAAGCAGAATTTTTCCGCCGCTTCTTTGGGGTGCCTATTCCTGGAATGCCGAATGGACCTAAGCAAGCGCAACCAAATCCTGGCAAACCTCAAGAAGCAGATCGGGGAGTAGGCTCTGGTTTCATTATTGAATCCAATGGATTGATTCTGACAAACGCACACGTAGTTGAAGGTGCTACCACTATCTATGTCACTTTGACTGATAAGCGCGAGTTCAAGGCAAAGTTACTTGGTATGGATAAGCGCACTGATGTAGCAGTTGTCAAAATTGAAGCGCGTGATTTGCCGAAGCTGCCTTTAGGTGATTCGTCTAAGGTACGAGTGGGCGAGTGGGTTCTAGCGATTGGTTCCCCGTTTGGCCTTGAGAACACGGTCACTGCAGGTATTGTCTCGGCGAAGAGTCGCGATACTGGTGACTACCTACCATTCATTCAAACAGACGTTGCGGTTAATCCAGGCAACTCGGGTGGACCACTTCTAAATACTGCTGGTCAAGTCATTGGTATTAACTCCCAAATCTTTAGTCGCTCTGGCGGTTACATGGGTATCTCATTTGCAATTCCGATTGATGAGGCCATGCGCGTTGCAGATCAGTTGCGTACCAATGGAAAAATGACGCGTGGTCGTATTGGCGTTGCTTTAGGTGAGATGACCAAAGAGGTAGCTGAGAGTTTAGGTTTGGGTAAACCTCGTGGCGCCTATATTCGCAACGTTGAGCCTGGTGGTCCTGCAGCTGCTGGTGGAATTGAAGCGGGTGATGTCATTTTGAGCTTCAATGGTAAAGATATTTCTAAATCAACCGACTTACCAAGAGTAGTTGGTGAAACTAAGCCGGGTACCTCCGTCCCAGTACAAGTTTGGCGCAAGGGCGGAACACGAGATTTAACGGTGACTGTTACTGATACTGAATCCACTCAGGTAGCCAAAAAGCCAGATGTGCCAGCCGCAAAAGGAGATAGTGCAAATGCCTTGGGAGTTTCTGTCAGTGAGCTATCGGACTCTAAAAAGAAGGATTTGAATATCAAAGGAGGGGTTGAAGTTACCGGCTTAGGGGATGGTCCTTTGGTCAGAGCCGGAATTCGGCCAGGAGACGTCATCATTCGGGTTGCCGATGCTGATATTACGGGTGTTAAGCAGTTTGAGGCCCTGGTGAAGGGTTTAGACGCCAACAAGGCTGTGCCGGTCTTCATACGCCGCGCTGACAGTACTTTGGTAGTCCCTGTAAGGCCTAAATAACCCCATTTTGGGCCTAAAAATGGGGTTTGGCGCCTTTTGGGCGCCACCCATTACAATCACTTTAAGACGACTTTTTGCAGCGCATCATTGTGGTGCGTTCTGACAAGGCGTTTTTTGAATGACCAATGAAGACGCCATGGATTTAATCCGCAATTTTTCTATCATCGCCCATATCGATCACGGCAAATCGACACTTGCTGATCGCATTATTCAACTATGTGGCGGTCTCTCCGATCGAGAAATGGAAGCCCAAGTTCTCGACTCAATGGATATTGAGCGCGAGCGCGGCATTACTATTAAAGCGCAAACCGCAGCTTTAAATTACAAAGCCAAAGACGGTAAGATTTATAACCTCAATCTCATTGATACCCCTGGGCACGTTGACTTCTCTTACGAGGTTAGTCGTTCACTATCGGCTTGTGAGGGCGCATTACTAGTGGTAGATGCTAGCCAAGGTGTCGAGGCGCAAACAGTTGCTAACTGTTATATGGCGCTTGAGTTGGGTGTTGAGGTTGTACCAGTTCTCAATAAGATTGACTTGCCGCAAGCTGATCCGGACCGCGCTAAAAAAGAAATTGAGGACGTCATTGGTATTGATGCATCTGAGGCCGTGACCTGCTCAGCCAAAACTGGCTTGGGCGTTGCGGATGTTATTGAGGAAATGATTGCTAAGGTGCCCCCACCGACGGGCAGTGCCACAGATCCTTTACAAGCCTTAATTATTGATTCTTGGTTTGACAATTACGTTGGTGTGGTCATGCTCATACGTGTTGTGAATGGCACTTTAAAACCAAAAGATAAAATCACCTTAATGGCCAATGGTTCAAGCCATTTAGTGGAGCACGTGGGTGTATTTAGTCCGAAGTCAGTTGATCGTCCAGAGTTATCTGCTGGTCAAGTAGGCTTTGTGATTGCTGGTATTAAAGAATTAAAAGCGGCTAAGGTTGGCGATACGGTTACGCATTCTCCTGGTCAACAGGGACGAGTACCTGCGGCTCAGGCTTTACCTGGCTTTAAAGAAGTAAAACCACAAGTCTTTGCTGGTTTATATCCAGTTGAAGCTAGTGAATACGATCAGTTGCGTGAATCTTTAGAAAAGCTGCAACTCAATGATGCCTCTCTCTTGTATGAACCAGAGGTATCACAAGCCCTTGGTTTTGGATTTCGCTGCGGCTTCTTAGGTCTGCTGCACATGGAGATTGTGCAAGAGCGTTTAGAGCGACAGTACGGCATGAACCTCATCACCACCGCTCCAACAGTGGTGTATCAGGTAGAGCAGTCAGATGGCACTATTGTGTCTGTAGACAATCCATCGAAGATGCCGGAGGCTAGCAAGATCAACACGATTCTTGAGCCTATCGTGACGGTTAACTTGTATATGCCCCAAGAGTATGTGGGTGCCATCATTACCCTGTGCGTTGGTAAGCGCGGTATACAGATGGATATGAATTATCTCGGTCGTCAGGTCAAGCTTACTTATGAGCTGCCGATGGCGGAGATTGTTTTGGATTTCTTTGACAAAATGAAATCCATCTCACGTGGCTACGCTTCAATGGATTATGAATTCAAAGAATACCGTCCAGCGGACGTAGTGAAAGTCGATATTCTGATTAATGGCGAGAGAGTAGATGCGCTCTCCGTGATTGTTCATAGAAGTAATAGTCAGCATCGTGGACGCGAAGTGGTTGCCAAGATGCGCGGGATTATTCCTCGTCAAATGTTTGATGTCGCCATTCAGGCGGCAATTGGTAGCAATATCGTTGCGCGTGAGAACGTCAAGGCTTTGCGTAAGAACGTATTGGCTAAGTGCTACGGCGGCGACATCTCTCGTAAGCGTAAGTTATTAGAGAAGCAAAAAGAAGGTAAAAAACGTATGAAGCAGGTTGGTAACGTGGAGATTCCACAAGAAGCCTTCTTGGCTATTTTGCAGGTGGAGGATTAATGAACTTTGCTCTCGTCCTATTCATCTTGGTGATCGTTTCTGGAATTGCTTGGATTGCTGACAAACTCTACTTTGCTCCGCAAAGACGTTTGGCTGGAAATGACCGCATGCCTTTATGGCTTGAGTACACTGCTGGTTTCTTCCCAGTCATTTGTGCGGTATTTGTACTGCGATCCTTTATTGCTGAGCCGTTCAAGATTCCATCAGGCTCCATGATTCCGACTTTACAGATCGGCGATTTCATTCTGGTGAATAAATTTACTTATGGAATTCGCTTGCCAGTACTGAATCTAAAAGTAGTAGATTTAGGTTCGCCTAAGCGTGGTGATGTAGTGGTCTTCCGTTATCCACGCGACGAGTCGGTCGATTACATCAAGCGCGTAGTAGCTTTACCTGGCGATCAAATCACTTACGAAAATAAGCGTCTGACGATTAATGGCCAACCTTTGCAATACAGTGGTGGTGAGCCTTACCTTGATCCAGAGAATATGCGTTACGCCAAACGTTTTACAGAAACTTTCCCAGCAGACCTGGGCGGTAATCGTCATGACATCCTGAATGACCCAGATCGTCCGGCTACTGTATTTCCGACTGAGCGTTTTCCTGGTTCTGAATTCTGTCAGTATCAGCAGTCAGGAATGACTTGCAAAGTGCCTGCAGGACATTACTTTGCAATGGGCGATAACCGCGATAACAGTGCAGACTCTCGTTACTGGGGTTTTGTGCCAGATAAAAATATTGTTGGTAAAGCCTTCTTCGTTTGGCTGAACCTTGGTAATCTTGGTCGCATAGGCGGATTCGAGTAAAGATCATGAATGCGCGCGCCGTTATCGAAACTGGACCGCTGCAAGAGCGACTTGCTTATACCTTCAAGAAACCAGAACTATTGAATCAAGCATTGACTCATCGCAGTCATAGCAAGAAGAACAATGAACGACTTGAGTTTTTGGGTGACTCCATTCTTAACTGCGTTGTTGCTGAGATGCTCTATGAGCGCTACTCAGACTTGGATGAGGGTGATCTCTCACGTGTACGGGCGAACTTAGTAAAGCAACAGGCCTTATACGAAATCGCCCAAGCTTTATCACTATCGGACTATCTGCGCTTAGGTGAAGGCGAACTCAAGAGTGGTGGATTTCGTCGCCCCTCAATCCTCGCCGATACCTTGGAGGCTGTCACTGGTGCCATCTTTATGGATGGCGGCTTTGAGGCAGCTAAGGCAACGCTACGTAAGCTGTACTCTATTATCTTAGTGAATGTTGATCCCAAAACTTTGGGTAAAGACGACAAGACACTCTTGCAAGAGTGTTTACAGGGTTATCAATTGCCTTTGCCAACCTATAACGTTACAGGTACTACTGGGGCTGCACACAATCAGCAGTTTGAAGTCGAGTGCTTAATTCCGAGCCATAAGGTGGCAGTAAAAGGTGAGGGTGCATCACGTCGTGCTGCTGAGCAAGCGGCAGCCAAGCTAGCTTTAATTGCCATGCTCAAGGCTTTACCACAAGAATCTCGTAAA
>Ga0114959_10004612_pt1 | contig 10515 bp, 8 predicted proteins | sample C_130625_EF_Meta_FD_87317 | JGI IMG/M metagenome (GOLD analysis project Ga0114959, IMG submission 87317) | Freshwater microbial communities from Lake Croche, Canada to study carbon cycling - C_130625_EF_MetaG | ecosystem: Environmental > Aquatic > Freshwater > Lake | place: Lake Croche, Canada...
TTAATAACTTCCATCATCATATTTTTCATTTCTGCGTTTTCTTTTATCAGTAACATAATCAGGTCTTTGTCTGTTGGCTCTGTTTTATCTGGTTTAGTAACTATTTCATCATTACAGACTTTTTTATGCTTCCATAACCCTGAATTTGATAAAAAATTTTTCCCACAATCACAAATGTAAGTTTTTTTAAGTTTTTCCATTTCCATTATATTTCCTTCAACATTGTTCAAATGTTTAGGTCTTGTTATATGTCTATCCCAATCACATTTCATATAGCATTTAAAGTCACATGCTTCGCAAAAAAAACGTGGTAAGTTTTTTGTAAGTTTTTTATTTTCCTTAATTTCCATATATTACAAAAAGATTAAAACTTTAAATTAATATTTCATAAATATAAAAAATTTACAGTAACAAAAATATAATAATATTTTCAGTAACCAGACGGTAATTTTCAATTATGCAGTGGCGGCTTCCTTTTTTCCCCAAAGTGTAAGGACTTTTGGAAAATGGACATTTATAAATGTCCAAAATTCAAAACCTAAAATACTTTTGGGAAAAAATAATTCCTTCCCGCCCAAATTCTTTAAGTTACTTTTGGAATATATATTATTTTTAACTTATATTATTCACTGGTTGTATTTTTTGTAATACATCCAATACCAGATTTTTTAGTTCTGAATTTTCTTTTATTAATAACATAATAATTTCCTTATCTGTAGGGTTACCTTCCTTAACTAACTGTAATATATTTTTACATTGTTTTTTATGTTTTGATAATCCTTGACTATATATGTATTCTTTTCCACATTCACAAGTAAATTTTTTTTTATATAAAATTTCAACACTATCTTCGTCATTTTGTGGAGCATTGTCTCCGTTCGGCATATTCAAGTGTTTGTTACTTGTAATATGTCTGTCAAGATTGTATTTCTTATGACATGAATAATTACATTTATCACAAATAAACTGTGCTTCTTCTGATACAGTAATATTTTCTTGTAAAGGTATTTCTTTTGGTTTTGGAAAAGGTTCTATGCTATTTAATGTAGCGTTTAATGAAATAAAATGTTCTTGTTCTTTCATTCTTGCTTCATAGTGGTCATAACATTTATAAAATGCTACTATTTCCATTAACCAATTGTCCCATCCGCCATTTACCCTTATAGTTTTATATAATTTACAATTATAATTTGACGATTTTTCATTTATACAGCTTTGTTTGTGAGCATGTTTTCGTTGAACAAAATTTGTAGTGTGTCCAACATATACATCATTTATAGACGGGTCTTTGCATGTTATCTTGTAAATAATTGTATTGGAATAATCAATTACTGTTTTTGGCATATTTAATATAAAATTTTATATTTATATTAAAATCATCTTATAATTATATTAAAATCATCTTATAATTATATTAAAATCATCTTATAATTATATTAAAATCATCTTATAATATTATTTTTGTAAAACTATTCCCAAAATTCGTTGATACAAAAGTAATCCAGCATCCTGGATTGGAAGAATATACGCATACGTATCTCCAACATTATTATGAGAGTGCCATAATCCAGGCGGAGTGATAAACATAGAACCCTCCTTCCAATATACTTTTTTTGGATTTATAATATTTCCTTTTTCATCCAATTCATCGCCTATTAAAGTATAAATATTTTCATTATCACTACATTTTATACATAAATCTAAAGCAACTGAATTATGTTTGTGTGGTTTTTGTATAGTTTTAGGTGGAAGTTCATTATACAACGCCCATAATACTGGTGTAATTGTATTTATCCCTAACGCGTCGGTATCTTTATTACTTAACAAAATACCTTTTCTATTATTATTGGGATTTGATAATTCGTTTAATTTTTGAACCAAAAACGCATGTCTATAAACAGCAGTTTCGAATATTTTTTTATATGCTTTATTTCCAAGATAATTGACTAATGGACTATCATTTATATAATAAATTTGTAATTCTTCTTCGCCTACGTTTTGTATCTTTACTGAATTAAAACAAGGAGTAATTAGAATGTCGCCTGAATAAACAGCCGTTTCATTTTCATCAATATGAATAGAAGAGTTGCCTTTTATTATATAAAACAAATGAGATGTAGCATTAAAATCAATAATATGTTGGCTATTATTAAGTTCTATCATATCATTTCTTACTAATTTTATGAATGAAGCCAACAAATTTGGGGTTGTTGATTTATGTGATGTATTGAATACATTTGAAAAATCTACAACATTAATTCCATAATCACAATCGGCTATATCTTTTTCATAAAAAGGAACATTAGTTAGATGTGGATTTACATTTTTTTCATACTCATAAACAGAAATATAATCTTCTTCCATAAATATATTTTCTATTATATTAGTTCTAAATAAATTTAATATAATTATATTTGTTCTAATTGGGCAAATATATTTGTGTATACCTCAAAAATGTTACATGATAAAAGATGTAAAAACACCTTTGGATATATTATTAGATTTCAATCCTCAATCGTAATATTTGTTTGAAAATCTATTTTACTATTTTCATCGGGATATCCAATAGGATTGCATAAAAATGGAATTCCATTTATTATAACATTAGAAGGTGTATGTGTGTGTCCATAAATCCAACATTTTATTTTACTTCCTTTTGTTTCAATCAAGTCATCCATATTATAATAAAACCATTGGTTGTATGGACGCATTTTGCTTGTTTTATATTTAACATCAATCAAAGAACTGGATGGTATATGATGTGTTATAACAATACAATTTTTATTATTGTTTATAGCATCTTCTAAAAAATCAACACTTAGCATATTTAATCCATTATATTTAATATAATCAAAATTAGGAATATTATATACATCATTTATTTCATATTCGGGATTTGTAATTTTAGACCATAATGTAGTTCCAATAAAGCAAAATCCGTCGTATTTTTCACATTCATTATTCAAAAAACTGATATTATTAAATTTTGAAAAATATTCTTTTAGAAAACGATTCGTTTCTTGTATTGTTTTTGTTTTATTATAATATTCATGATTCCCTGAAATAACAAATGTTTTTTTGAAATTGTTGCTTATAAAATTCATAAATACATCATAATTAGTTTGATATGGGTTGCCTACATCTCCTGCCAATACACAGACTTCATGAATGCCTGATGGTATTTGTCTGATAAATTGTTCTATTTTATTGGGTTTAATGAATTCTAAATGTAAATCTGATAAATATCTGAGTTTCATTATATATTATTATACAAGTTGTTCTAAGTAATTATAATTTACAATTCTTGTTCCTTTTCTACAATGACTTGTTTCGAAATATTTTTAATAATTTTGGTTGCCTTTTCATAATCATTGTCACCAGAACCACCCATTGATTCTACCACGATTTTATTATATTGGTCGGAATATCTTGAAATACTTTTGTTACAATCAGGATATTTCTCTCTATACTTTGGAATTAATCTCATATTTTTATCTGTAACTTTTTTAATTACCTTTCTCAATTTAACATTGTCTTCATCCTGTTTTTCCCATTTATTTTCGTCCTTTACATATAGAACTTCCCTCTTTTTATCAGTGCAATGAACGGGTCTCTGAGTTACATCAAGCGCTTTTAGGTTTTTCACAATAATATTAGAAATACCATCTACATAACCAATTTCTCCTACTTTTTCTAAATCGGCAAGCTGTAACTGAATGGATTCAACAAAATCCATAATATTCATAGCATCTTTACAGGTTTCATTTAAAAAGAATTGAATATTAAATGATTTATTATTTGAGTTAGTATTATTATAACTATTATTATTAGTCCCATTTTTAGATAATTCTAAAATAGATTCCTGTAACCCATTTTGCCCCTTAACCAGTTCCGTTATTAATTTAACCAACTCGGGAGTTAAGTCCGACGATGGTGGTTTAGCATCTGTAGTAGGAATAATTTGCTTATTACATTTTTTATTGTGTTTCCATAATCCAGTTCTATCTTTATAAATTTTATTGCAATTTTCACAAACATATTGGTTGCTTAAATTTTGCTTAATTGTGTGGCCATCTGTTGCCATTATGTGTTTGTTACTGTTACAATGGTTGTCCATATTGCTTTTCCTACACGTTCCATAGTCACAAAAATTACAGTAATATTTATTGCTTAAAAATTGCTTAATTTCGTTGCCATCCGTTGCCATAAAATAGCCACAGAAAATAAGTTTAAGTGCTTTTACAAAAAATAAATAAAAATTTATGGTAACAAACTATAAAAAATATTTTTGATTGCCAGACGGTAATTTTCAAATATGCAGTGACGGCTTCCTTTTTTCCCCAAAATGTAAGCACTTTTGAAAAATGGACATTTATAAATGTCCAAAATTGAAAACCTGAAATACTTTTGGGAAAAAAATATTCCTTCCCGACCCTTCGGTCTTTAAGTTACTTTGGGAATATATATATTTAATTTTACTTGGAGGAAGAAAATGATATTATACATGCGTAAATAATATAATAAAATTGAAACTTATTAAATACTAATTTTGAATACATAAATGGAAAACATATTTGAACAAGATAACGATACAATGAATCCAACCTTTATATTTGTAGATGGCAGCTATTTCTGTTTTTATAGATACTTTGCTATTACTAACTGGTGGCGAATTGCTAACCCAGAAGACCCTTTAGAAGACCCCTACCAAAATGAAGATTTTGTAGCAAAGTTTAAAAAAACTTTTGTAGAAGGATTACAAAAATTGCCAAAAAATTTGAAATTGGATAAAAATACAAAACCAATTTTGATTGTCGGAAAAGACTGTAAGAGAGAAAATATATGGAGAAATGATTTGTTCCCAAAATACAAAGCAAATAGAGAATATGATGGCTTTATGGGTGGTCCATTCTTTAAAATGGTATATGAAGAAAACCTATTCCAACAAGGTGGCGCAAAGGCTATTTTAAAACATCCAAAGTTGGAAGCAGATGATTGTATTGCTTTATCAGTAAAATATTTGGTAGAAAAATACCCAAATTGTCATATTTACATCATAACAAGCGACCGTGATTATTTACAATTGAATGCTCATAATGTAGATTTATATAATTTAGCCTTTAAAAATATAGCAGACAACAAAAGCTCCACAGGCAATCCAAAGCACGATTTAGAAATTAAAATTATTATGGGAGATACAAGCGACAATATCCCATCAGCATTTCCAAAATGCGGGCCAAAGACAGCACAAAAGTGTATTGAAGACACAGAATTCTTTAAAAAAAAAATACTAGACAACCCAGAACATTACAAACAATATAAACTAAACCAACAATTAGTATGTTTTGATAATATACCAGAAGATTTATCAGCTGAATTTATGGCAACCATCAAAAAACAAAAGAAAAATATAAAACAGAAATAATAATAATATAAACATTTTTATCTTATTATTAGTAAGTATAATATGAATTCTACGAATTTACCAGAAAATAATCAAAAAATAAACATTAAATTATTTTTATTGGACCCTTTATCAGTAATCATAAAATTAGCAATATTGGGCAACAAACCAGTTGGAACCAAAATCTTAATCCAAAACAATGTATTATATTTTCAAGAACCTGGATTATTTCAAGCAGCATGCCGTTATTTTTATAATTCTAATAAGACTGACTTACAATACATGTATAACCCAATCCAAATAGCTTGTTCGATATTTTTATCGAAAGAAAATATTCAAAAAACACCAAGAATTAAGAGTCTGTTTAGTTGTGCGCAAAATGGTATCAAAAAATTAATTGAAACATACAAAAATTGTTCGATTATTTGTCTATGTTTGAATTACTATTATGCTATTATCACAAATTATATAGAGCAAACATATAACGAAACCTTATTTTACAAAGATTCAATGACAAGTTTATATACAAAAGAAATAATTGATGAATTGAATAAACAATGGTCATCAGAAAAAATTAAGGTAGTATTAGATTTAATATCATTTTTAACAAATGATTCTATGGCATCAAATAATGTTAAATCACTTGAAACCATAATGGAAAATAATGATAAAAATACGCAAAAAATATTAGACAATATTTAACGCTTTATTGTTCTTCTATGAACCTTTTTATTCTTCTTTGTTTTATTCTTCTTCTTTAATTTTGGTTTTCTTGTTATTTTATTCTTTTTCATTTTGTATTTTTTCGATTTTAATTTGCCTCCTTGAGCACGATTTACTCCATACGTTGAAAATCTAGATGGGCGCACTGTAGATGTAAATTGACGTGCCAAAGAAGGAAATTTGCGCTGGACCCCCATAGCTAAATCTTTCCCCTTTATTAATGTAGAGGGTTCTTGTTCTTGTTCTTGTTCTTGTTCTTGTTCTTCAGTAGTAGAAGCGATAGTTAAAGTGGATTTGTTGATATTATTTTGAGGAGTATCCCTATCTATATTCATTTTTATAGAAATTTTGGATAACATATTATAAACCTTATCTTGTAACACATTGTATTCTGGAATATTTTCAGTCTCGGTGCCCTGCTGTAGAATGCTTTTAATATCCACTTCATTTATAAAGTTTTTAAATAAATCCGATTCTATTAATGTTATTCCAAATGTTGTCTCTTCATCTGTCAAAACAATATCTCCATTTATTAAATTAGAAAACATAGCATTCTTTGACGAAATCATATAATACTCATCTTCATCAATTTCTAATACTTCTAATAATTTTTGAGTTTGTTTTTCATTTGTATTTGATGTGAAGAAAAATGTTTTTAGTGCGAAACCAATAAAATAACCAGAAATAATATTGTATATATTAGATGGGTCACTTAAATATGTAGATGTAATAACATCTTCCATTTTTTCAAGAATATTGTAATATGTAAAATAGGTATTGTAAAAACTGTTGCTTTGGAATTTTGGTCCAAGTTGATACCAATAAGGGGATAATATCATATAAATAGGTAACAACGGATGATAACCAAAATTAAAATCTTGTAACAATGGTTGAGTCACACTGTTACCATCTCCGCCAAAGCTGGGTTGGACATTTCGTTCTTCAGATTCATCTATATCTCTAGAACGTTTAGCTGAACTGGATGTATTACTACTTAATTCCTGTAAAATTTCAGACAATTGAGTTAATAGCTCTCCATTGTCATTTGTAATTCTAGGAAAATAACTCTTAAAATTATTAATAACTGACCTGACGCAATTGCTATTATCGGTTAAGATAATACTATTTAACAATGGCCATGTAATTTGTTTAATGCTAACATCACATATAATAGACTCTTTTTTTGAGCCTTGGTCAAAATAATAATAATACCCACCTCCCACAGTTACGGTTGATGGAGTTGTATCATTCGTATCACTAGTATCATTTGTATTCTTCCCTTCGTCTCTTAACAATGCTATTTCATAAATGTCTTCAGAAACAACGATACTATCAGTGCTCTCGGAAATAAAAGCTAAATTTTTAATTTCAGTGTAATCTATTACGGTTGTAGTATTTTCTATATTATTTAATAAAACGATAGCTTCATAAATAAAATTAGCTACTTTATTAAAATTAATTTGTTCTCCTGATAAATTGCCACTTCTGCTTAATCTAGAAAAAAAACTGGTTGATGTATTTTTTTGGGTTAAATAAGCATCGTAATCTTTTGTTTTACTTATTAATATATTCATTACTTCAATTATATTATCTATTCCTCCTGTCATCGTTGTATCATTAACGACTTCAATGTTTCCTAATGTTTGAATAAAAGGTAAAAATATAAATCTATCCGAAATCCTTTTATCTGTATCATTGCCAAAATTTAAAAGTCTGACATCAAACTTTACTTTTTTCTCATCATCTGTTCCAGTTCCAGAAAATAAATTATTCACAGCTCTATAGACATCAAGCTTTGATAAATTTATAGGCAACCAACTATTTACGATTCCAGTGTATGTGTTATCAATTTGCCCTGATGCTATCTTTCCAAATTTATCCTGTATAAATTTAAGAGTTGAAATACATTTCATTAAATTGCTAATAATGCTTTTTTTGTCGGCACTGTATTCGCCATCTAGTGTTGCTTTATTTGTTTGAATAAACTCAATTTCTTTTGAGATATCAATAAAATTTGTTTTAACAAAAAATAATCGGACAGCCTGTTTAAAAAGTAATTTAATATTTTCTTCTATTGTTAAGTAATAATTTGTATTATTTATACTGGAAATAGTAGTTTTAATATTGTTACAATTTGTAATAAACTCATCAATAAGCTGGTTTTTAATAACCATTTGCCGAAGTGTTTGATAATTTTTCGAACTTTCAATAAGATTATCTAAATCAAAGTCAGGGTTTTCTTTAATACCATTAAATAATATTTCTTCAATGTCTTTACCGCTTCCCTTTAACAATTTATCTGCTTTATTTTTAAAAACAAATACGTTTCCATAATAATCAAGATAGATTACATTTGCGCCATTTAACAACGCATAAGCAACCGCTATTCTGTCATGCGAAACAAAATAAACTGGCATATTGGTCAAAGGTTTAGAAGTTCCACGTTCTGGCAAAATTTGTGTGAATTCACGAGTTTTAATGTCTAAACAAGATAATACTTGAAACCAATCACCTCCTCTTTTTTGCTGGCATTTAGAATTAAAATTAAAATTTAATGAATTGTCTCTAGAATTGGCTTTCATTTTGTCTAATATTTTTTTAATATAACCTAATACAGTTGAAATACTATTTTCACCTTTGCTATCTTCAATAGTATCTGTTAATGGCTGTCCATTAGGCAATGTGTAGTTAATATCTAAAGTAGTGATTAGTTTTTCAGCTTTTTGTTTAGTATAAATTTGTTTTATTGGAGATAGGTTAAAATTATAATTTGAGAAAAAATTATTGCTAGTAATAGGGTCATCTTCGTTAAATGAAGTATATGGTGTATTACTGATATTTGTTTGAACATAAGAAAACATATTAACTCCTTTCCCAGGACCATTTGTAAAAACATTTTTATCATTGACAGTTGTTTTGCCTGCTGGGTCATTTACTACTTCAGGTGTCATTAAATAATGAATATTGTAATTACTGCTTTCTCCATTTTTTAATTTTGATATAAAACCATGTTGATTAAAATCAACAATAATAGCAGCATCTAAACCATCTCCACATAATTTAGTATTTTCACAAAAAGTTTTACCAATGTTCTCTCTACAAGGTGTTAAGGGTTCTTTTAAACCAGTGTTTGGATTTTTAAAATCTTTATTTGTGCTGCTTTCAATAACAAATTTAACAACACCATAATTAAATAATGTTTCGTTGTTATATCCAACGGTAATAATACTTTCTGTTAGAGAAGAATCATTTGTTTTGTTTGGGACATTGTAAAAAATATCAAGCATTTTGGTTTCTTTATTAGAATCTGGCAAACTAGTTATAACAGAAGCTAACGCATCTCCTTCGTGATAATACGATTGAGCAGGAACAGGGATGCCACTGTTGAATGATGACAACCCAGTTGGGTTATTATTAAAAGCTCCTGTTAAAATAGGTAAATCGTGGTGAGCATCTGAACGTGCCAATAATGCCAATGATTTTTGAAATTCTGGGTCTTTTTTTGTGGCAAGAGTGATAATTTGGTTTGATTCTTCAGTAGGCTCTTCCTTTGTAACAATAGGGTTTTCAATAGGTTGTTCCTCTATTTCCATATTATTGTTTTCTTGTGACATTATCTTATTATATTAAAATATAATTTTTATTTTAATGTAATTTTTTACCATAATATATTCCTACTAAGATTATTTGCTGAATAACGGTTATTTTTCCAATTGCCACGCATATATTTAGTTCGTGTAAGATAATTTTTTCTCCTTTTTTTGTCCTTATGTTTAGTAAAGTCTTCATAACCAATCTGTCCAAAATTAACCCATTTGTTATTTTTAGAATCAAAAATTTTATATTTTTTATCTGGATTATTAGAAGGGTATAATTTGGCTGTTTTGCCTAAATATTTGTATGCCATATGCTGGGCTGTTCTAGGGTTAGAATATTTTAATAATTTTTGTGAAAAGCGATGTTTTTGGGTTTTATGGTGTGTCATCTTATAATAAAATAATATAATAAAAAAGAAAATAATATATTATTATAAGTATGACTACTATTCCAAATGAATTAAAAATAAAGATAAATACTAGTGTGCCAGGATATCAGACACTAATATATAATCCTACTATGACAATTCAAGATATAAGTAAAGATGACCAAACTATAAGATTCAATCCTATGATTAAATTAAAACAGGATATAGTTAATAAGGTTCCAGAAAATTTAAGAAAAAAACAATTCTTTAATATGGGTTTATTTCAATCATTAATTAATTTTACAAACGCCCCATCATCAAAAAGTTTAGAGCAAGCTACATATGATGGTTACATAGATAATAATATTAAAATTGTTTTGGACAGTATATTCCCAGCAAATAGTATTTTATATATAAATAAAAA
>Ga0114959_10004613_pt1 | contig 10515 bp, 6 predicted proteins | sample C_130625_EF_Meta_FD_87317 | JGI IMG/M metagenome (GOLD analysis project Ga0114959, IMG submission 87317) | Freshwater microbial communities from Lake Croche, Canada to study carbon cycling - C_130625_EF_MetaG | ecosystem: Environmental > Aquatic > Freshwater > Lake | place: Lake Croche, Canada...
AAGAGCAAGAGCAAGAGCAAGAGCAAGAGCAAGAGCAAGAGCAAGAGCAAGAGCAAGAGCAAGAGCAAGAGCAAGAGCAAGAGCAAGAGCAAGAGCAAGGAGAAGAGGAAAGGGAAGCAGAGGGAGAAGAAATATCTACATAAAGTTGGGTATAAGGGGTGTCTGAATTACATACATTTCATAATTATAAAATAGAATATTAGCCAATAATACTTCTTCGTTATTTATATATAGTACTTCATTTATTGCTGTCATTTTACATAATACATCTTCACTATTTAATACTGTAATGAAGGTTTCATACATATTCATTACATTTTTATATATATGAAGAGGCATTACTAAAAAGTTATCGTTTAATAAAAAACGAGGTGCATGGCAACTATTTGTATATATCATTGATAAATCTATTTCATTTAAATCTAAATCAATATCACGTAAAAAATCATATCGCGTTGTTACAACACTGTTATTATAAGTATCAGTATAATTATTCTATAATTATTTCTTATTTGTTTAATAATGTTATTTATTTTCTCAATTGTGTTAAATACCCTTTAAATAAATTCATTACATTTTCAGGTGTATAGAACATATATCCATTGTTACTTACATCAATTATATGAGAAGACCAATTTGTTAAAATATCAATTAACTCTTTTGCAGTATCGTGCCCAATAACATTATAATCCAATATAATTAAATGTGCTAAAGATTCTACTTTTGTTAAACTTGCTATAATAGGTTTTCCTGATATAGAAAATTCACCACATGCTAATCCAAATGTTTCACCACAGGCCCTTCCATATAACATCGCATCACATGTATTAATAAACTTCTTTTTTGTTTCAAGTACACTTGTTTTTGGTAAAAATAAAATTCTATCAGATGGACTTCCAAAAGGAAGAATCCCTAGAAAGATAAAATATATATGTTTATATTCTGGGTCATGACCTATTTTCTGAACAACTTCACGCACATAATCAATATTAAAACATGTCTCACCTGAATAAGTACCAAATACTAGCGCATTCTCAGGAATACCTAATTCAATTCTCATATTTTCTTGGGTTGGATGCACACGAACCATATGTGGTAATACAGGTAAATCCGTCGCATCTTTCATATTTAAAAAACTATGAAGCGATGTATATAACTCACCATGTGGCTCTCTCGTTGTAAAAACACAGAGAACTAAATTTTTACATTTTGAACTTAACAATCCATCATATCCTCCCGCTTTCACAATAAATAATACTTGTATATCTTGTTCTACTACAATTCTATCAATATCTTCAGGTGTTTCGTAATATAATAAAGGAAATCTAGCTTTAAATTTATCATACATCTCTTGTGAATTGTCAGAAGAATATGGTATCTTTTTTATATCACGTGTAATAACAATTGATATATTATTTAATAAAATTTCATTATAATCTGCATAATCATATAGGGCAACTTCTGTTCCTCTATTTGTAATCCTATTTGATAGAAAACCTACTTTCATACTATATATATATAAATATACTCTTTATATGGCCTAAACCACTATACAAATGTAGTATATATGAAAATTTATTTTCATAGATTTTGGGGTGGATTTTTTGACCAAACAAATCCTGTCGATGTTCGTTTTTTTATAGAGCTTTTTACAAAGGTATTTGAAGAACCATGTGAAATAGGTGATATAGATACAAGTGATACCCTATGTGAGACAGTATATAGTTCTTCGGCACTTGGTCTTAAACAATGGAAAAAAACAATCCTCTTTTCAGGAGAATCAAAAAGAAGTCATATTGATACAAGTCTTTATACGCTTGTATTATGTGGCGAAAGAAATCATAACAATATTATTAACTGCCCCTTATTTATACCTTTTCTTTGGTGTAAAAACAGTATATCTTCTTTAGAGAACAGACCATCTATTACAGATGTTCCACCTCAAAGTATTGTTGCAATAATATCAAATTCAAATGGAGAAATAAGAAATCAGTTACTTGATTCTATTGAGAAAGCAGGTATTTCAATTGCATATGCTGGTTCACACAGAAATAATATTGGATTTAAATTTCCAGGTCAATACGGAAGCGATGATTTTATTACATTTATAAGCAATTTTAAGTTTGTCATATCCATGGAGAATTCACAAGATGATACATATATTACTGAAAAAATTTGTTCAGGATTTCTTGCAAATACAATACCTATTTATTGGGGCTCACTAAGAGTAGGAGATTATTTTAATCCTGAAAGGTTTATTCACATAGATGATAAAAACCCTGAAGAGGCAATTTCTAAAATAAAATATTTAGAATCTAATCCTGAAGCATGGCTTTCTATGGTAAATAAAGATATTTTCACTGGAAAGACTTTATGGAGAACAATGGATGATATAGCTCGCGACTGTAAAGCAGTTTTGTACCCATCTCCACTTTTTCCCCATATACAACAAATATACTTTCTATGTAGTCCTATTCATGAATACGATAAATATCAACGCTTACTCTACATGATACAACAACTTAGATTAAAAGACTATATGTATACCTTTCTCGCCCCTACATGGGGCACAACCATATCACCCGATACATATTCCTATCATGTTCGAAGGATGTTTCGCGATATGTTTTCTTGGTGGTATGGACCAGAAGGATTAAAGTATTCTAGTCTATCTCTTATTTTAAATTATAAGGCATTATTTGAAGATAGTGTAAAAAGATATGCTCCATCCGCATGTATAGTAAGTTTTGAAAGTGATGTTTTACCTTTACACAATACCCTGTATAATTTACCTAAATTCCTAAATTTTTGTTATTCTAATAGACAGACATGGGGTTGTATACATTTTGGATATGGTTCAAAGTGTAGAGATGATGATGGAAGAGAGGTAGTTTCTACAAATGGGACATTTTCTCTTATAAGTCATATAAATACACGATGTACAGATACTATGATATGGAAAACAAGCTCTATTCAGGCAATCCTAGAATATATGAACGAGACAGAAGAGTATAGTGAACCCATAGATCATTATTTAAGTCGCTATTTTGAAACAAGGGCACCATTGATGAATACATGGTCAAGTCATGTATTTTTTAAACAATCCTCTAATTATCTTGATTATGGACCTGGTGCAAAGCTTTGTCCAAAACATCAGGCGGAATGTCATATAGAAGGAGAGGTTCCTTTACGCCAGCGTGGACCATGAAAAACATGAAAACATGCGGATTTATAAATAAATTAAGAACATAGAATATTATATACGCCATGGCATCAGGCGATTTTGAACTTAGAAAGAAATTATTCAATGAGATAAAACAATTTAATCGTACAGAGCAAGAAGAATTATTTCGCATCCTTAAAAGGAATGGAGAAGATGTGAGTGAAAATAGGAATGGTATATTTTTTGATTTAATGACCTTGAAAGAAGAGACTGTATTAAAAATACAAGAATGGGTTGACTTTTGTAGAAAGAATAATTCTGAATTTAAATCAAGGGAAGATGAACTAGTTGAACTTACAAAACAAAATCCTGGTATAACTCAATAGGACAGGCTGAAGGAGGCTGAAGGAGACAGAATGAAGGAGACAAAATGCAAAACCGGTCTAAGGATGTAACACGTATAAAATATAATGGAGAACTTTCGAAGGATGATACAATCCAATCCACAAAAACATCTATGTGTAGATGAATATAAAAAAGATTCTATCTGTTTGAACCCGTCCGATAGCAAATGGGGTGGAGAAATTAGACAATTGAATCCGGCAAAACTTGTCACCGCCTGGTTAACTATAACGGACCCCCTTATGATTATTGCCGGTCAGAATTATGTGTCAACCATGGTTCGTGATAAATCATTTGAAGTCCAAGAGTTAGCCCTTCAGAAGATTCGAGGAAATAGAAGATTAACTAGAGCTAAAATAGCAGATGCATTAAGCTCCTTAAAACCTACAGACGATGAAACACGTATTACAGCAGCTGTCCTATATATACTGTATAATGTTCAGACAATCTGTTTTGATGTTGATAAGAAGACACTTTGGACAGAACCTCAGGATCTTCGAACATGGTCTTCTACCAAAAAAACAATATTTGTGGATGCACGTTGTGAGAGAGTTATAGATTGGAGTGAGTCAAATGCTATAGTTCCAGATTTTAAACATTGGTTTGATGAACGAGAAGATGAAGGGTGGAGTATTCCATGGCCTAATGCTGATGGAACATTTGAGGAATTAAAGGTAGAAGTAGGAAATAGACATTTGAGTGTTCACCCATTGGTATTTGGAGATAAAGTAAAGAAGGACGATTGGGCAAGAGTCCTCGGTAAGGCACAAGCAATTGAACACCTATTTACACTATAGTGCATCACGGTATCAAATAAAATTGATAAATGACACTTCCTTTTCAACTGACACACTCAGTAGAATGGAGCTCTATCCGGCGGAGGTAGATAAGTTAAAATCTCTCCTTGGAGAATGGCTTGCACAAAGTAATCGTGAGCTAGAAGCCACATTTGCAAATGCTTCTGATACTACTACCTTCTTGGCAGTAGCACAGCGGCTTAGATCTAAAGGGTTTACTGCTCTGCCTCAAGAAGATCATATGAAAATTATGACTCCTGAAAATATTCGATTCACTATTACAGGTCTTACTGTTATTGAACAGTATTGCCGTACAAATGATATTTCTACTACAAATTTTGAGGCTATGCGAAAGGATTATTCAGGTAAAGAAAATAACGTTGATATACCTGATTACGGAGTTCGTGTCAAAATTCGCCGTGAAATACCTCTTACATCAGATGATGCAACTGTAAAACACCTGCTCGGTACATGGGGCTCACAAAGAAAGGCATTTCGTCTTTTACGAAGATGGTCTTTTATGGCAAAGGGTCTTCGTTTTGATTTAAGTATGGTTCGCAGTACACCTGTGGATGGAAAGGGAACATTCAAATGGCAACAGACATTTGGAGAACGTGACATTACTAAACAAAGACCTGTATATGAAATTGAAGTTGAATTAGTAAGGCCAGATGGTGTAACTATTGAGAAAGAAGCCGTAGATACATCCTTAAAGGATTTAGTTCGTGGCATTGGCGAAGTATTACGTGGAATTCAAAAACACCATTTACTTATTCGAAAGACAAAGGCCGAACTTACTATGAAAGGTTATACTTCACTCACAGGAAGTTCTCGTTTTCGAGGTGTTGCTCCAATTACAATGACACTTGATAATTTTAGAAAAAAACCCGTCGATGGAGCAGCAAATATTAGAACAGGGTATAATGTTACCGATAAAGCCGATGGCTTACGTATGATGGGATATGTGAATAACGATGGTGAACTTTTCATGATTGATATGTCTATGCATGTATATCGCACAGGCCTTCGACGAGATGCTCTACGTGATTCATTAGTGGATGGTGAATATGTAACACAAGATTCAGAAAAGAATCCAATTCTTGAATTTATTCTCTTTGATTGCTATATTGCCCCAAATAAATTGGATGTAAGTGCTCAACCTTTTCGAAATACTGATGGAACAGGTCGACATGCAGCATTAGAATCGTGGGTAAAAGCATGGAATGATGGAGATGGACCTGTTGTAATAGGTTCTTTAGGGGCAAAAGGCAAAATGAATATAAGTATGAAAGTATTTCTCTTTGCTGATCCAGGCACACAAATCTTTGGAAAATGTAAAGATGTCCTTGATAGTAAAAAACGATACCATACAGATGGTTTAATTCTTACACCTAATTTAGGTGGATTACCTGATAGACCAGGTGTTTCATATCGCGAACAATTAAAATGGAAACCCGCCGATGAAAATACGGTCGATTTCCTATGTAAGTTTGATAAACTAGTTGGGTCTACGAGTGAAGATGAGATTACAACAACTGTTATGAAAACGGGTGAATTAGTTCAATATAAGACGATGCGTTTATATGTGGGAAGTGACTTGGACCCTGCGTTTGAAAATCCACGAAGTACTATTCTCTTTGAACAACCCCTTCCTGGGATTCGTGGACCTGCTCGAAAAATTACTAGTTCAAAGGTTTCCTATCGACCTGTTTTATTTAATCCTATTGGTTTACCTGATACACTTGCCTCTGTATGTTATATTGAACTTCAGACAATTGAGGGAGGAGATGGAGATTTTGTAACATGTGAAAATGGTGACCCAATTCAAGACCAAAGTATTGTAGAAATGAGATATGATCCTGGAAGAGAACCAGGATGGAGATGGATTCCTATGCGGATTAGGTATGATAAGACTGAGAGATATCACGGGGCGATGAAAACAGGTAATTTCGGGGGGACGATGAATAAAGATGCTGTAGCAGAAGGAGTATGGGATAGTATTCATCAACCTATTACAAATCATATGATACGCACCGGAAATGAAGCACCATCTGCCGATGAAAGGGCTGGTCAAGGTATAACATCTGGAGAACTGACACGTGTATATTATGATAGGTCGGCTCCTGTAGAAGATATTTCATTAATTACAGGTCTTCGTGCTTTTCACAATATGTATATTAAAGAAGAGGTCTTATTAAATACGGCATTGGCTGGAGGAGGAAAAACAATTATGGATCTTGCATGTGGACAGGGTGGAGATATTGGAAAATGGGTTCGTAATAAAGTAGACTTTGCCTTTGGTATAGATATAGCAGGTGAAGGAATTCGTGACCCTTATAATGGAGCATATAGACGATATATGAATGAAGTTCTAAATCGCGGAGGAAGTTTTGATACGGTTGGAAAGATGATATTTGCTATTGGAAGTTCAGCAAAAAATATTGTAAGTGGTGAAGCAGGCGCAACCGTTGAAGAATCTGATATTATGAAAAGTGTTATGGGACGTATATCACCTGAACGGTCACCTCCTCCTTTTGTAGAGAAGTTTGGTATGGGACGCCTTCGTCAAGGTGCTGATTGCGTTGCTATTATGTTTGCTATTCATTATTTCTTTGAAAATGAAGGAACACTGAATGCATTCATACAAAATGTGAATGAAGGATTAAAAGTAGGTGGACATTTCATAGGATGTTGTTTTGACGGTGATACTGTATTTAAGGCCTTACAGGGTGTTGACCAAGGTTCTTCTTTAGTAGGAAAGGATACAAAAACGGGGGCAGATGTATGGAAGTTAACAAAGAAATATACAAATAAAATGTTAACAAGCGAAAAAGAATCACTTGGTCTTCCTGTCGACGTTGAATTCTTAAGTATTGGAACACAACAGACTGAATTCTTGGTTCCATTTGATATGCTGAAAGGGAAAATGGAAGAGATTGGGTGTCGTTTATTAAATGCGGAGGAATGTGCGCAAGCTGGATTGGGGGCATATAAAGAGAGTACATCCATGTTTGAAGATTCATTTAAACATGCTAAGAAAGAAAAGCGTGATATGGCTATGTCACCCATTGTTATGCAGTATTCGTTCTTTAATAGGTGGTTTATATTCAAGAGAATTCAAGGAACAGGTATTACTGAGGTGAAGGAAACAGGCGTTACTGCTACTCAACGAGCATCAGAAGTAGGAGTACCAGAGGCTCCAGCGGGAGTAGGATTAGAATCTACTGGACCAACAAACAAAGCTGTCACAATTAAACCGACCGTTACAGATGCTGCACAAACTCTTCGCACATTACCTGTCACAAAATCTACAAAGACATACAAATTGAACGAATTATTCCAATTCTATATTAGCGCTGATATAAAAGACTATAAAACAAGTTTGGGATTAGATGATACAGAAGCTGCCAAATGGTTAGATCCGGCAGCACCTGTTGACATTGAAGACCCTGAAACAAAGATTGTATATCCTACTATCAATCACTTTATTGCTGCAATGAAATATAAGATTGGAACAAATATGCCCAATTTGGCAGAAAGTCTATTCTCTAGTGCTCATGGTACTATTCATGCCAAGTATTTAAGGAAACATTCAGCAGAAGCAAAAGGTGGAAAATTACCCATTGCTAAATATTGGAAATTACTTGCTGAAGAAAAGGAAGAAGTATTATTAGAAAGTTCTGTTACACAAAAGAATGAGGGTATGCAGAAATACGACGGTCTTATATTTAATGAAGGGGCGTGGTTTCAAGAAAAAGATGGTATATTAGAACTTGCTTTAAGGCAGAGATGGGAAAAAGATGCTCGCCTTCGAAAAATTGTTGAAGCTGTGCGAAATAAAGGAAAAATCCTCTTATATTATACAGGTGACCATACAGGGAGTGAATTAGGTGGATTTCTAACAAAATTTAAGACAATTGATGGTGAAAATAAATTAGCTGTTCTCTTAATGAAAATTGCTGGCTTTACACAGACTAGCTAGAAAAAACAACATACTAATAAAAATTGATATCTTTTTTGGGCTAAATATATATCACACATATATAGTATGAAAGCATTCTATCTTTTCTTACTATTCCTTCTATCATGTGGAGTTGGAAAACCTCCTCCTTTAGTAAATTCAATTGATATTAGACAGCTTCTTGATGTAGGGGTAGCATTCAGTGCGACAGGAACAGCATCTAAAACATCCACAAAAACAACTACATCCACTCGCACTTCATATCCAACAGGAGCTATTACAATTTCATCCTTTGGAACACGAACAATGTTTCCAACACGACCAAATACTCTAAGCCTAATGAGTACAAAAACATCTTCTTCCTCTTCTCAACCAACTATATCTGGCCAATCATCTAAAACACTGACTGCATCAAGCACATCATCTAAAACAGCAACATCCACACGGACTGTATCAAGTTCTCCAGCCGCTTCATCTACATCATCGGCATCACCTTGTGGAACACGCAGTTCTGGAGGAACACGCACATCTAGCGCATGTCCTACACAAACGCGCTCATTAGCACCATCTAAGACATCAAGTTCAAGCTCAAGCTATAGTAAAACAAGTAAAGTATCAAATACAGGTATATTATCCCAAACAGGCTCACGTTCAATGTATACATCTCGAACATCGTCTTCCTCTCCTACAAATACCGGTTCTACGTCTAAAACAAAAACAGCATCGTCATCCCTTACATATACGCGTTCTCCAATTCCGACAAAAACAATAAGTGCTAGTGCATTTACAACTCGTTCTCAAACAGGAACATCTACTTATACACGAACAGGGTTTGAATCAAAAACATCGGCACGCACTGTAACGTTTACACCTTCGACTACGTCAAGTAAAACAAGCACAGCATCGAAGACCTCTACATTAACAATGGCTTCATCATTGACATCTACAGCAAGTGTAACAATGACACGAAGTGGAGCAGGTCAACCAACTGTATTTCCATCTAAAACAGTATCTGGTTCAATGGGAAGTTGGTCTGTAACTATATCTATATGTGGAACTGGTTCTCATAGCACATCTCCTAATATAACAAAGAGTGTTAGTTTTACAGCAAGTTCAACAGGTACAAGTTCCTATACCCCATCCTCACTCGTTTCTAAATCATCAAGTACTAGTTCGAATACAACATATTCCGTATCATATACAGCAAGTTCTACGCAGACATCAGCAGGAACGCGCAGTGCAATAAGTACAAAAACATCTAGTTCTACACCTAGTCTTTCTTATACCACTCTAAATTCAATAACACCTAAAATAAGTATAACCCATAGTGGATCGATTCTCGTAACAAATTCAATCGTTGTTACATATACTCAGTCAGGAACACCTATTGTTACATATACACATTCCACAACAGCGACCGACACACGATGTCCATCTGCTTCTTCAACGCGGTCGTTGATTCTTACTTCAACAAGAACTATTTCTTCATGCCAAAGCTATACAAATACTTTATCTATTACATCTATCGTTACGTCGACTAAAAGTGCTTCTATTGGATATACAATTTCACCAGGAGAAACCATATGCGCTTCTATATCTAACAGTGTAAGTACAAGCCCAAGTGAATCTGGTAGTGGAAGCACAACATCAAGTATAAGTGCAAGTGTAAGTAATTCATTATCTCCTTCTACTACAAGTTCTACATCATTCACGTCATATATAACACCTAGTCCTTCTCCAAGTATTTCACGAACACGTAATCCTCCTTTGACACAAAGCCCTTGTTCATCTCTAACATTTTATACTTCTTCCGCACGACCATCTATAAGTATGATACCCAGTTATTCGGCATTAAGGGGATCAAAAACATCTATTCTAAGTATAAGTATTCTAGCAACTCCATCATTCGTATCAAGTTTATCGTTGGCAACATCAAACTCTATGATAGCCACTGAATCATTGGGAACATCATCCATGGTAGCCACGGAATCCTTGGTCGTATCAAGGTCTATGGTAGCCACGCAATCCTTGGGAACATCATCCATGGTAGCCACGGAATCCTTGGTCGTATCAAGGTCTATGGTAGCCACGGAATCCTTGGTCGTATCAAGGTCTATGGTAGCCACGCAATCCTTGGGAACATCATCCATGGTAGCCACGGAATCCTTGGGAACACCATCCATGGTAGCCAC
>Ga0114959_10004614_pt1 | contig 10514 bp, 6 predicted proteins | sample C_130625_EF_Meta_FD_87317 | JGI IMG/M metagenome (GOLD analysis project Ga0114959, IMG submission 87317) | Freshwater microbial communities from Lake Croche, Canada to study carbon cycling - C_130625_EF_MetaG | ecosystem: Environmental > Aquatic > Freshwater > Lake | place: Lake Croche, Canada...
GAAGATTTCTGATCTGTTTGGTAGACAGGGATTCAGCAGACAAATTCAGCAAACTTCCGGCGGCCACAGGATTGGGCCAGGCACGAAGTCGGCCATCATCCAGCAACCTGTTTTTTACAGCCATGGGTAAGAAGCAATCTCCTGGTCCCTGATAATTGGTGGTGGTGGTATCGGTTGGTGTGCAGTAACGGAATGTGTACTGCGTAACAGCCTGATTCCAGCTGTAAATCCAGGCATAATTTGCACCTGCAAGCGTGTAATGCATCGCATAGGAGCGTCCTCCAGGAAATGTCTGAAAAGCGGTAATGGCTGCACCTGTCAACGGGGTGCCGGATGGCCGCACGGGTTTTGCCCTTGATTGTGGAATAATTTGATGGGTAGAATCTTCGGTCACAACTCCCGCCATTTTCCCAATCATATAAGGAGAAGCCGAGGTTCCGTGGTAATGGTATTTCCCGTTCCGAAGATGGCCATGGTTGGCATCAAGGGTTTCCATTGGAGCACCATCGGGCTCGGTACTTCCAAAGACCGGAAATCCGTCAAACCCATAGGCAATAGGAAAAGAAGGGTTGGATTGTGAATAAAGATGAAGAGGCGCAATGTGGTAGTGATAGTCATCGGCACGGCCGGTATGTCCGCCCCAGTTGTCAAGTTGGCCGTCCACAAATGCATCCACTCCGGTATTGGTATAAGGATTGAAAATGGCAATTCCATTCACGGCAACCGCAATCCCACCACGGGAAAAGTGCTGTGGATTTACTGGAATGGGATCAACAGCCATTACAGGATTCATCGGAATCTGCCAGGCATTGGAACCGGTATAGCATTGCTGAATTGGAACCTGCTGCTGCCATGAAGTAATGCCCGTCATCATTTCATGTTTCGGAATTCCTTTTGATTCCACATAGAACCAGTTATTGTCCCAATGGGTATAAACATCCGGTTTAAATGGCGCAAAGGCAGAATCCATGGAAACCGGATCTGAACTTTGAATGGAATTTGCCTCTTTGGTGCGGAAGCCGGGAAGAAGTGCAAGTGAAGCTGTAACAAGCCCCAGAGAAGCCAAAGCCCTCAGCGGTGTCTTTCTCTGTGTGTAGGCCAAAAGAAAAATCAGACCAAGAAAACCGGCAAACCAAGGCATTTTCGAAGATTCAGTTTCTGTGGGAACCGCAACAGGTGCCGGCGCAATTGCCTGATTGATGGCGGCGGCCTTCGCAAGCTGAGTCTCCACAAAAGTGCGGTCATCTGCGCAAAGACTTTCTATGGGATACGAACGAACCTTTCCATCCGGATTTTCCAAAAATACCCGGCCATCACGACCCATCAGATAACTTGCTTCAAAGCTTTTACGCCCATCGTTAAATTCCCAACTGCGAGGGATTGCATCGGCATACTCCAGGTTGTGAGCGAAAACTCCATTTCCCACTGCAAGCAGGAAAAGGATAAAGATGATTGCCTTTTTCATTCTGATTTTAAATGTAAGTGATGGGAAAAAACGCAAGAGAATACCCTGTTAATGTTTCGCAATATATTAATTTTCTAAAACAATCCGACCCGAACGGCTGCCACTTTTTTCTCCTTCGATTCGGTAAAGATATGTGCCATGGGCAGCTGTGCGACCATCGTGGTCCTTGCCATCCCAGAATATCTGGAAGCGACCCGCGGGCACGATGCTGTTTTCCATTAGTTTCCGAATTGTATGGCCCTGCATGTCGAGAATACTGATGCCCATTCTTTCGCTTCCGGCTGAACTAAATTCAATCTTAATATCCTGCTGGCCATTCGCCGGATTCGGAAAAATCAGGTCGTCTGCATAATCGCTGTTCCAGAGAATGGGCACTTCTGTGGCGGTAGAATCGTAGCAGTTCTGCGCGCCAATAAAATAAGTGGCCGAAACATCCTTGTTGTGCCTTGTTCCGGTTTCACTGGCAGGCAGATAAACACGGACATAATCCACTTTTACACCTTCAGGAGAAACATTCACCCGGATATGCCCCGAATTGGGCTGAATCTGGCCTTCGAAATAGCCATAATCATGGGCATAATTTACAGTTGAGAAATTTGGATGACTTGGCTGTGGACATTCCTGATAAAACAGACAATCCTTTTCCTGTTTGCCAAAAAAGTGGTCATGTCCATGGAAGAAAATATTTACCCGGTGCTCCTTCAAAAGGTCTTTGATTGGCTTGTACCAACCTGGTCTTTTGCTTGCAAATCCCGGCGTTCCATCGAGATTGTTTCCACCCCATTCGTACAGATTGGCTACTTCCACTCCACCCCGACCTTCGGCAGTACCACCTACAATTTGATGGGAAAAAATAAACTTGAAGCTGGCATTGCTGGTTTCAAGCGTCTGTTTGAGCCAATCATATTGGTTTTTGCCTAAAGTCCAGCGCCAGCCATTCAGAGAGTCTGGCTTGGGCTTTGTATTCCAGTAAGGATCGATCACAATGAAAAGGGCATCACCCCAATGCCAGGCAAAATAGCTTTCACGCTTTCCAACAAATGGGGTTGTGGAAGTATCCCCGGTATAAAATCCATCCGGTGAAGGATTCAGGAAATACTTTTTTCTTTCAACAGCATCCCAAACAGCCATGTTTTCAGCAGTGCCGTTGTTCAACCAGCCAGCCTCACCTTCATGGTTTCCCAGCACATTAAAAAGTGGGAGCGAATGACAGGCTTTCTCGTAATACTTGCGCTGGAGATTACAGCGAAAAGGAATGGTATCATGCGGAACCACATTAGTCCCTGCTTTTTTAAGCTTATCGGTCATCAGGAAATCTCCCAGATCAATTAAAAAATCGGCCGAATCTTCCAGCTGGTTTTTCAAGCAAAGGGAGTAAACAGAGGTATCAGACTGCTCATCCAAATGGGGATCAGCCTGCACAATAAAACGAAATCCGGTTCCGGCCGGTCTTTGGGTATGGAAAGTCCTTTCCGGCCGGGCCACAAATGCCTGTGCACCGGGAATTCTTGAATTCAACCTGAAAAAATAGCGGGTATTGGACTGAAGGCCACTGACCAAAATTTCAGTCGCGTTGCCTTGAGTAAATGTTTGTAACGGCGTTTGGCCAGTGTATTGTCCACTTGCAGTGCCATATTCCACAACGGCTTCCACCGTTTCAGCATAAAAGGCATTCACCGTAATGCTGCTTTGCGTTGGCCTTCCGATAATTTCGGAACGAATCAGGGTTTGGGCACGAAGGCAATTTGCCGAAAGCGCCAGGGTAAGGGCAAGGATTAACCGCTTTTTCATTTTGAATGCTTCAAGAATTACTTCACCACCACCATTTTCACTTTCAGGACATTTTTTTCGTCCATCCAGCGCAGGGCGTAAACCCCAGAACTGAGTCCGGTTAAACCAATTTTGCCCTGATTTCCTCCGGCTTGAACAGAGGTTGCCCGCACGGGTCTTCCGTAAGGATCTATCAATTCAAAAGAAAATTCCTTTGTAAATGGTCGTTTCGACTGAAAAAACAATTCATCACTGGCAGGATTCGGGTAAGCAGAAACCGAATTTTCTCCTGTTATTTTATCGGTAACAGCAGTGGTCGAACATGGCCCAACTGTATAAGAATACGCCACTTCTCCATTCACATGCTGACCACCAACAGTATCGGCCGGCAACCAGGCGCGCACAAAATCCACAGTTGTGCAGGTGGGCGTAACCGATACGCGGATATGGCCGGTACCACCAATTTTTACATCTGTATAGGCACTGGCATTGGCCAGCATACCGATTTCATAGGTTGAATCCGCTGGCATTGGAACTTCCTGGTACACCAGACTATCAAGAACTTCCTTGGCATAAAGGTGGTCGTGTCCCTGAAAAAAGATGTTTACATCATTGGCCACCATGAGCTGGTGAATCGGCTGACCCCAACCCGGACGATAAGTATCAAACTGATAATTGGTACCGGCATTGCCACTGTATCCGCCCCACTCACAGCCTTTGGCTGTAACCACGCCACCACGACCTTGGCCCCGGGTATGGTGGGCAAAAACAAACTTGAACTTGGCATTGCTGTTCTGCAAAGTATTTTTCAACCAGGTGTATTGCGTGAAGCCGAGAGTCCAGTCCCAGTTTACGGGTTTGTCGTTGACACTGCAATCGCGGTACACATCCAGCACCACAAAAAGCGCATCTCCCCAAGTCCAGGCGTAATAATTTTCGGGCGTTCCGATTCCATAGGGTTCGTTGGTGGTATTGCCCGTGTAAAATCCATTTGGATACGGATTTGGGTAATAATACTTGCGCCATTGGGTGCCATAAACCGCAATGTTTTGTCCACTGTTTTGCGCCAGATAAAAACCATTTTCACCCTCATGGTTTCCAAGGCAAACATAAAAAGGCACCGAGTGACAAACTTCCTTAAGGTACTGAATATAATCCTTGTGCAGGTCATTCATGTCGGCACTTGTGGTAGCATCCGGCGTATGGTCGTCTCCGAAAATATCCCCCAGCGATAGTAGAAAATCGGCACTGTCTTTTGCCTGATTTGCCAGCGTTACCTTATACATGTTTCGAATGCCCTTTTTGTCATAAAGGTGTTCATCGGCTTCAAGGTTAAACCGGAAGGAAGAACCTGGTGCGCGTTGGGTATGAAATGTATATTGAGGCGTTGCAGCAAACGGACCTGTGCTGCCACTGCGATAGCGCATTCGGTAGAAGTATTGGGTATTGCCGGTAAGATTTCGCATTACTACTTCATCCGGTCTGTTCACAACCGAAGTGAAAGTAGGGGTTGTTTGGGGATAATTTCCGGATTGGTTTCCGTATTCAAGGTAATATTCGACAACCTGATCAAACATCACACTGGCTGTCATGGTGGTGTCGGTGGGTCGGCCAAGGATAATGGATTTGTCCTGGCCACTGCTCATTAAGGGCAGACAAAAGCAAAAGAAAAGGAGTATGTTTTTGAAATTCATGTGTTCGGAATTTTCCTGATGGCTCAGAGGCCATCGAAATACATTGGTTTAATCGGGCTTGATATTTTTTTCAAAAGAGTTAAAAGCCAGAGCACCGACCACCCCGACCGCCTGTGGCGGTCACCCCTCCTGAAATGAGGGGAGTTTACTGGGGTTTTTCACTTCTCGGAAAAGTACTGGATGCGATAATATCTCCTTAAGCTCCCCTCATTTCCAAGGAGGGGAAGACCGGCAGGCGACTGCGAAGCCGGTCGGGGTGGTTGGTAATTATCGGCTCAAATTCGCGTAAAGCCTGCATCAAACCCCGAAACTTCAAGCACAGATCCAGAAGGCAAATCTGCCAGATGCACATTGCCAATCCGAACCCGAACAAGCCGCAAGGTGGGAAAACCCACAGCCGCCGTCATCTTGCGGACCTGCCGAAATTTACCTTCCGTAATGGTAATGGAAATCCAGCAGCTGGGGCCATGCCGGTCATCCTGGATTTTCCGGCCCGGAGGTCCAAATTGAGGAACCGCTGGCAAACACTCGACCCGACCAGGAAGAGTTAGGTAAATCTCTTTTTCTGGCCGGATGTCGACCCCGTTTCGCAATTTTTCAAGGGCTTCTTCTGAAATCAAACCATTTACCTGCACCCAATATTCCTTCTCCACTTTGCGGCTCCGGATGGTATCACTCAGCTTCCCATCCGTGGTAAGCAAAAGCAATCCTTCGCTTGTCTGATCCAGCCGGCCAATGGCCATAGTGCCTTCCGGAAATGGATAGAGATCGCCAAGCCGTTTTTGTTTTGCCTTCTCGCCCACAAACTGACTTAAATAGCCTGCCGGCTTGTGTAAAATAAAATGGCGATGCATTCAGGTGCTTTTGATTTTCAAATTCCAAAAAGGCGCAAGCTAAAGAACTTGCAGGTTTGACTCAATCAAGCTCTGGTTTTAATTAGACACAGAATTGCCCATGGCATTTGGCATTATCTGTGTTTTTCGACTACTTTCACATTCCCAAGTTCAAAAAGGATGGAAGAAACCCAGGATAAAACCAGCAAGGACCTTAACAGGAAAAACCCGGCCGGCTTCCTTCTTCAAAATCCCTTTGTTGCGGTAATCCGAACAGACACAGAGTTTCGGGTGCTCGAAAGCAATTCCACAGCCCATTCCCAATTGGGAAAATTTGCTGAATCAGGAGTAATCCTGACAGACCTGCCCGATAATCAGCAAGCCCTTCGTCTTTCGGCAATCGCCACCAATCTTCTTACTGGTCAAACAGAAACCCTCAGCGGAATTCAATTCCAGGAAACCGCTTTGCCTTTCCATGTTTTTGCCTGTCCGCTTGCCGATCCTAAAGGCGAAACGATTGCCTTCGATTTGCAATTTCTGCCTGAAGGTCCGGCCAGAGTACCGGCTCCAGACCTGAATCAAGAGCGCAGAATTGTTCGACTGGAATCTCAACTTGCAGACCTCGATATCCGATTTCGGACCCTGGCCGACAACTTTCCACAAGGCCATGTGAGCATTCTCGATGAAAACCTCAACATCCTTTTTTCCGGTGGTGAGGATTTTCAAACGGATTTAGGACCCTACGCTCCAAAACCAGGCGACAATCTCTTTTCACTTTACGGTGAAAATTATGCCTCCTTTTTGAAAGAAAACTTGGAAGAAACCTTTCAAGGAAAGTCAGACAGCTTCGAACTCAGTTTTGGTTCTGGCACATTTTCATTTTTGCTGATTCCGCTTCCGGATGAAAAAGGCAGAATCCGCAAGGCGATGAAAATTGTCCAGAACATTTCCACAGAAAAATCTGCCTTGCTGGATGCACACCACCGTAGGGAATATTTACGCCAAATCATCGATGTGGACCCCAATTTCATTTATGTGAAAGACCGGGATAACAATATGATTGTGGCCAACAAAACCATTGCCGATTTTTTCGGCGTACCGGTGAAGGAATTTCTCAAAACCAGCGAAGATTGGTTTTCAAAATACAAATGGAATTACCAGGAATTACAAAAGTCAGACGCCCAGGTAATTGAAAGCCTCAGCACCCTCGTTGTGGAAGAGGCTTTTTTCCACCCGATTACCGGGAAAATGCACTTGTTCCAGGTTACAAGAACTCCTTTCGTTACCAAAGAAAACGAACTAAGCATTCTGTTTGTAGGCGTGGACATTACCGGCCGGGTGAATACCGAAAATGAACTGGTTACCCAACGCGAATACCTCCGGCAAATACTCGACACAAACCCCAGCCTGATTTTTGTAAAAGAACCGGAAGGCCCCTACCTCCTTGTAAACAAGGCATTTGCCGACTATTACAAGATGAGCGTTGAAGAACTTACCGGCCTTAGCGACTGGGATTTGCCCATAACATCCGAGCAGAAAGAAAAATTCGCAGAGGAAGACCGGACCATTACCGACAAAGCCAAGGCAATTACCACCGAAGAGCAATCTCTCAACCCCCACACAGGTGAGATGTCCTACTTTGTGGTGACCAAAAAACCTCTGATGGACGCGGAAGGAAACCGCCACATTCTGGGAATCATCACGGATGTAACGGACCTGAAACTGCATCAGGACAGGGTACAAAAAAGTGAATTCCTTTTGCAGCAGATTTTCAACAAAGTAGTTGATGCGCTTTTTATAATTGATTTCGAAAGCCTGCTGATTGAAGATTGCAATCCCAAGGCAATGGAATTAATGAAAGCCGGTGAAGAAAATTCCATCAAAAATCTGCACCTGCATAAAATTCGTCCTTTCAAGGAGCAAACGGCGCGTTTCTGGCAGCAGATGATCGATTCTTCAATTGGTCAAATGGCGGTGAAAGAATTCGAAATGCTGAACTTCAGCGATGAGAAATTCTGGGGAAGTCTGGCGCTTACAACCTTCACACAAGAAGGTAGAAAACTTATCCTTTTGCGAATTTCAGACATCAGCCTCCAAAAGGAAACCGAAGAACATATTATCCAGTCGCTGCATGAAAAGGAAATCCTGATTCAGGAAATCCACCACCGGGTAAAAAACAACATGGCCGTAATTTCGAGCCTGTTGCAACTACAAAGCGGCTACATCAAAGACCCCAATCTTGTAGAAGTATTCCGTGACAGCCAGAGCCGGATTAAGTCCATGGCGCTGATTCACGAAAAACTTTACCAATCGAGCACTTTGGCCAAAGTGGAGATGGAGTCCTACATCAAAGAGCTCACCCGCACCTTGTTTTATTCTTACAATGGTGGAAAAATTCACCTCGATGTAAACACCAATGCGGCCAATGTTTTTCTTGATATCAATTCAGCCGTACCCTGCGGACTGATTATCAACGAGGTTTTCTCCAATGCATGCAAACATGCTTTTACTGGGAGAACAAAAGGAAAAATTGAAATCAACTTCACCCATGAAGGAGAGTTTTTTGAACTTGAAATTCGCGATGATGGCGTGGGCATGCCGGAAGGAACCGATTTCAACTCATTTCGCAGTCTGGGTATGAACCTGGTTCAGGCATTGTCGTCTCAATTGGGGGCCAGTCTGGAATACCAGGTTGTTGGTGGATTTGGCATTAAGCTTCGATTTGTGGAAAAGACCAAACCGAGCAGAGAAAAGATTCGTCCGGGAGCTTGATTTGAAATTCAGGCGACAAAAATTGGCTGGATCTTCGAAAAAAAGAGGGCTTAAAATGTGGTGCTTTTCCCCGCTTCTGTACATCGCAAGGTTGAAACCAAGCCTTCACACACGCAAAAGAGTCTTGTTTTTTACCTTTGATTTGAAAATGGGTAGGTTTGGGCCTTGCTCATTTTGGGCAAGACCTCCAATTAAAATGGCTTCAGGCATAAAAACCATCATACCCGTTTTCCTTTTTCTGCTGCTGTCCGCAACAGATTGGGCGAATGCGCAGACGGTTGGCCGCAAAAAACCGAAGCTGGAACTTGTTGGCTATTCCGTTCTGAAAGACGATGGAGATCTTGTTTTTCAGATTGATGTTCGGCTGGCCGATTGTATTTCGCTTATTGAACTTTCCAGTGAAAACTCAAAGAAACCGGTAAAAGTGGTGGTATCGGAAAACGATTATTACCTCAGCGAGGACGGCGACGAGCAGATTTACTTAAAAATTTCTTTGGGCACACTCAGGGAAATCATGAAAAAGAAAAAAGAACTGCCCACCGAAATGGTGATTTACAGCAAATCGGGTAAGCCAATTTTTACCCGGCAGATCAACTTGAACAGAGACGAATTAGTCGCCTCTGCCCCGAGAAACTGATTCTCTCTTTCCCGGTAAAACCACAGTCTGAACTTTTTCGGTTTTCAAACGGATTAAATCCAGGGCAAGGAAAAGAGCTGCGCGCATAGAATCGCCGGAGGCAATGCCTTTTCCTGCAATGTCATAAGCTGTTCCATGGTCGGGAGAAACCCGGAAAAATGGCAGGCCAGCTGTAAAATTTACACCATCCATGCCTGCCAGAATTTTAAATGGAATAAGGCCCTGGTCGTGGTACATGGCCAAAACCGCATCGTATTTGTGATGCTGTCCGGTGGCAAAAAATCCATCCGCTGCAAATGGCCCAAAAACCATGTGCCCCTTATCGCGAAACTTCCTGATTTCCGGAACAATCACTTTTTCCTCCTCAATGCCCATTTTTCCTTCTTCACCTGCATGTGGGTTCAGACCAAGAACGGCTATTTTAGGCATCGGGATGTCAAACTGATCTTTGAGCACTTTTTCGAGCTGCTCTATTCTGCCTCTCAACAAATTCGAAGTGAGTATGCCGGAAACTTTTTCCACCGGCACATGCACGGTTGCCAGGGCCACACGGAAATTTTCCTGCACCATCATCATCATTGACCGGGCATCTTTTCCTACGAGGGAAGCAAAAAACTCCGTCTGACCAGGAAACGGAAATTCCGTTGCCGGCATATTCGATTTTTGTATCGGGCCAGTAACCACGGCGTCCAAATGACCCGAAGCCAGGTCGTCCCCAGCCTTTTTTAGCGCAAGCCAGGCAAGGCGGCCGGCCACCGGATCGGAGGTGCCGATTTTCAATTCATAATCATCCTCCCAGCAATTAATCATATTGATTTTGCGTGGAAGGGCCGTTTCTACCCCTTTGCAGGGAGCCATCTGGAATTCCTCCACCTGAAATAATTTCCTGAAGCGGTTGATAATTCGGTGGTTTCCGTAAACAACGGGGGTGCAAATTCTAAGTATGCGGTTGTCTTCCAGCAGGCGCATAAGAATTTCCGGGCCAATGCCATTTACATCCCCCATAGTGAATCCGATAAGGGGAAGAACCGGATTGTGCGTAGATTTGATCTCAGACATGATGTTAACCCAATCCTGCAAAGCATATTTGGGCCTGCAAATCAACAATAAGATTCCCGTATGACTGCCACGCTGCCAACAAAAATCCTGGTCCCTGTTCTGTTTGTCCTCAGCTTTTTCCTTGAATCTTGCGAAGAAAGCCACCGGCCAAGGGAAAGGGCATACCCAAGATTTGATTTGCCGGCCCCCCAATATCACCTCTACGACCAGGGTCATCCCTTCACTTTTGAAGTTTCAAATCAGGCGCTTGTGTACAACGACACCGACAGACTTTCGGAACCCCA
>Ga0114959_10004620_pt1 | contig 10508 bp, 11 predicted proteins | sample C_130625_EF_Meta_FD_87317 | JGI IMG/M metagenome (GOLD analysis project Ga0114959, IMG submission 87317) | Freshwater microbial communities from Lake Croche, Canada to study carbon cycling - C_130625_EF_MetaG | ecosystem: Environmental > Aquatic > Freshwater > Lake | place: Lake Croche, Canada...
CGGCGCAGCCCCACATGGTGGCGGTGCATTCTCAGGTAAGGACCCCTCTAAGGTAGACCGCTCTGCGGCCTATGCTGGGCGGTATGTCGCGAAGAACATCGTGGCTGCGGGACTCGCTTCACGTTGCCTAGTGCAGATCTCTTACGCGATTGGTGTGGCACAGCCGACGTCGATCATGGTGGAGACTTACGGCACGGGCAAGGTATCAAACGAAGTACTTACTGCATTAGTGCGTGAACACTTCGATTTACGTCCTAAGGGCATCGTAAAGATGCTGGATCTGTTACGTCCGATCTATACCAAGACCGCGGCTTACGGCCACTTCGGCCGTGATGAGCCAGAGTTTACATGGGAAGCGATTGATAAGGCGGCGGCATTAGAGGCCAGTCAATAGTTTAAAATTTTGGGGTGACCACGCTAACCAGTATTAGCGTGGTCGATTCAAAAAATTACGCAGCCACCTGCATCGGGCGAATATCATGCACAATCTTTTCACCCACCGCTAACTCGGTCTGTTTCAGATCAAAGCTCGTTTGAAGATTGAGCCAGAACTGTGGGGTGGTATTAAAAAAACGGGCTAGCCTGAGTGCCGTGTCTGTGGTCACCCCACGACGCTCGCGCACCACGTCATTAATGCGCGGAGCAGGAACGCGAAGTGCCATCGATAACGCGTTAGCAGTCATGCCAAGCGGCCCTAGGTACTCCTCCCTGAGGATCTCGCCTGGGTGGATGGGTCTCATATTGTTTTTAATCATCTATTACTCCTCAGTGGTAGTCCACAATCTCAAGTTGTTCTGGGCCATTAAAACCCCACACAAAGCACACACGCCACTGGTCATTTACTCGGATACTGTGCTGACCAGAGCGATTTCCAGCAAGCTGCTCCAAGCGATTACCTGGCGTCGACCTCAAGTCTCTGAGCTCGACGGCATCATCAAGCATCTGTAGCTTACGCTCGGCAGCAGACCTAATGCTATTAAATCGATTAACAGGAAGGCCTAAGAAGATAGACCTTGTTTCATTACAGCGAAATGATTGAATAGCCATAATGTAAATATATAACGGTAAACGTTAACCGTCAACAGATAAATTGAGGCTTGCTAAGCGGCATTAGCGTGCATCTGACTTGTGGGGCATTGACCTTAATTTCTATATATTTCAGTCGTTTACGCATTGATACCATCAAAAACAACTATATTAATAAATAGCTTTATTTTAAATCACTAAGCACATGATTTAAAGAGTTATCTTGACCCAAAACCTGTTAAAATCGTCCTGATCGTCTTGTACCAGATTAGCAGGTCCAACCACAGCGAGAAGTGCTTGATGTAGTAGAAGTCGTAGGCGAGCTTGTCCTTCATGTCGTCCACCCCCGCGGCGTAGCCGTGCATCACTTGTGCCCATCCTGATATGCCTGGCCTCACAACGTGTCGGTAGGCGAAGAATGGCACCTCGCTGTCATACCACCTGGCAAGCTCTGCCGACTCAGGCCTTGGCCCAATGAGGCTCATCTCCCCCTTGAGCACATTCCAGAACTGCGGGAGCTCATCCAGGCGGTACTTGCGGATGAACCTGCCAACCTTCGTAATACGATAATCCTCCCCCTCCTCCGTGAAGTGGCTGCCCCTATGGTCGACGACCATACTCCTGAACTTGATTACGTCAAACCACCGACCATTGAAGCCCATTCGCGGCTGTATGAAGAAGACACCGCCCGGGCTGTCGAGCTTAATCCAGATTGCGATAAGGAGCATCACGGGCAAAATAAATAGTGAGAAGGTGATCAAGAAGATCACATCAATCACGCGCTTCAGGTTCTGATGGAAGATCGAGGGCGAGAGGTCGCCGAAGTTGTTCGAGACCAGGTGCCTCACGTTCACCTTGCCGGTGAGGGACTCCCTGAACTGCATGGCGTTATAGACGGGGATCCGCTTAAGTGCGCAGTCGGATAGAAATCTCTCCCAGTCGGGGGTAAGCAAATCCGAGTGCATATCCGCGAGCAGCCCATCAAATGTAGCATCGAGCGTGGTTGGAGATGCAAGCCTCACGAAGCTGTAGTGGTCGGTGTTATCAAACGACAGGGCCTCACCGAGCGGCACCACGGCGAGCTTAAGGTGTCGGTTGCGGCTGCTTAGTACGTGCTGGAGACTCATCATAACGAGGGTCATGAGCAGACCAACACCAATGATCTTGATAGAGTAGCTGAAACGGAGTGCTAGCAATGCCGTGACAATCATCCCAAATACGCTCAACCCGATCGGCAGAATAAAGGCGAGCGAATTCTTTTGTGGAAAGCGCTCAAATCGGCGCAGGGCAAAGGCTGAGATAAAGAAGGCAAGGGCATCGGCGACCATTGAGTTTGCGGTCGTGTCCAGCCAGGACGTCACAGACCAATAATCCAAACCCAACGCAAAGATTGGCGGGATTGATGCGATCAAAGCGATTCCAATGGCTAGGTAGGGGTAGAAGAGGAATGAGCTTGTTCTATGGAGTCTTGAGGGCATCGTGTGATAAATAATATGAGTTATCGTTATTCGCTTTATGGCTTGTTCGGCAGTCTTACTTAAGCCTTACGCCTGGACTATTGTCCGGTGAGCCAATAAATTCAATGCCCGCTAATTCAAGAGCAGCCTGTATCGCAACCATTGTGGAAATATTTATAGTTGGCACCCCATGCATAACCTCCAGTCTCTTTATGGTCGATAACCCTACTCCAGACTTGCTTGCTAAATCGGTTGCAGACCATCTTATCAAAGCTCTACCAGCTCGTATCTGTGATGTTGTAATTAGTGCTTTTTGCATATATAATAGTACTTTTAGTCTAATTAAAAATTCTTTATGGGTATAAAATGAATAATACTGCAAAAGAAATACTTTTAGAAACAATAATTAAGATTGATGGTGCCTATGCTCCGTCAACAATTCGAGCTTACAAGTACAACTTCGAGAAATTTATTGAGTTTTGCGATAGAGAAAATGTTGATGCACTGCCCGCGAACAGAATTAATGTTGCAAGCTATATAAAGCACCTCGCTGAGTGCAATCTAAAGTCAGCGAGTATACGCATAGCTGTTGCATCAATCGCTGCTATTCATCGACTAAATGAGCTTTACGACCCTAGCACTCATCCTGACGTTAAAATTGAATTACGAAGGATGCACAGAAATCTAGGCCGCGAATGCAAACAAGCCGAAGGAATAAACCAATTGCTACTCAGGCGGATGATTAATAGCACTAATAACAGCCTACGAGGAATTAGGGACCGCGCCCTACTCCTTACTGCATACGACAGCATGTGCAGGAGAAGTGAACTGGTATCGCTCACCATGAAGGATGTTCTCATTAATCAAGAAGCACAGACATTGAAATTAAAGTTACGACGAAGCAAGACAGACCAAGATGGGGTAGGACGATGGCTACACCTAGGCCAAGAAGCACAAAATGCAATACTAAGCTGAGTTGAAGCATCAGAAATAGAAAATGGAAAGCTTTTTAGGGGAATCACACGTGGCGGACATGTCATGGAAGATTTAAGTCCATCGCAAATCAATCGAATCTACAAGAGAATCGCTAATAACTCAAAGGCAGGACGTGTGATCATTAAACAAATTAGCGGTCACTCGATGCGAGTTGGTGCTGCACAAGACCTTCTATTGTCGGGTGCAAGCCTTCCTATGATTATGCAGCGGGGGCGATGGTCAAAGACAGATACGGTAATGCGTTATCTTGAGAACACACACGGACTTGAGTTGTCGTAATAAAGCTACTAGCTCATATCTAAACACTAGATTGTTTGATAGATTAAAAAAGAAATGAATAGTTTTATCAGCTCTGGTTTGCATAGATTTTTATCTTAGATCTAACCAAATCGATAAAGTTATGAATACCCAGCTCAGGTAAAAATCTTACAATCATTAAAAAAGACAATATTTTATAATCTTGCAAATAAAGCACTCTAGCATGAACAACAATTTTATAACCAGCAATAGCCCTAGAATTAAAAAAATTAGATTTAATTTTTAGCCACTCAATACAGAATTTCTCACTAATTCGTCCGGATTTAATTCTACTGATAATATCAACCCGACTAAAAAAATATGAAGCACATTTTTTATTTTGAAAAACAAAAGAAATACCTTCTGATTGTGCTCTCATCATAAAATCCGAATCTTGATGCCTTGAGAGACTTGAATCGAACTTAATTTTTTTTGCCACAGCTAACGAACAAACAAAAGTACTTGTTTGCATTTGTTGACCTGCAGCAAATACATATTCAGAAACTAGCTCAGACTGGTCAATACCTCTTAAGGGTAAAAGAACTCCAGACACCTCATCACTTACAAGTTCAAATTGACCATAAATAATGAAATTATCACCTTCACTGTTAGTAATAATTTTTTCAGCAGAATCCAACCTATCCTCCGCCCAACAATCGTCGGAATCAAGAAATGCAATATAGTCACCACTTGCATTTTCGATTCCTCGGTTACGAGAGAAAGCACCATTCATATTTGATGAATTTCTTAAAACTTGTATAGATAATTTTTCATTGAATTGATTAACAACATCAAGCAATAAATTAAAATCGTCAGATGAATCATCAATAAGTATTACCTCATAAGGTTTAAAGGATTGCTTTAAAACTGAGTCTAATGCCCTGTAGATAGTTACCGAAGAATTAAAGCAAGGTATGATCACGGAAAATTTCAAAAGTTAACCTTCAATGAGCGATTTAGATTTTGATATAATTTTGAAAATAAAAAACAAATAATAAGAGGCACCCACTATTGAAAATATAGCAATTCCAATTGTTAGATTTTTAAATCCATATATTCCAATAACCAATCCAAGTATCTGAAAAGCAGCAGTTAAAAACTCATTAACAAACAGTTCCTTTTGCATTCCCAATGCTGGGGCGGAAACAAAACAAGGTTTTTTTATCAAGTTAATGTAATAAAAAATAGCCAACCATCTGGCGCACTCACCTGCAAAAACCCATTCTGCACCCAGTATCATGCCAAAAAAGAATGGCGCTAAAATAAATATTAGAATATAAGGAATTGAAGCGACAAGAGCCATATATTTAGTTGCTTTATGTATCAAAAGGTAAACATTTTCTTTATGACGAACAGATTCATTAACTCGCTGATAAAAAATATCACCAACTGACTTGCCAATAAATCCAGAAGGAAGTGAGGTAGCCATTTTTGCCAAAGAATAATAACCCGCAACCTTCATCCCAAATGCTCCAGCAATTATAAGCACTGGAAAATTTTGTGAAGCTGCAAATATTATTAATTGAGGCATTCTGAAAAATGGAAAATCTATGTATTTTTTACAGATTACGAGTGATGACTTTATTTGAAAAGTGACAGGAGCATTAATATGTTTTTTTAACTTAGCGCCCAAGATAAAGTAAGCCAAAAGTTGAAATGGCCCCGAAACTAAATTAATAAGGATTAAAATAATCGCAGAAGGAGAGATATACCCTATGATAATTCTTAATGCGTTTAAAAGAATTGCTCCAAAAATTGGAGCATAGCTAAAAATAACAAATAATTTTTTTCTAATAATCCATTGTTGATATGTTTCTAAAACAGCAAAACCAAGAAGTGATATTGGAATAAAAAACAAATAATAAGATTGTCTAAAATTAAAATATGAAGAAATTGCTTCTCTAAGAAAAAATATAAGAATCTCTGCAAAAAATGTAATCAAAAATGCAATGAATATAGACACCCCAACAATTCTCTTTGCCTCAGAATCTGATTGAGCAATATTTACTGCAAAAGAATATGAACATGTCATTATTGGGAGAAATAAAGCAATTGCTGCCATGTATGTACTTAGCAATCCGAAACTTTCCGAACCATAAAGCCTTACTATAAGTGGCACACAAGAAACTGTAATTAGTTGAGCAAAAAGATTACCACTCGCAAGATGAGCAATATCTCTGAGAATTTTACTTTCAGATATTTTTTTAATCTTGAAATACATATTTATATATCAACATAATATAGTTTTTCAAAATTTCAAATTATTTATTGCGCCATATTGATAGCAACATATTAATGTGTTTTTTAATGTCTGATTTTTTTGATACTTCAAATCCAAGATCTCTAATAGATTTTGGAACATCCTGACGAATTATATCGGCCAACTGTTCAACAGAGTCATACAGAACTCCAGCTCCTCCAATGTAATCATTAAGATCTGGCCTTAAATTAGGTAAACAAACTCCAACCCCTGATGCTTGAGCCTCAGCAAGTGCCATGGGCCAGCCAACTGTGTTATAGAGCTTGTCTGCAGTGTAAACTAACCATTGATGCTTTTTATATTCAGCTGGCATTAATTCAGGCTGAACAACGTCAAGGATATTAACTGGCGAACCATGAGCTTGGTTATAAGCTGCAATTTTTTCAGTTTGATAACCTATTGAATATAAATTGAAATTTCTGTCCGGGACAAGCAAAGACAAATCAATAAAGTTTTCCATTTTCTTTTTTGGTATGCAGGCACCAACGTTCATTATAGATGTGCCATTAGCGTCCACATTTAAAAAAATATCGCGCGAAATAACTGGAAAACAATCAAATATTTTAGATTGCTTAACACCTGAATCATTTAATATTTTTCGAGTAAATGGAAAAGAGAGAACACCTAAACAATTGTCCATATTAATGATTTTTGAAACATTGTTAGGAGAAAATCCTCCAAAAACTGGCTTAAGTCTAAAGGTGTTAATAAGTTGCCTAAGGCTACTAAGAATGCTGGGTTGGCCAAGCACGTCAAATGAGTGTGCCCTTATGGTATAGGGAATGCCAGTCAGTAAAGAAATTTTATTCATTATTGGCGTCATATTGATCCAATGTGAATGTAAGACGTCAGGATCGAACTCTCTAATTTTTTCTACAATATCCTTCAATTTAGAGAGTAAAGTAAATGAATGATAGTTTTCATAAGCAAGATTTGCTGGAGCTAATGAAATAACATTAATTTCAGCAAAATCTACCAAGGCTTCAATCTCGTTTTTAATATAAGTTTGAGAAAGCTGAGGAAACTCAAATACAATATACATAACCTTTATTTTTTTATTGGATGTATTCATTTTTAAATCCTATTAAAATTTTCAATTATATTTCATTCAATATGCTGAAGAATCTCGTTAGCAACTAAAGAAGCGCCGTTCAGAGAAAGATGATTATCATCGTAATAATATGAAATGCCATTGGTGACCGCTAGACATTTTTTTAAATTACAAAAAATATTAGATGGGTCAACTACCACAACATCGTCAGGTAACTGATTTAATCTATCCCGAACAAATGCGCTTCTATCATTCCACCAAGAGCGACTTACGCCCCAAATTTTGGAATTCTCCCGAATACCTTTTTTTGCAATTAACTCCTCAACATTCCGAGGTAACTCAGGTGATTGCAATACTAAAACGACTTTTTTTTGATGAGAGTTAAAGTATTTCAATAATGAAACATAAGAGTTCCATCGAACATTACGACTTTCCTTATCAATACTATTAGGGATACTAGGGTAACTTTTTTCATGGTCGCCATATAATTCTGAATTTATTCTATATGAAACAACGACATACTTTATATGCTCATCATTAACAATATAATTAACAACTTCTTTAGTCCACTTTGAGCAACCGCTCTTATCGAGATCTATTCCAAACACTGGATAACACCCACTATAGGTAAAATGTTTAATGCCTCTATTTTTCAACTGAAGCTGTTTGGATAAAGAAAAAGCTAACTCAACAGCATGGCTATCTCCAAATACAGCAACGTCAGAATTTGGTAAAAAGTACTCGCAAGCGTTTTCAGGTTTAATATTATTTTCGTTACTGGCATGACAGCTTTCCCGCTTTGGACTTTTATTTGCGGTTTCAATAATTTTAGACTGTTGTTTGGTTAATTTTGAATCTTTAAATCCAGCAGTACAACTTCCTAAAATACCTATCGAAAATATAACCCCCATACAGATAGTTAATGTAACCAAAAAGAGTCTATTTTTAATAAGTTTTCGATCCCTAAATGGAATCTCGACATATCTCCACGAAAAATAACCAATTAGCATTGCCACACCAGACAACAAAAGCATTAAAAATCGTGTTGGATTTTCAAAAATTTGTCTTGATAATACAAAAATAGGCTGATGCCATAAATAAGCACTATAACTAAAAAGTCCAATCCCAACTAAAACACGATTACTCAGAAATTGGCCAGAAAGATTTTTGCTATCTGAATATAAAAGAATTAAAGAGGTACCTAATGTAGGCAGGAGAGTTAATATGCCAGGGGTTACGGTATATTTATCAAAATTAAATATAGAGAATAAAATTAAGAAAATTCCAACTAAACTTAAAATCTGGTAGCGCAATCTTAAGTCTTTTTTAAACCCTTTAAACTCAATATAAGCAATAAAAGCTCCCAACATGAATTCCCATATCCTGTAAGGCGTCAGGAAAAAAGCTGCGTTTGGCTTAACCGCCGTTTCATAACAAGCAATCAATAGACTAAAACCAAAAATAATCGTTAGAAAAAAAAGAATATATTCTTTACATTTCCCCCATAAATAAACTAGTAATAATGGAAATAAAACGTAAAACTGCTCCTCAACTGCTAGACTCCATGTATGTAAAAGTGGTTTAAATTCAGCAATTGCATCAAAATAACCACTATGCTTATAAAAAAATATATTTGTTAAAAAAACCGGAATGAACAACAGGCTCTGGGAGAAAGACAAAACATCGCTAGGGGGCATCCAGTAAATAATAAATGGCGCCATTACTATAATCATGAAAATTAAAGCGGGCAAAATACGTCTAGCCCTCTTTTCATAAAAATAAAGGAGTGAGAAATTGTCCTCTTGGAGATTAGTTGAGATTATTGAAGCAATGAGATATCCACTAATTACAAAAAATATATCAACGCCAACAAAACCACCGCTAAACAAACTCAATCCCGCATGATTAAAAATGACAGCTAAGACAGCCAAACCTCTAAGCCCGTCAATTTCTTTTCTGTAATGCATGAATATGCTAATTTCCTGATAGAAAAATGTAAATTTTTTTACTGCTCAAGTCTTAAATTGTCGCACAAGATATCAAGATATGTAGGTAAGAAATAAGAAATTTGCTAACGGGCGTAAGCGAACCACTAGCGTAGCTAATGAAATTTTATGCAATCTTCAAAAGCATCAAAACCAGATATTGCTTTTTTTGGTTCATGATAAGAACCTACTTAACATTTTTTATACCTTACAAATAGAATTTCAAAAGAATAATGACTGAACTCTAGAATACGAAGATGCCCTTTTAATGTGCTTTAGGAGGTATTTTGGCAGCCTAGTTTAGTTAAAGTGTTTGATTGACTTCACAAAAAATTAATTCAGTAGTTACTGAATAAACAGTATTCGGATGATTTCCTAATCTAATAATTTAAACCTCACTCAATTCTTTAATTTAACTCAGTTTGAAACAAAAGCTCACCCTATTAAACAATAAAGCCCTGCAAAGAAAAATGCACAAACAAACGAAATAAACTAAATCTTTTTAAAAACAAAAAGATTATTCAATCCAAATTGAAAGGTCTTTCTCGATTTGAGCTGTAGATGTTTTGACAAAAGAGTAACAAGTGAATTTGGATCAAAGCCATGATGCTCGTCTAGTGCCTGACCATCAATTAATTTCAATACCACTAGCAAATCAAGTATTTTATCTACAAATGGATGTGGCACAGTGACGATTAATTGCCCATTATCTGAAAGCATTTCTGCAATCTTACGTGAAGAATCAATCAAATCTTTTTCAGAGAAATGTTCGAAAACAGCTAAAGCGAATATAGCATCATATGGCCCACGATGTTCATTATATTCAAGAACAGATGGGAAAAACCCACGGAAAAGTTTAGAGTTTGGAGATGAGTAATCAGCCGTCAATCTCGGATCACAACCATCAAGGCACATCTTGCAATTACCAAAATAATTTAATAGATAGCTATCATCACATCCGATATCGAATACGCCATTCACTTCAATAGGGAGGGCCTCAAATGCAGCACTGACACGCCATTGACGAAGTATTTTATCAATCAATTTCAATTTAATTATCTTTAATCAGTCTTAGTCTCTTGAGAACGCCCAACGCAACTGTAAGTAAAAGCTCATTATTGCGGCGAGCAAGGCAACGCAAAAAAAAGTTACTATAGGACTTATACTGAGTTTAATTAAAAAAAAGGGAAGAATTAGCGAAAAACCTAGCCCCATTAATTGAATCGTCAAATATCGCGGAAAAGATTTAGAGTGTGATCCACCCGACTCAAAAACAAATTTCTTTTGAATAAAATAAATAATTGGAATCAAGCTCAAAAATGCAACTGAACTTGCTAGCCATACTTGCAAGCCAACGACCGAAAGAAGATATGCACATAAAATGTAGCAGATAGCACCAAAACCACCAGTAAATAGAAATTTTAAAAAAAATCGTA
>Ga0114959_10004621_pt1 | contig 10507 bp, 10 predicted proteins | sample C_130625_EF_Meta_FD_87317 | JGI IMG/M metagenome (GOLD analysis project Ga0114959, IMG submission 87317) | Freshwater microbial communities from Lake Croche, Canada to study carbon cycling - C_130625_EF_MetaG | ecosystem: Environmental > Aquatic > Freshwater > Lake | place: Lake Croche, Canada...
GTTTGCCACCAGTGCATCGCCGCTGGTGGGTTCGGTAATCACACATGCGTCGCCTACGTGACCGCGCTTAAGTGTTGCGAACGCGCCGAGGCCGCCGTCTTCTTCACTCACCACACTGTGCATGGCAACGCGGCCTGACAGTTGAACACCAGAGGCCTGCACTGCGCGAAGGGCAACGAGGTTTGCGATCAGCCCGGCCTTCATATCGCAGGCACCGCGACCATGCACCACGCCATCAACGATGCGTGGCTCGAATGGGTCACCCTGCCACTGCGCAAGATCGCCCGGCGGCACAACATCGATATGCCCCTGCAGAATCAGCGTGGGCCCGTCACCACCGGCCGGCGTGCTAGCAACGAGCCCCCAGCCCTCATCTCGCGGTGCCTCGAACCCATCGAAATCGGGCGAGGCCATCAACTCGGGCAGATCCATCGACCACAGGTCGACCTCGAGCCCAATCTGGGCGTAGTGACGGGCAAGCCAGTGCTGGCCTTCAGACTCGGCCGCACTGCCCGTAATGCTTGGAATTGCTAGCAAATCGAGCAACTCACCAATTCCGCGCTCAAGGTCAACCTGCTGCAGCACACGAGCTTCGGTGTCTGTCAAAGATGCGGGGGTCACTCCCGTAGACTATTGCCCGTGCCCCGCGGTGATGGACTGCTCTCCCACGATTTGATGCCGGGCGAAAAAGGCCCGCAAGACGCGTGTGGCGTATTCGGAGTTTGGGCCCCGGGCGAAGAAGTCGCCAAGTTGGCCTATTACGGCCTGTACGCGTTGCAACACCGCGGCCAGGAATCTGCCGGAATCGCCGTGAGCGATGGCCACAACATCATGGTCTACAAAGACATGGGTTTGGTTTCGCAGGTTTTCAACGAAGCCGCACTCGAAACTCTCAAGGGTCATCTGGCAATCGGTCACTCGCGCTACAGCACGACCGGGTCAAGTGTGTGGGAAAATGCGCAGCCAACTTTCCGCGCCACCGCAACCGGCCACCTCGCACTTGGGCACAACGGCAATCTCACCAACACCCACGAACTCGCGGGCCTAGTTGCGGCACAAGAGGCCGAGCGTGGCGAACTTCCGCTAGGTCACCGTCAACCGGCAATGGCCACCAGCGACACCGACCTCTTAACTACCTTGCTTGCCGCACATCCTGATCTTTCAGTCGAAGGCGCAGCCCTACAGGAATTACCGAAAGTTAAGGGCGCATTCAGCCTGGTCTTCATGGACGACACCACATTGTTTGCAGCCCGCGATCCGCAAGGAATTCGCCCACTGGTGCTCGGCCGACTTGAACGTGGCTGGGTGGTGGCTAGCGAATCAGCGGCCCTCGACATCGTTGGTGCATCGTTCGTGCGCGAAATCGAGCCCGGCGAACTGATTGCCATTGATGAGCTCGGATTACGCAGTCAGCGGTTCGCCGAAGCTGCCCCGAAGGGTTGCCTGTTCGAGTTCGTGTATTTGGCTCGGCCCGACGCCAACATCAGTGGTCAGGCTGTGCACAGTGTGCGTGTAGAAGTTGGTCGTCGCCTGGCCATTGAGGCTCCGGTTGAGGCCGACTTGGTAATTCCAGTACCTGAAAGTGGAACTCCGGCAGCCGTTGGTTACGCCCAACAGAGTGGCATTCCGTTTGCTACTGGTTTGGTGAAGAACGCCTACGTGGGTCGCACGTTCATTCAGCCCTCGCAAACCATTCGGCAGTTGGGTATTCGACTCAAACTCAATCCGTTGCGCGAAGTAATCGAAGGCCAGCGCCTGGTAGTTGTCGACGATTCGATTGTTCGCGGAAACACTCAGCGCGCGATCATTCGCATGCTTCGTGAAGCCGGCGCTCGTGAAGTGCACGTGCGAATCAGTAGCCCGCCGGTGAAGTGGCCGTGCTTCTACGGAATCGATTTCGCCACTCGTGCCGAACTGATTGCCAACGGACTATCAACCGATGAAATTTGCACCTCAATTGGCGCCGACTCGCTCGCCTACATCTCACTTGATCAGTTGATTGAGTCGACCAATGTGGCCAAAGACGATCTGTGTCGCGCGTGCTTCGACGGCGTGTACCCGGTTGAACTTCCCGAGCCGCAGTTCTTGGGCAAGCACATGCTCGAGGGCATGGAACGCACGGTTTCGGCTGAACACGCAGTTGGCCTAGCCGCTGGCGGAGGCGCCAACGACGCGCTGCTGCATCCATGAGCAGTAGTTATCGCGAGGCCGGAGTCGATACCGAAGCCGGCGAACTCGCTGTTCGCCTGATGCGCGAATCGGTGGCACGTGCGCAGCGTCCGGAAGTTGTTGGTTCACTCGGCGGATTCGCCGGACTCTTCGATGCCTCGGCGCTCACCCGATTCAAGCGCCCACTGCTGGCAACCTCGACCGACGGTGTTGGTACCAAAATCGAAATCGCCCGCCGACTCGATAAGCACGACACCATCGGCATTGACCTCGTCGCGATGGTCGTCGACGACCTCGTGGTGTGTGGCGCTGAGCCCCTGTTCATGACCGACTACATCGCCATCGGCAAGGTGGTTCCTGAAAAGGTGGCAGCCATCGTGTCGGGCATCGCCGAAGGTTGCCGACAGGCTGGTGCTGCGCTGCTCGGTGGTGAAACGGCCGAACATCCCGGGCTACTCGAAGCCGACGAGTACGACGTTGCGGGCGCGGGCACCGGCGTGGTTGAGGCCGATGACTTGCTTGGCCCCGAACGAGTTCAGGTCGGTGACTCACTGATCGCCATGCGCTCAAGCGGGTTGCATTCCAATGGATATTCGCTGGCGCGTCATGTGCTGCTCGCTAAAGGCGGGCTGACTCTCGACGGTACTCCGGCCGACCTAGGGCGAAATCTCGGTGAAGAACTACTTGAGCCGACCCGCATCTACGCCCTCGATGTGCTCGACCTGGCTCACACTCCCGAATGCCACCTGCACGCTGCTAGTCATGTGACCGGCGGCGGGCTGGCAGCCAATATGGCCCGCGTTCTGCCGGCTCACCTGGCTGCTGACATCGATCGCGCTACCTGGGCGCCGCACGCAATCTTCACCTTGATCGGCGAAACCGGAAACGTGCCGCAACTCGAACTTGAAGGCACGTTCAACATGGGTGTTGGCATGATTGCGGTGGTCGGAGCCGGCCACGAGCAAGTGAGTATCGATCGCCTTGCCGCGCGCGGTGTTGATGCGTGGGTGTGCGGAACGGTGCGCGAGCGTCGCGATGGCGAAACCGGTGATGCACAAGCCAAGGGCGGAACCGGCGGAGCCGTCACGCTCACCGGCAACTACGCAAACTAGACGCTGAAACTAATCGCTCAAGAACTGCGCCACCAGCGCGCAAAATTCGCCAGCCCGCTCGATCTGAGTCCAGTGCCCACAACGCCCGTAGATGTGCAACTGACTGTCGTCAATCAACTCGTGCATGGCAATCGACGACGCCATCGGAATCACCTGATCATCGCGACCATGCACCAGCAAAGTCGGCGCAGTAATAGCGCGAAGGTCAGATTCAGAATGTGAAAGAGCCTCAACCCATCGTTGGCGCGGCGCCGGAAACATTCGAGCGAAGTCGTCTTGGGTGCGCAGGCTAGCTTGATAGCGCATGTCGATCAGGTCGTCGCCGAGTAACGACTGGTCGTATGCGAAGTGGGTCATGATCGCTCGCATGTTTTCAACTGACGGCTCGTAACCCCACACAGCGTCAAGCGCCGGAGTGATGTCAAACTGCACCCCCACGCTGCCCATCAGCACGAGGCGATCGACCCGTTCAGGATGAGCGATAGCCAACGCAAGGGCCATCGAGCCACCGAATGAGTTGCCAATCACGTGAGCCTTTTGCACGTTCGTGGCATCCATGAATGCCACGATCTGATCGAGCCAGTTGGTCTGACTGAACTCGTAGTCGGCCGGAATGGTCGTGTAGCCAAAGCCGGCCAGATCAGGAGCTAGCAGCCGAAACCGATCTGACAGTGCACCGATCACCAACCGCCAGTTGGCCCACGCGCTTACTCCCGGGCCCGACCCATGCAACAGCAGAATGGGCATGCCAGAGCCGGCATCGTGGAAGTTGGTTTCAACTAGACCGGTGGCAACACTCGACCCGATTTCGGGGTTTGCCACCTCAGGCGTGGCGGCGCTCGTCGACCGCTAGGTCGTCGTCGTCATCGTCGATCGCGTACTTGGCATACGGATCGTCTTCGTCGTCGTCATCGACAAGATTCTCCTCGTGGGCAGGAACACCCTGCGAGGCGAGTTCTGCTTGCAGCCGACTGAAGTCGGTTTCGGGCCCGCCGTACTTCAGTTCGCGGGCTACCTTTGTCTGCTTAGCCTTGGCTCGGCCGCGCCCCATGGCTCGACCCCCTCATCCCGGATACCCGGATGGTTGGACTGGTTTCGTTGTTGATCTTTACTCAGAGGGCAATAGTAGCCCAGATTGTGTCGCGCGGCCTAGCAGGGTCTACAGGCGACAGTCAGCGTCCCCAATTTGGTGGACGATTCGCCGTTTCCCCCCGTTTTGGGCGAATTCAGGAGTTAATGGAGAAGTTGGCCGCGAATTTGGCCGGAAGTTGGTGCCACGATCGCAGTATCGGTCATCCAGAAGGAGTTGCTATGTCAGTTCGTTCAGTCAATCCCGTCGAGCCAGATCGGCTGCTTACCCCGGCCGAGGTGGCTGCCATGTTCCGGGTAGACCCCAAGACGGTTACTCGCTGGGCCAAGGCCGGACGCCTGTCGAGCATCCGCACCCTCGGCGGCCATCGCCGCTACAAGGCCTCGGAGGTCGAGTCGCTGCTCGCCTCGTTGGCCTCTGAAGCCGACCACTGATCTACGCCGAACCAGAACTTCCCAGGCGATCTCGTACGGCCGCAAAGTTACCGGTCGCCAGATCACCCATTGCCTGATCGTCTAGTGCCGTGGGATTGATTCCCCACGACTTCAGTTGTGCGTTGACCGACTCTCGCGCCTTATTGAAGCGGCGGGCGATCATGCGCCGCGTTGCCCACTCACGTTCGCGGTCGCGTAGTGCTTGTTCGATGCGTTCGCTCTGCTCTGCGGTAGCTGGCAGACCGTAGGTGCGCTCAACGGCTTCACGCAATTCGATTCGATAGTCGTGACCCACGCGAACGAATTCGCCCGGCTTGGAATTCATTCCGTTCTTTAGATCAACTAATCCGATGATGAACGTGGTGACCGGCCTGAATCGGGTTTCGAGCGGAACTCCGGGTGGACGCGTGTCAGGCTCACCCAACCACCAAGGTGTGCGCACCGCGGTGTCGTACGAAAATTTATTGATCGGGTCGTCGTGATGCACGATCTGGATATGGCGGTTGACCGGGCTGGTCATGATGCCGATTTCGCTGGCCTGAGACACCAATCCCAGAATGCCAATCGGATCGGCCGCGGCTGCATCGGCAAACCAGCGCTGCCACAACTTAGTGCGAAACGGAGTGCCTAGGTACAGGCCGCTGTCGAGTCCCAATGCGTTGAAGTCGGTGGTGTCTTTCACGGCAACGTCGAGGGCGACGTCGGCCCCAAGACTTTCACCAAATTGAACGAGTCGGGGCCGCGAGCCTTCAGGCATCGTGGCGATGCGATCGCGAACGCCCTGCAAAACGAGGGTCTGCAACTTCGTACCCTCGGTCGTTTGATTGAGCGCGAGCGCACTTGGAACGAGGGCGTATTGCGGAACCACGATGGCGCACGAACCGCGGGTGAGGTACTCGACCGCCTCGGCGAAAGAGTAGTTCACGTAACCCACACCAGTTGGTGAAGCCACCACGATTAGCGAGCGATCGTAGGCGCCGAGATTCTCAAGATCGGTGAGCGCTAGTTGTGCGCGCTCTTCGATTGTGTCGGCGGCTTCGTAGCCGGCCACCACGCGTACAGGTGCAATCGCGGGTTCGTCCATGACGGCTGTGATTTCGTCGGGCGTGAGAGTCATGATGACAAACCGCCGACCCTCTTTTCCGATCGTGTCGAAACCAATCACGCTCTTTGGCCCAGCGGTGACGTACTCGCTCGTGGGTGGTTGGGGGTACGCGGGCTCAACAATGTCGTCGGCGTGCTCAAGACGGCGGCGCACTTGATTAATGGCGGCCCCTCCCGCAACGGTTAATGACGCCAGCGCAACCGCGTGTCCGACCAGCGGTGTGACGGGGTCAGCGCTGCGACCCAATACCGCGCTGAGCGCACTGGTGGTGCCTTCGGCGATGAGGAACTCGGCGCCGGCCAGGCCAAGCACTGCTGCGGCCCCGCCCACTCCCATTCCGATTGCCTGAGCGGTGCCTTTGACTCCGCCGGGAGATTTGATGTGATGGCGGTCGGTCTGACCAAATTGCGCAGCACGCTGGTTACGTCGCCAGATGTTGTACGCCGAGGTTGCGCCGCCCACCGCGGCCGCGACCACGATGCTTTCGATCGGATTTCGCTCACCAATAGTGCGCCGCATCATCTTGTCGGTGGCGATAACGGCGGCGGCAGAGGCCGCGCCCGCACCCGTGAGGTACGCACCCGACCGCAAGGAGGCGATGGGCAGCGACACATCGTGCGAACTCGGAATCGACTTGACGATGCCCACGCACGCCGCGGCAATCGCTGCCGAACTAATCAACGTTGCCGTTTCGGCACCGGCACGGCCGCGTCGGGTGAACACCAAGTCGACGAGAGCTTCAGTGGCCGCTACCCCGACGGCCCCGGTACCCAGGCGCACAGCCGCTGCGGCCCCAGTGGTGATTGCTTGATCGGCTGATGACCGTGGCATCAAACCGCGTGCGAATGAGCCAGAGATACTCGCGGCCGCAGCCGTCACTCCGGCTCGCAACGCGAGGTGTCGATTTTCTGTCGGTCGACTCACGTAGGTCAGTCTGCCCGAACACGGGCCTAAGCGGCGGGATACACCTCAAGTTCAGTGGCTTTAGTTGAAAGCCACACCTGTGATCCCTTAGCCAATCCGAGTTCGACAATGGCCGAGGTGGTCACATCGGCCATCACCGTGGGTGCACCGGTAACGGTGACACGCACTCGGTCGCCGATGGGCTCGATTGCGTCGACCACGCCCTGCCACACGTTGCGCGCACTGCCTTCGGGTTGGTTGGCATGCAGTGAGATCGCATCGGGGCGTACTGCCACAAGTACATCGCCGCTGTCAGATTTCGCTGCCGCATTCAGCACGCCACCCGCGTCGAGAGTGATGGTGCCGTCGTTGGCCTTGCCACGCAGCAAGTTGAGCCCGAGCAGTCGAGCGACATAGGTGGTGGCTGGGCGCCGAGCTACATCAAGGGCCTTGCCCTGCTGAGTAACGCGGCCATTTTCGAGCACGATGATTCGGTCGGCGAGCACCAGTGCATCAAGTGGATCGTGTGTAACGAGCAGCGTCGGAATCTCGATGTCGCGCAGGTGAGTGCGCAATTCAGCGCGCACATCAAGCCTGGTCGCTACATCGAGTGCGCCCATTGGTTCATCAAGCAGCAGCACCAACGGATCAGTTGCCAAGGCTCGGGCCAGAGCCACGCGCTGCGCCTGCCCACCTGACAACGTGCTCGGTTTGCGGTCGGCCAATTCGGTGAGCGCGAGCCGCTCGATCCAATGGTTGGCCGCTTGCTGGCTCTGCGAACGACTTTGTCCGGCCGATCGCGGACCAAAGCTGATGTTGTCGCGCACACTCAGATGCGGAAAGAGCAGGTAGTCCTGAAACACCACACCGGTGTGGCGACGGTCAGGAGCTAGCCAAATTCCGCGGTCTGGTTCATCGACCACGAGGTCACCGAGTGCAATCTGGCCCTGCGAAATCGACGTGAGGCCGCAGATGGTGCGCAGCAGCGTTGACTTACCCGCACCGTTCGGGCCAATCACCGCAACGACTTCGCCGGGCTGGGCGGCAATATCAACATCGAGAGTGAAGTCATCACGCGCCACTCGAACCTTCGCGGTGAGGCCATTCATGCGCTGGCTCCGGTGCGCAACCACTTATCGCGCAACACCACAAGCACGGTCACCGACACTGCCAATAACACCAAACTCAAGGCCACGGCTTCAGCAGGGTCACCTTCAAGGCCCACGTAAACGGCCAACGGCAGAGTCTGAGTAACACCGGGAAGGTTTCCGGCAAAGGTGATGGTGGCCCCGAACTCGCCCAACGCGCGAGCGAAGGTAAGTACGGCGCCGGCAATCAGCGACGGGGCGATCAACGGAAGTGTCACGCGCCGAAAGATGGTCAGTCGCGATGCGCCCAGCGTTGCGGCGGCATCTTCAAATCGCCCATCAAGTGAGCGCAGAGCACCCTCGACCGTGATGATCAAAAACGGCATGGCCACGAACGCCTCGGCGACCACAACACCCGGTGTGGTGAACGGCAAGGTAATGCCGAACCACTGATCGAGGTACTGCCCAACGATTCCGCGGCGGCCGAAGGCAAGCAGTAATGCGATACCTCCGACCACCGGTGGAAGAACCAGTGGAACCGTAACGAGTGCCCGAGCGAACTTGCGGCCAACGAACTCTTGTCGGGCCAGTAGCCAGGCAAGCGGCACGCCGATGATGAACGCCACCAAGGTTGCCGCTGATGCCGTGGTGAGTGAAAGCCGCAGTGCATCAAGGCTTGTGGGCGAGGTGAGCACCTGCCACAAGCGATCCCATGGCGCCTTGATCAGCAGGGCAAGCAGCGGAAGGCCGAGAAAGATCAGCGCCAGTAACGCCGGAACCATGACAATCCATGGCGGCGACGTAACTCGGCGCTCACGGGTCACGGGCTAGTAAATCCCTGAGCCTGAAGAATCGCCTGTGCCGGTGCCGACGCCACGTATTCGACAAAGGCCTTCGCCTCAGCGGCCTGCTTGCTGGTGTTGATGATCGCGATCGGGTACTTGGTGGTGACGTTTTGGTCGGCCGGAATCTTCACTCCAACCACCTTCGCGCCGGCGGCATTTACGTCGGTGACATACACGATTCCGGCATCGACCTCACCGAGTTCAACCTTCGAAAGCACCGCCTTCACATCGACTTCCTGCGTGGCTGGGGTAATAGTCAACTTGTTGGCTTCGAACAGTTTGGTGGCGGCCACTCCGCACGGAACTTCCTTGGCGCACACGGCCACCTTGACGTTGGGCTTGGCCAAATCGGCAAGCCCGGTGATCGCAACGGTTGCTTGCGGGGGAGTTGCGATTTCCATCGTGTTCACGGCAAATACTTGCGACGCGTCGGCCAACTTGGCGGCGGTGACGACATCCATCGTCTTCTGGCTGGCTGAGGCAAACACGTCGGCCGGGCCGCCTTGAGTGATTTGAGTTGCCAGACCACTCGATGCACCGAAGTTCAACGTCACCTTGGCGCCCGGGTTTGCGGCTTCGAAGTCGGCGGCAATCTTGGTGAACGATTCCTTGAGCGATGATGCGGCGAACACAGTGATCGGGCCACCCGCGGGGGCCGACGTGCTTACGCTGGCTGAATCGCTCGGGCCGGGGGCGTTGGTGGAACTCGTCGAACCAGAACCATTCGAGCCACACGCTGCGAGGGCAACGACAAGCAGCGGCAGAACGAAGGTCGGACGAATACGCACAAGAACTCCTAGCGGTGGTTGGGAATTTCGATTACGACGTTTGTTGACTTCACCGATGCAACGGCGAGCACACCTGGTTCGAGGCCCAACTCATCGGCAGCCTCGCGGCTCATCAGCGACACCATGCGGTGTGGGCCGACCTGAATTTCAACCTGAGCCATCACGGTGTCGCGCACGACTCGGGTGACGATTCCGGCCAACCGATTTCGTGCCGACGCCCCGACCACGGCCGCCTCAAGTGCGGGCTCGCTATGAGCGTTCTCGGTCATGTAGGTGGCCAAGTCGGCACCGTCAATGACCGCCTTACCAGCGTCGTCGGTGTTGGCCGGCAGCTTGCCTGAGTCGATCCAGCGACGAACGGTGTCGTCGCTCACCTGCAGCAGGCTCGCGGCTTCACTTATTCGCAGTTGGGTCACCCGCCGCACGCTATACCGCATTTGCGGATCATGCAACAGAAACTATCCGCGAATGCGGAGATAAACGTGATTACCGATGTAGCCGGCTGCGAATGCGATTCTCGGTAGCCACCGCAAGATAGCCGGCCACCTCGCTCACGCTGGGGCGCCGAGTTGGTGGCCCCTCACCTGCGGCAAGAGCGGCCACAAGGTCGGCGAGAGGCTCGGTGACTATCGGCCAGCGGTAGTGGTCGGCCAGTTGCTCGGCCGAATCAGCAAGCCCCTGTCTCGCAGTTTGACCGGTGAGCGCTAGCAACGCTGAGGTCCACGCCTGAACATTCTCGGCTGGTACCTCAACGGCGGCGCCGGCCGCAACCATCGCGTCAACCAGGGCGCCACCGGAAGTGGTGATCGTTGGCAGACCGGCCCATAGATGGTCAAGAAAACGAGTACGATAACTGAACTCGGTTTCGAGGGTGTCGTAATGCGCACTCACCGCAATGTCGGCGTCGCTCAAGTAATTCCAACGCTGGTCGTAGGGCACCCATTCAGAAGCAAAAACCAGATGGCCCGATGCA
>Ga0114959_10004625_pt1 | contig 10505 bp, 8 predicted proteins | sample C_130625_EF_Meta_FD_87317 | JGI IMG/M metagenome (GOLD analysis project Ga0114959, IMG submission 87317) | Freshwater microbial communities from Lake Croche, Canada to study carbon cycling - C_130625_EF_MetaG | ecosystem: Environmental > Aquatic > Freshwater > Lake | place: Lake Croche, Canada...
ATAAAATAAATCATATATTCTAAGTATTTTATAAAAGATTTTTTTTCTCATTTGTTCGTAAAATCAAGCTTATACACAACAATAAGCTAAAACTGCAACATAGCAAAGTATTCCTAAAATGATAGAAAGCAACCAAATAGGTAATATTGTTTTATTTTTGTAACCTACACCAAATTCTCTAATACTCCCATCCGTATTATATAAAAAAGCTGGTTTCATCATTTGAATAAATCCAAAAATAGTCAAAAATAAAATTATAGCAAATAGGGCTTGATTGTCTCGAATATAAGTTTTTGTCATTTAATATATAATACTTTTAAAAAAGTATTGCAAAATAATACTTTTAAAAAAGTATTGCAAAACAATATGTTTTATAATACTTTTTCAAACTTGTCATTTAAAACAAATCAAATTTCACTTTAACTTTTTTATAAATACCTGAGTATTTAGGTAGCCTAGAAATTGAATTCTTTTATGATAACCATTCAAAAATCCATCTATTCCTTTTTTAGTTAAATCTGGGCCTCCCCACCCATAATCATCAAATATCATTATACCATCTATTTTTAATTTTCTAAAACTTAATACTGCATCCTCTAATACATATTCTGGTTCATGATTTCCGTCTATATAAATAATGTCAAAAAAATTGTCTTGAAATTTAGGTATTTCTAAATATTAGTCTAGAATGTCCTCTATTTATTATTATTTTATCTTTTTCGCCAGAATTTTCAATATTACTAATAAATAAGTTATAAATTGTAGGTTGTTCATTTTTATATTCGTTATAATTATCATAATCTTCCCAAGGATCTATGCAATATAATTTACTATCATTGTGCAGACCATAAGTTTTAGCAACTGACAAAATATTAGCTCCGTACAAAGCGCCTATTTCTAAATAATTTATTGGGGTGTCTTTATAATTATTTACATTTATATGACTAAACCAATTATTTGCTAATCGATACTTTACACCAGAAAAATTTTTGAACATTTTATTATAATAAATAATAATAATAATAATAATATTTAACGTCAATTAGTGCATCGCCTCTTGCCTTTCGAGCATTACTTTTTTCATAAGCAACAAAAAGTACCATTTTTTGGACTAGCGCTTGATAATGTTTTACGTATGTTTGGCTCTTATTTCGTTTAAACGTTGAATTAGTCATGGTCTCCCCAATCTTCAACCTCATCCGCCTCAAAGTTTCCATCATCATAATCTTCCGTCATTTTTGACATATCATAGGCTTCGTTCTCGGCATTTGCATCGGCGTCCATTTGTTCTAAATAATCTTCCATATATTGATCAATATTTTCATCAGTTACATTACGATTTTTTCTAACCCCTCGTTCAATAGCAGTTATTTTATCCATGATATCCCTCTCATCATCATACGTCTCTTTAGTGTACTTTGTGAGACCTTTTTGCAATCCTTTGCTCCAAACACCGAGTTTATTTATTTTCAAAATTGTGTCAGCGTCTCTCTGTTCATCGGTCATTGCTTTAAGTCTATCCGTAAAAGTATCTTTTTCTCGCTCAGATATTTTAAAAACTTTATCCATGATATCCTCGTATGACCTGTCAACAATATCTTTGTGGTCATTCATAATATTAAGATAAGTAAGAAGCAAGTTTGATACTTTTGTTTTTAGTTCTTTTTTATTTCCTTGTAATGTGACTTCTTGTTCAAATGTTGTATTTACAACATCAAGTTTCACTTCCTTCTCTTCTAAATCTTCTATAGTAAAAATCTCATCTGCACTAAAAACGTCAGCTCCCTCTTTCTGATAAAATAACATACTTTCATTGTCTGTTAGGTTCATGTATTCATTGAGAAGCAGTAAAAAGTATTGCTCAAAGATTAAATCGCTTGTAGTCTTATCAAAAATGGAGTGGCTCTTTCTACCCTTATATGCAATTGAACTATAATATGGCGTTTTGTCAACAAGTAAAATTAAATTTTCGCATCTAACCTGTATCGTCGTAAGAATGGTCGAAATAACATTTTCACTATAAAAAGGCCGCAATCTCACGTAATAATCTTTAATCACTTTTTTGATGTCTTTAACGTGATTGTTAGAAAGCCCCCAGTAGTCTTGTATTTGTGTCACATCATAGTCTACGTTATTTAAAATGATATTTGGAAATGTTTTGAAAAAATTATGTATATACATTTTGATAAAATTTATAAAATTATAAGTATTGCTATCAGAAATAGGGGTCGAACTTTCTTCCATTGATATTTTATTTTTCCAATCAAATATTTCTTTCAAAAGAGTGTCAATATATTTTGCTCGTTTTCCTGTGAGAGAGTTATTTTTTTTAATAAAGTCAGTGATTTCATTTCTCATAGTTTCATTGGTTCTTGCAAGATGATTTTTAAGAGAGCGCATTTCATCAGCATCGCTAGTTACTGCAACATCAAATGTATCTAATGTTGAATCAATAAGCTTTCGAAGCGCTGGATAAACAACTTCATCATCTTCCTCAGAAAATTTTTCTAAAAGATCTGTAATATTTTGAACAGACGTCGTAATGTTCGGGTCAATGTTAACACTAACAATGTTTTTTCTATTAACAATTTGCAATAAGCGAAGAAAAGCATCATTGCCATAATTTCTTCCATCTCTCTTGAGTTTTGCAATGATTTCAGTTATTGAGTCGTTACTAGAAATATAATCAGGTTTACTAGTGCATATAGCAATCAAATCTTCTGAAATAGGTGCTAGAGATGTAAACTTACAATAAACAATAAATGCACGATAAATGGTGTCCTCGTAAAACTCTTGATTGGAAATAACAGGATAAATATTTTTTGTGTTTTCTGTACTGAAAAAAAGTGGTGCTTTTGCAATGGCATTTATATCAAATAACAAGTTTGCCAAGTTCAAAACAATTTTATTGTAACTTGCAATATCGCCGTTTTCTTTGATAAAGTAATCAATTGTACTCAGCGTAGAATTTTCATTACAGCACGCATTTTCAACAAACGGCTCATTTGCAGAGTTAGACAATAAAAGCTTCTTCTTACTTATTACCTCTTGTATCTTTTCTTGAATAGCTAGAGAGAATTGAATCATTTTGGATTTTACAATAAGTAACTTTTCTCTCTGGGCCGATGACCCAATTTTTAAATCGTCCAATAGTTTGCTTTGAAATTCAGCAGTAATATTCATCAGCCCTTTTATTTTGAATTGAACTAATGGTGGTAAAAATTGCGACCAATTAGTAATTAAATGTTCAGTTGGCAAATCTTCTATAGGATTCGATAGCAAGTATTCCATCTTCTCTTGAAATTTTCTGGTAACACCGGGCATTTGCAGTAAGACTTTTTGTATGACATCTTTTATTTTATCAACGATGAAAGACTCTTTGCGCTTCATCAATGCGGACCAAGGGTCTGTCTTATTTTTGGTTTTATACGCAATGCATGCCAAATAAATGAGTGACGAGTCGTCGCCAGCGCCTTCAATTGGGAATCCAGTAAACGAACGCACGCACCCGGGAAACGTTTTTCTTGTTTTTATTGATGGAATGCTGGTTTGAGCTGCAATTAAAAACATTCCTAGCGTGGTGTACAATATAACGGAATTATAAATATCTTTATACGAAGGAGGCGTCTTCCCTTGCTTTGCCATCTTTTGCATTTCTACTTTATGCTGTGCTTCCGTTGGTAATGTTATTGTTAGCGCCGTTGTAACGTTTTGAATTATAAACTCTCTTTGGTCTTCCATATTAATTCCCATGGAAGTTGCAATATGCGAAACAATATTATTAATCATTTTAACTTCAAGAGTTTCCGTTTTCGGTGCCTTTTTTTCAGCGCTGATTATTGCATCTCCGATGTCTTGTTCCATGATTTCACGGCTACTGATTTTAAATCCATCGTCGTATCCTTCTTCAGCATCAAAGTCGCGTCTGCAGATCTCTCGGCCAGTATATTTGTCAATCCATGAAGACTCGTCATCACTCAGTTTACCATTTGTTTGCTTTAGCCTTTCTATTGTCATTCTGTATGCTTCATAACTGGTTTGAAACGCATTAGCGAGTGCGAATCTGAACGCCGGCAAAAGTTGGGTGCTCGTTTTAACGCAATAGCGCCAATGTTCGTTTTCTTCTGAGCCTTCTATTGCTTCCCTAGTATACATATTACCAAACCTAATAATATCTGCTTGCGTTTTGATGAAATCTGCTTGGCCTAGGATTGTGGTAAGTAATTTTTGAAATGGGGATACAACTATATCTTCAACATCCTCAATGTTTTTGGAACCTATAGAAAATTGTTTATTATTGTATTGAAATTTTCTGAAAAACTCTATTTCATTCAGTTTATCAAACGAACTCAAATGGTAATCATATGTTTTTTGGATTTCTGTTTCAAGCTCTTGCTTTGACAAGTAGTATTTTTTATCAAATGAGTCCATAATTTGTTTGAGCGAATTTTCAACAAGGCTTTTTTCATTGAGCGCAGTGGTTTCGCATTCATTTGTTATATTTTTTTGAACATCTATGCATTCTGTTTGAATATTACATAATAAGCTATCATCATTTACAAAAGTGTCTTTTGCTACTTTTTCATCTAAGAGCCATTTATTGTTTTGTCTTTTATAATACGCAAAACCATCAAGATCTTGCTTTTGCGGGTCAAATAAAATGGCATAGTTACCTTCTTTTACGCTTTTGACACCACTAATGAGGGTATCGGCCAAATATTCTGCATCAAGGGTTCTAATCTTTTGCGATGTCTCCAGTTTTTTAATAAGAAAGTTTACAAACTCTTCAGGCTGCATTTTAATCATATCATTTTCATATGCGTCAATCAGTGTGTAATCCGTTTTATCGTATTTTTTGTCAAAGTATATTTCTTTATCGTTATCTTGTAAAAGCTCTTCCATGCTCCTATATTGCTTTGCAATAACATATGCGGCGCATTTGCCTTTATCAAGTGCTTCTTTTTCAGTTTTAACCTTTTCTCTGTCGTCTTCAAAAATTGTTGCCAAATTATCTGGAAACATTAATGGTATACTTGTTAGTGCAATGGCGCTATTATACAAGCGTCCCGAATCTTTTTTAATAATTTTTTCTAATAATTCCGAGTTAGTTAACTTATAGCTACTTGTTGAAAGATGATAATCGTAGTTATCAAATACGCTTTCCGATACCGCACTATCTTTACTAGGAAAAATATTGGCTATTGCGCTAGCAGATGGTTTTAGCGGAACGTTGATCCTGGTATTCTTAATAGACGCAAAATTTCGGCTTCTCTCTACAAAAGTTTTATTGAAGAGTGATATCTTTTCATCCAAAAAGGTTTTTATAGTATTGTATTGTTGATAAGTTAAATCATCATTATATACTAAAAATGGTTCAAGGTATCCGACAATATCAATAATTGAAAGTTTACCATTGATATACTTTTTAACTAGAGAGAAGAGCACCTTAATTTTAGGTACAATGGTCGTCAAAAACTTTTTATAGATGTCAAATTTTGTCAACTTCTCTACGTCTTTATTTAATGTCGAATCGAAAGCCAGAACGTAGTTTTTAATTTCATTGACAAAAGAGTCTGAACTAAACTCCAACTCGCTATCAATATTATCTACATTTATATTTTTGACGTTGGTATTTTTTTTCAAGAGCTGCCAATAATTTAAAAAAACCTCGTTCAAATTGGCTCTCTCCATAATATTTGTGCCAGGCAGGTTTATTTTTGAAAAACATATAGCTGGCTCTGGTAACGTAACTATAGATTTGAGAGAAAGTTGGTCGGGTTCTGTGAGAGGGAGTACTTCGGATATCATTTTACTTCCGGTTACTTGCACGGCATTTAGCCTATTGAGGCCTAAGTTGTAGCGTTGGATAACAAAACGTTTGCTTTTAATAATGTCATTTTGAGCAATAGAAGAGTAAAAATTATCAAGGTTATCAATAATTACGTTTATATTTGTTTCTACGTCTTTTTCATAAATAATGTCTGTCAAATTTTCGGAGTTCAGTTCTTCAAAGGGCGTAAAATAAGGATTCAGATCTTTAATCATTGTTATATATTTGTTTTGCTCATCTGGAAATTCATTCGACCTGTAATTTTGAACTACATGGTCAATTTCTTTGTTTGTTTCGCCAACATTAAGAGTTGCTACATCCGGATAGTCATCAATTTCTGCGTCAGTAGTTACATTGTATACCTTCTTTACGTTTTTGACAACGGGTAAAAGCCAAAATAGCAGGGTTTTAAAATGCACTAGTTCATTTGCAAGTGGTTTATAATTGGATTCTTTAACTAGTGAACCATTTACGTTTCCATTTTCGTCAAAGGATGAAAACTTTGTGCGCAGTTGCTTGAATCGCTCAATCATAATATGAATATTGTTCAATACGCTTGTTGTTCTTTGATAATTTGGAATAGTGGAGAGCATTTCATCAAGAAGGTCGTTTGCCTGCATTTCAACACTGAATCGTTGTTGTGTCTTATCCGTATCAACGTATTGAGTAATGGACCCGAGTTCTTCGGAACCAAATTGGATTTGGTCAGCTTTAAGTATAAACTGACGCAATTGTTCTTTGAACCCGGACACATTTGAAGGCATATTTCGTATAATTTCTTGTTCTTCGGCTGTAATTCTTTCTGATGTTGCATTTCCAGTCTCAGAAAATGGGTCTTCTCCTTCCCCCTCCTTTTCTTCGCCTTGCCCTTCCTCTTCTCCTTCTTCCTGAACTTTTAAATCTGGTTTATCACGTATTTCAATTGTTTCAATGGGAATATCTTCTGGGATTCCTTTATACGCAAAATTAATATAAATTGTTTCATTGTCAGGATAACAGCGTATTTCAATCATATCCTCCTCAATATTAGTAATTTCACCACTTACAACAACAGGAGCCTGACCTCCAAAATAAATATTAACCCAAGTGCCCGGTAAAAGACCATTTTGTCTTGCATATCCCTGTTTTTCGTTTCTACTGATGATGGTTATATTCGATATTGTGCCGTTTCCTAATATCTTATCTGCGCTTATTGCTATGGTAATTATGTTTAATGTTTCAGTGTTGATGAGGCGGATTTTATTTTTATCAACATAGTCAACTAGAAATTCGTTGTCATTTAGTTCGTCATTTTCTGGGTCCTGGATTCGTATAACATCGTCTAATCTTAATGGAATAATTTTTTCATTGTCTTCAGCACTTTTTATCTTTACTGAACTTTCAGAATCTGTATTTTTTTCTGGCGCAATATTTTCTTCTAGATCACCTGATAATTTTGTTTTAGAAGAATTCATTTTCTTATATTTAGAATAGAATTTTTATTAAGCCAAAATATTTGGAATTAATTTTGTTATTTTAAAACTGAAAATTCAAGGGTTTAAAGGTTTTACTATAATATTATTTAGCAAATGCAAACAAGCGGCGTTTATAATTTGACTCAAGTTCAAGAGTTTAAAGATATAATTAGTTATTTGAAATCTAAAAATATGCATGCCGAAAACACGACTACGATTACAAACACTATTACAAATGCAATTGCAAAAAAATTAGTTATTACTTCAAACGATGATAACTATAAAGTTGTGCGATATGACAAGGATGGATTATCTATAGATTTGGTAAAAACGTACGGCCTGTTTCGTTCAGTAATATTGAATAAGGAGAACAACGTTGTATCATTTGCACCCCCTAAATCATTGTATTCCGATGTTTTCATTAAACAATACTCTGAAAAAACGGACGATATAGTTGCGGAAGAATTTGTTGAAGGAACTATGATTAATGTTTTTTGGGACCCTTGCATAGGCATGGCTGGCGCGTGGGAAATTGCAACGAGAAATATAGTTGGCGCAAATGCGCATTTCTTTAAGAGTAAGAAAAACCCGGGAAAAACATTTCGCCAAATGTTTTCAGAATGTTGCAAAGAAGTCGGGTTAGAATTTGATCAACTGAATAAAGATTGTTGCTATAGCTTTGTTATGCAGCACCCTGAAAATAGAATTGTCGTTCCATTCTTGAAAATGGAATTATATTTAGTTCAAGTTTGCGAAATCATACAAACTGAAGACGGAACAACAAATGTAATTGTGTGCAACGCAAAAGAAGAGGAACGCTGGACTTCTACAACAATTAAGTTCCCGTCAATCTATAGTGACTGGGAAAAATATAGCGACTTGATTGAAAATTATGCGTCAATGAACACACCATATGATGTTCTGGGAGTAATAGTACGTAATACAAAAACAAATGAGCGTTGTAAAATACGCAACCCCGTCTATGAAGAAGTGCGACATCTTAGAGGAAATCAGCCAAAGTTGCAATACCAATATTTATCTTTGCGAAATGGCGGAAAAGTGAAAGATTTTTTAAAGTATTATCCAGAGTATAAGAAAGAGTTTTCCGAGTTTAGAGACCAGGTGCATTTGTTTACGAATACATTATTTCAAAATTATATATCGTGTTATATAAAAAAAGAGCGCCCTCTTATTGAATTCCCAGACCAATACAGAACGCACATGTTTTGCATTCATCAAAAATACCTCGGCGAATTGAAAGAAAAAAATTTGTATGTGACAAATTCAGTTGTAATGCAATATGTGAATGATATGCACCCAGCCAAGTTGATGTTTATCTTAAATTTTAATATGCGTAAACGAAATCTTGATTTTATAAAGGCGGAATTGGAAGATGACTAATAATAATGTTCAATTAGTTGTTTTACTCGCTTTTTCATCCCATTTTGATAAATTGCGTTTCTAAACTTCCGCCTATCTGCATAATCCATGTGATTGTAAATATAATTTAACTTATACCAAAGATTGCGATTGCTGAATACAATTGTATCAGGGTTCACATCTCTCAAAATTCTTTTCAGCTTTTCATAAAATTGTTCTTCAGATGCAAAATTCCAATACTTTTCAAAAAGCCAAATTTTAAAATGGTTATATGCAAATGCTGTCATAGCAATTGTCCATGCAACAAAACATGTTGCCGTGATATTGTAAATAATTGTTCCGAGGACTGGCATTATTACGGGGGGAAAGGCTATATTGAAAAAAATACTATGTATTATTTTGTTTCAATTTTTCTTATGAAATAGCAATAGTAATAAAAATAGGTAGAAAATAATGTGAATTAAAAATTTATATTCTTTGCCCAATGTAAGTAAAATGAATAATTATTTATTTGAAAAAATTGGAGATTGTTCGGGTGAGTTTGCACAAATTATTGCTACCACATGTTTATTATTTTCTAAAAACTTTTGTGGGTGGATTTTTATATACGCAATTGGTATTTTAATAAATTTTTTTGTTAATAAAAAATTGCAGAATATTGGAAATAAAAGAATGCCTTCGGGTCACTTTCAATCAATATTTTATTCATTAAGTTTTGTATTTTGTGTTTTCTACATTACAGAAAAAAACTTATTCAATAAGTTTTGGACATTTCCAACTTTTTTATTTTTCATTTGTATTTTTTCTTGCGCAAATAATTGTATTGAATATAAATATCATTCTCCAATACAAATTTTTGCTGGAGCACTAGTCGGGACAGCTATTGGATGTTTAACATTTAGTTCAGCATTCTTATTCAATAATTAAATGTCACGTTTAATTTTCTTGTAAACCCCAATCGCAGATTCAATGCAGGATTTCAAGTTTTGTTTTATTGTTGCCTTATCAACCGGGTCTTTATATGCAAGCCGAATGATGCTGTCACTATCATGCGGGTGCATTTTCTTAAACCCGCAAAACGTCAACGTCTTTGCGTCTTCGTAAAACTTTGAAAAGAACATAAATTCGACTATTTTACCAATAGTATAGTCTTCGTTTTGCAGTATAATATCATATGAGTTTTCCATAGTATTTACCGAATCGTTAATGGCCAACTCATCAGTATCGGCCTGAGTATTGAGAAGAACCAACTTTTCATTAATTATATCGCATGCTTTATGAACAAGTGCTTGATTTGTAAAAATGCCAATAGTTTGAATCATAAAATCAAAACTATCCTTTTTGGTTATGCGTTGACCATCAAGTAGTTTCCAGTTTGCCGTTTCAAATTCAACATCCATTCCTTGGTCCTTCCATTGCTGACGCTTCTTCTCTAGTTCTGTTTCCATCTTTACATCATCAATTGAGCAGCCATACGAGCAAACAGATACAACATTGAACATTCCATCCACTTTTGCGTTAGAAATTGTGAATTCGCATGTAAGGTTTATTTTTTCTCCAGGAATTTCATCGCTGATGCGAGGCCGCAATCGAACAAAGTCGATGAAATGTCCGGTTTGGTCATCCGGTGGAAATATGCCTTGTGTATCTTTCTTGGATAAGTAGTCGTTAGTTACTAAATTCTTAATTTTGAAATTTTCAGTAGTAACATACATGACAGTATCCGTAAGATTCTCAACATTTACCTCTAAAAGATAGTTTTTAAGAGGCATATTAAGGTCGTCTATATGAATGGGAATACAACTAAGGCGCTGTTTTAATATTTCATTATTAAGACGGGA
>Ga0114959_10004626_pt1 | contig 10501 bp, 10 predicted proteins | sample C_130625_EF_Meta_FD_87317 | JGI IMG/M metagenome (GOLD analysis project Ga0114959, IMG submission 87317) | Freshwater microbial communities from Lake Croche, Canada to study carbon cycling - C_130625_EF_MetaG | ecosystem: Environmental > Aquatic > Freshwater > Lake | place: Lake Croche, Canada...
CATGGTGCTAGTTCCTAGCTCGTCGAGACAGATTCATTGAATAGTCGGACGATTTCAATGGCCACTTTGGCATGTCCAGACTCAGCAAGATGCAGCCCATCGCCCAAAATGTCGGCCTGATCATCGATTACTGTATTGATGTCGAACGGAAAAATCCTTGGGTTATGTGTACGGGCAAGTTCAGTTGTAATTAGCCCTACATATTTGCGGACAGTGTTTAATTCAATAAAGGTTGAGAAAATACGCGGCTTCTGTGGAAACATCCAAACAGTTCGGCAATTTACAGTGTTCAAAGTTTCAGCGATTGAACGCACTTCACGAGCAAAATCTGACTTGCTGGTATCCGGGCGATAAAACCCTAGTATCCAGAAAAACATTTTTATGGTGAACTTCATGAAGTGGCGAATGCGTTGACGAATTCGCTTAACCAAACTACGACTCTTGCGAGCAGCTGGGTTCATTTTGCCAGCTCCGCGCCAAGATGGTGGAAGTATTTTTGCGAAAATGCCTTGTGGTTGTGGCCAAGAGTCGCCGATACCAGCCAAAATCAGGACTAAATCATCTTCGGAAATCTCACGATTTTTTACAATTTCATTTAGGTCAGCGATCTTGGCCAAATCAGAAGTATAAAACTGGAACGGTACTCCCAATTGTTCGGCGACTAAACAGCCAAAAGTCTTGGCTTGTTCAACAGAATGACCAGATGCGGTCGATCCGCCGATAATTGTGACTCTTGCAGGTTTCCACATTTTGAATGTGCCCCCAGTACCTAAAATCGCTGTTTGTCTGATTCTACCGAAGAACATTCATGGCAGTTACGAAGTGTTCTCCGTACTTTTCTATTGTGTACTGCAAAATCTCAGGGTTCGAGCGAACACCCGTCCAGTTTGCTCGACTTTCTGCCATTTTCTGCGCAATTGAGTCCACTTCACACTCTGAGATGTAAACCCCTTGCATGTGTTCGATGTCGTTTGCGATTCCACACCTTTGGCTCACAACAACATTTAAGCCACAGGTTAAGGCTTCATTTACCACAAGTCCCCAGACCTCAATGAAAGAAGGAAGGATGAGGGTATTCGCCTTGCAGTACTCGAGGATTAGATCTTCTTGTGATCGGTGGCCAATAAACTCCACAGAGTCTCCAAGCCCTAGCTCATGTGCGAGCTCCTCTAATTGCGCCTGCTGGTCACCGCGACCTGCAAGGCGAAGTGTGTCTCCTGGTTGGCGAATTTGACCAAAAGCTCGAATCAAATTGGCGACATTCTTGCGGGTGATGAACTGGCCGACATAAAGATACTTATGCCCAGGGGTTGAATCTTGAACTGCGCGATTTTCATTAACTCCATTGTAAAAATGAACATGATCAACAGAATTAAAACCCGTGTAAATTTTTTTAGGGTCTACGCCCATGCCAACTAAATAGTTGGTGCAATCGGTTCCGTATGTGACTGACCAATCTAGGTTCTGATGAAACCATGCGCGCAATTTGGAAACTATTGCGCCCGCATATCCACTTGACTTTGCGGTTGAACCGACGTGGCCAATCACTTTGATTCCTCGCTTACGAGCAACAAGCAGGGCATAAAAATATGCAGGTGACTCCCATCCACCTAGGACAAAGTAATCCCAATCCTGTTTGAGCATTTTGCGAATTGCTTTGTTGGGGAAATAGATAGCCCGAGTGCCAAGCGTCAGTGTGGGCGCGTGGAAGAATTCGGTTTCAACGCCGATTTCGTCCTTAGTCCAAGCACCGAACCTGCTCGCTTCCGGATCCCTGAGCATCCCCAATGTGATATCAACACTCTTACTCAGCCACTGCCACATTGGGATTCGGTACGGCGTTGCCACGTTTGTGAGCCAAAAAACCTTTGGTTTAGCCACATTTTTAGTTTCAGTTGTCATTTCACCCGGTCTGCTTTCCAGAAAAAAGTGCCTTCAGAGCAATTTTGTATAGTTCAAATTTACGTCGATTACTTTTGCCAGTGAACTGCAGAATTGAGTACACCGTGAACTGATACAGCTTCTTCACAAAGTACATCATCATAAATTTGAAAGTGCTATTTCGCTTGATTGCGACAGAATAAATCGCGGCATTACGACGGTCACGGTTATAGGCCCATTCAATATTTTCGCGATCTGCATCCTCAACCTCGTACATGATTGCGTCGGCAACCCAACGAATTTTAAAGCCGCGATTTATTAGTCGGAAAGACAAATCAGAATCTGAGCCACCGTGATTGAAGTAGAGATCGAAATAAACAAACCCTGATTTGATTACCTCGGCTGGAATTAGCAGGTTGTTTGTGGCTGCTGTCTTTCGTAAAGTTCCAGTAGGCGTGTTTGAAATGGGGCGAATTTTAGAATCAGCGACTACTTTTCCGGCATGATCCACTTCTCGAACTGGCCCGACAATTAAGTCTTCAGGAAATTGCTTATGGGCTGCGATTAAGTTTGAGAACCACGCCGAATCTGGGTATTCGTCATCATCTATGAAAATCAAATTTTCATTGGCTTCGATAACTTGCAAAACTCTATTTCGAGCGTGAGCGATGCCAACTCGTGGTTCTCTAACGATTAATACGTTTGGGTTTTCTGGAAGTACTAATTCTCCATCGCCATTTACGACGATTACGATGCGAACATTTTCTGCATGTTCGGCCATAGTTGGTGAAAATTTTTCTAAGAAAAGATCCAGTGTGGGTCTGGTTCCCCGTGTGCATATGCCCACTACATACTGTTCATCGAGCATTTTGTACCACACCTTCACCGAAGACAACGTTCACAGAATACCAAGATTCAGGGCTCGAGTCGCCTTCGAAGTACCTGCAAACTAGGGATAGAATTGAAATGTTTATCCCCCGGCCGGCGAAAAGGTAACCATGCGTGAGCTGAAAAAATTTGATGCAAGTGCATACGATCGTGGGCGAAGTAAAATTTGGCAAATCTTGTGGTTTGTCTTTTCATATCTTGTTTTCCAAAAATTTTGGTTTCCGAATCGGTACCGCTCTTCTGCTCTTCGGTTTTTTGGTGCTGAAATCGGCAACAATGTCTTTATCAGACATGATGTCCGAATTATGTGGCCTTGGAAGTTCGAAGTTGGCGACAACTGTTGGCTTGGCGAAGGTGCTCGATTTATCAATCTAGAGAAAATTTCTATCGGTAGCGACGTTTGCATTTCGCAAGAAGTCATGTTGTGTACCGGCTCGCACGATCACCGTAAAAGTGACTTCCCTTATCGAAATAAGCCGATCAAAATCGCAGATGGCGCATGGGTTGCTGCCCGAGCCACTGTATTGCCCGGCGTATCAATAGGCGCTCAATCTGTTGTAGCTGCCCAAGAAGTGGTTCGAACTGACATTCCAGCGAACAAAATGCAGATTGATGGAAATTTGCGCGACATAGTTGAGCCCTCATGAAGGTGCTACATGCCTTTACCTTGCAGTCCCCCGACAATGCCTTCGGCGGTCCAATTCGGGTAGCACTCAACTTGGGGCACGAACTAAGAAATCGCGGAGTTGAAGTTGAACTCGTTGGCGGCGCGCGCGGTTATGACAGCGTGCCAGTTGAGATTGAAAAGATACCCGCAAACCTATTTCAAGTTAGGCAAATTCATCCAAGCCTTGGGTTCAGTGGGTTAGTTTCATTGAAGCTACTCGTTTGGACTTGGCGAAATGTAAAAAAATATGACGTCGTTCATATCCACATGGCGCGCGACTTAATCACGCTTCCGATAGGGCTAATTTGTCAGATTCGTCGGATTCCCTTTGTGATCCAGGGTCATGGAATGATCGACCCAACTACGAAGTTGGCTGGTCGCATCTTGGATGCATTATTGGTAAAACGCCTACTCAAAAGGGCAGACAAACTTCTGTACCTGACTGAACAAGAGTCTGCGGATTTTCCAGAAGTTGCGGGCAAAGACTTAGCCAATCTTGCGTTCTTGCCTAATGGAGTTCCGGCACAAAGTGAGACAACGGCCAATCATGAAAACCTTTCAGCTCACACGGTTTCTTATATTTCCCGCTTACAAGCCCGCAAGCGACCACATTTATTTGTCCAAATGGCTGCAAAACTTATCCGTGACGACGTTGCTTGCAACTTCAAGATTGCCGGCGCCGACGAAGGCGAACTTGAGCGAGTGCTAGAAATTATCAAGACAGAAGATATATCTGAAAGTGTTGAATACCTGGGCTCGCAAGACCATGCAGGCGTTATAAAACTGCTGAGAGAAACCAGTGTTTTAGTACTGCCCTCAATCAATGAGCCTTTTCCAATGATTGTTCTGGAAGCTATTTCTTGCGCAATTCCAGTTGTGATTACTGATACTTGCGGCCTAGCGCCCTACATAACCCGCGGAAATGCTGGCATCGTGACCGATGGCTCAATAGATCAGTTAGCGAATGCAACTGCCACCATTCTGCGTGACTGGAATAGTTATTCGACTAATGCGTTGAATCTGGCGCAAACTGAATTCTCTATGTCTCATATTGGCGATGAATTACTTTCGATTTATCAAAGTGCAATTAAAGCCCACTAGTTACTTCTTGATTAAGTTCAAAACCCATTCGATGCGTTGATTACGTAGCCCTTCAGTATCTGTATTTGTCGTGTTTGCGACCTCAGATATTGCTTCGCTAGTTCCTTGATTTGCCAAAATGGAAATCACCTCGGCTAGCGCCGCTGGATTTCCAGCAACCACCCACTGAGCATCTGGCAATTTGTCTAAGACTTTCGCAGTATTTCCGCCTGGCACCACGGCGCCCAGAATTTTTTTACCCGAAGCTTCGTACGAAGTCAGTTTGGATGGCAAGGACATGTCTGTAATAGTTGGTGCCTCATTGAGCAACAAGACATCGCTGGCACTGAGCAGAGCGGAATAATCTTTTTCTTCAACTAATCCCATAAATTTAATTTTTGGATTGGAACCAGCTTGAACTTCAAGATCACTTCGTTGACTACCGTCGCCTACCAGGAGCAGTTTCACTTTGTCGGAATCAACTAACTTGATGGCTTCAATCAGATTGCCTAAATCTTGCTTAAGGCCCATGTTTCCAGTGTGCGTAAGAATGAAATCACTCTCGTCCCAGCCCATTAGTTGGCGCGCAGTATTTCGTGGAATCTGTTCAATGTTTTTTACCGAATAGTTTGGTGACACAACAACCCGGGACGATTCCACGCCAAGTCCGAGAATCGATTCTGAAAATGATTCGGTGATTGCTGCAACACTATCGGCACGACCTAGGTATTTACTTTCGATGGCACTCGCTAGTCCAGCAACTTTATCGCCACCAGAAATGTTTGATTGAGTCGTTGCGGCAGTCATCAAATCTTGGACTAGAACGCCGAATGGCACTTTACGGCGCTTGGCCAGACTTGATCCAACAACAACATCGCCAAGGGCTGGGCTAACCGCCAGAACCAAATCAGGTTTTAGTCGACGGCTACGAAGCCAAGCGGATGCAAGGAAAGTTGCTTCGTAGGCAATGCGAGCAAGGGCAGACATTTTGGCCGGTACGAATAGTCGGCAGCGCAAAACTTGAACACCATTTATGGTTTCACTTCGGTGTTCCTTGCCCTGGTATTCAGCAGGAACTGCCCATTGGGGGTAATGCGGCAGTGCGGTAACCACAGTTACTTCATTGCCAGCTTGCACAAGTTTTTCGGCTAGATCAGTTGTGTATGGTCCACACCCAGTAACTTCTGGAAAATAATTAACGGCAATTATGCAGATTTTTACTGACGCTTTGGGCATGCTTCATTCTATTGCTTGGCTCCTGGACTGAAACTGAGTCGCCAAAGTCAAAAAGAAATCCGTACCACCGGCTACGAGGTGATACGGATTTCTAGCCTGGAAAGGTTTCACCAAATCTGTGGGATTCCTATATGCCGAGTTTGTTTAGTGCTGACTGCAGAGATTTCTGATTTCTTTTCATGATGCTCCTTTTGGCGTTAACCCAAGCATCGCAAATCGCTATCCAAGAGACGTACTACAAACTGTAAAGAAACAGTTAAGAAAGATCTGGCTCCAACTGGAACCCAGGCACCCATTCAACGAACTCGTCAATTACTGAGAATTCCGCCTCTAATTGGCACAGAACCCCAATACTGCCAAGCCAAACCCGATGGATTAACAAATAGTTTGGCGGCAGGTTGATTTTTAATCCAATTGCCCAATCAGGGTTTCGTGGGTCGCTAGTCCGGGAAAATTGTTCCCGAAGCCATTCCCGATTGTGTTTAAAGACTGGAACCTGCGCTGGCTCAGTAAACGGAGATAAGTAGTCTCGCAATGCGTCTGGATCAATTGAAATACCAGGCCGAATAAAGCCTTCTTCTCGCAACCCGGACTCGATTCCAGCGCTGTCTTTATCCATGGAAACACGTAGAAGAGTGCCCATCGCAAGTGGAAGTCCATCGGGTAGATCTGCTGATGCGCCAAAATCGAAAATAGCTAAGCGGCCATCTGGCATAACGCGGAAATTTCCAGGATGTGGATCTGCGTGCATTAGCCCAGCAATACGTGGACCAGATAACAAGAAACGCAGGTAAAGCTTGCCGTAAAGATTTCGCTCTTCCTGAGTTCCTGATTCAATAATTCGCGCCAGTGACTTACCTTCAACCCATTCAGTTATCACAACTTCGTTAGCAGCAGATAAGACATGCGGAACAAAATAATCTTTGTGACCATCAAACGCTACTGCGAACTTTCTTTGCACTTTTGATTCGTGCAGGTAATCAAGTTCCTCGCCAACTCTGAGTTTCAATTCGCCGAGAAGTGCTTTCAAATCAATGCCTGGGAATGCGAAAGCAAAAATGCTTCCCATTCGCGCAACTTGATTCAAATCAGACATCACAGCTTTTGCCGCACCTGGATACTGAATCTTGACCGCTACTTCTCGGCCATCATGCCAAATCGCTCGATGCACTTGACCGATGGATGCAGCAGCAGAGGGAACATCAGAGAATTCTTGAAACTTGCTTCGCCATTCGGTGCCTAAACTTTTTACCATCTGCTGGTTCACGCTCTTCGCCGACATCGGCGGTGCGCTATCTTGCAATTTAGTTAGGGACTCCCGATAAGGAGCAACTAACTCTTCTGGCAATGCGGCTTCAAGGACACTAAGCACTTGGCCAAATTTCATGGCCCCACCTTTGAGTGTTCCAAGGACTGTGAAAAGTTGCTCTGCAGTGCGACGTTGAGCGCGAATTAGAGCTGCCTGTGAATCGCCACCACCCATTCGGGTTCCTGCTACTACTGCGCGCCGACCAGCATGAGTGACCGGCACCGAAGCCAATTTAGCGGTCCGGGCGATTGCATAAGTGGGCATTTCAGGCACATTTTCATTCTCGCGTGAGACTCATCACACCGCATCTCCAGCGAATGCGTGATATGTCACATCGGTACTACGCTGAACTTATGTTGGATTTTGCCTCAATTTTGCGTCAGGCTGCAGACACCCTTGATTCAGTCAGCGATCGGGTGAAAGAACAGCGTTCAGATGAAGATGCGCCAATGTTTGACACGGATGCGGTAACTGCAGCCGTTGTTACATTGAGCGCCACTGCCATCTCAGCAGTGCTTGATCTTGTAGACACCTTGCCTAAGCCAGGAAACTTCATGCGAAATCATGAAACTCATGAATCTGATGCAGGCTCGGTCGCTGAAGAAGTAGATAAAGTCGTGGGTCGCATGGGCTTAGTCCAAGAAGACGAACTGGCGGCACTTCGCAAGCGCGTACTTGACTTAGAAGCCCGACTTAACAGTCAGTGAACTTAACATCTCACCAAGAAATTTTCTAATTCAATCAAACTTCAACATCGGTGAATTTATCCGGCGTGATTTTGTCCACTTTTGAAAGTGATAAGTAAATTACGAGACCAACAATAAGGGTTAAGAAAACTCCATTAACTAAATACTTTGAATAGCCAAGTCCTGGGAAACCATCTGGTTCAGGACTCGTTGGTTGAGTTAACAAATCACCAAGCGATGCTCCTAGTGGTCGGGTCAAAATATAAACTGCCCAAAAAGTAAAAATAGCATTCAACTTAAATCGATAAGCCAGCCCAATTAAAGCGATTAGCCCGCCAAACAAAAACAGACCATTGCGATATCCGAGGGCAAATTTTTCAGACACCAAATCTCCGACCGCGGTACCTAGCGCAAAAGTAAAGAGAATAACTAGCCAATAAAAAACTTCACGGCGACGAGTTCTGACACTGTGAATCGAGAGCGTACCTTCGAATCGGTACCAAACAAAAAAGCAAATTGCCAAGCAAACCGCAAATATTGCTGAAGTCACTACTAATGAGACATGAAAGTTATCAGTCAAATTATCGGTAATTAGAGTGCCGACAACACTGACCAGAATGACAACTAACCAATAAATTCCAGCTACATAACGAGGTGATTGAAACTGAGCCACAATAGCAATCAGTAAATAGCCAGCCATTAAATATGATGTGACTGTTAAGCCAAGCCCAAGGTTGCTGTTCAGGTAATCAGCAAATGTTTCGCCAACCGTTGTCGCTAAAACTTTGATAATCCAGAAGAACAGAGTTACTGCTGGAACTTTAATGTGCAGATCGGTCAGAAGTGAGCCGCGCTCGTTAACAGTTTTTGTTGTCATGTGCTCAAATTTAGCGATACTTTGAAGTGAATTTTAGGTTATTGCTGGCTGGCAAACTATCCCTTACCGAATCCGAACATTCACTACTGGTTAGGCTTAGCACGTGAGTGATTCAAAGACCGACCGCATTGTCTGGATTGACTGTGAAATGACGGGTCTTGATTTTGTAAATGACCTACTTGTCGAAGTTGCCTGCATCGTAACGGACAGCGATTTGAACGAATTAGACGAAGGCTTTGAAGCAGTCATCAAAGTTCCACAAGAAAAGCTCGACACCATGGATCCTGTAGTAACAAACATGCACACTGCTTCGGGACTGATCTACGACATTAAGCATGGCGTCACGCTTGAGGAAGCTGAGCAGCAACTTTTTGACTACATCACCTCACACGTGCCCGAGTCGTTCAAAGCTCCACTTGCTGGTTCGAGTGTTTATGTGGATCGAATCTTCCTGCGCCGAGACATGCCACGAGTTGATTCCTACCTTCACTACCGCATCATTGATGTTTCTAGCATTAAAGAACTTGCCCGCCGTTGGTATTCACGCACCTATTTCGCTAGTCCGCTAAAGACTGGAAATCATCGGGCGCTTGGTGACACGCGAGATTCGATTAATGAACTTAAGTACTACCAACAGGCTATTTTGGTGCCACGACCTGGTCCAGATACCCTTGCTGCTCGGGCGATTTCTGAGCACATCATGGGTCGGCCATTCGCAACTGACGTTTAACGACAATACGATTTAGTCGTTAGCCCTTTGCTGTCATACAATTAGATTTCTGCACCGAGGCTTCAACTTCAAAGCAGACATGGTGGGTGTAGCTCAGCTGGTAGAGCACCTGGTTGTGGTCCAGGACGTCGCGGGTTCAAGTCCCGTCACTCACCCCAAGTGCCCTTTCGGTTTCGAAGGGGCACTTTATTTTGCTGACACTTAAAAAATTACAACTTCAGTGCACAACGAAGTCGTTGGGTACGCCTGAGCTATTAAGACGGTAGCGCTAACTCTGCCATGAATTTATCGTTGAAATCTGGGCGGTCTGAAAGTTCGACATAAGCCACTTCCTTGAGTAACGCCGTTGCGCCGTGGCGTTCTGCTTGTGACAAGAGCACCATTTTGGCGCCTTCACCTGCAACATTGCCAGCACTAACAATTCGAGCGACGGGAAGCTTAGGCACAAGTCCAATCCCGATTGCTGACGCTGGCGATAGGTAAGACCCGAATGAACCCGCAAGCAATACTTGCTGAACATCATCATCAGTTAGACCTAGTTCATCAAGTAGTAGCCGCCATCCCGTGGCTATTGAGGCCTTTGCGAACTGTAATTCGCGCACATCGCGCTGCGAAAGGTAGACAGATGGCTGGTCATCTTCCCACGCCAAAATAAATGCCCGCTCTTCGTTATCTCTGGTTATTAACCGCGAAGCGATTGCCGGCGCAATTTGCTCGGCAACTTCGTTAGTGGCGAACCTACCCGAGTCATCGATAAGTCCAACTTTATGTAACGCATAAACAGCATCAACAAGTCCGGAACCGCAAAGCCCAACTGGAGCAACCTCGCCGATCACGCCCAGCGTAACTTCCTCTGTCGTAACTTGAACTACTTCAACCGCACCATCGGCTGCTCGCATACCGCAGGAAATTGAAGCAGCTTCAAACGCAGGGCCAGCTGGCGCTGCAGTTGCCAAGATTTTGTCGCCATCAGAAAGCACAATCTCGCAGTTAGTACCTACATCAATTAGTAGTCGAATACGTTTGTCGCGATCCATACCGGTCGCAAGTGCACCAGCCACAATGTCGCCGCCTACGTAAGCGCCAAACAGCGGGAAGACATAACAACGGGCGCCAGATTGAACTTCGATTCCAATTTCACTCGCTC
>Ga0114959_10004628_pt1 | contig 10500 bp, 8 predicted proteins | sample C_130625_EF_Meta_FD_87317 | JGI IMG/M metagenome (GOLD analysis project Ga0114959, IMG submission 87317) | Freshwater microbial communities from Lake Croche, Canada to study carbon cycling - C_130625_EF_MetaG | ecosystem: Environmental > Aquatic > Freshwater > Lake | place: Lake Croche, Canada...
ACATAAATCTGATCGAAAAGGTTTCTGTAAGGTTGTTGGTAATTTACCTTACAACATTTCTTCACCACTATTGTTTCATCTGGTTGCTGCAGCAAAATCGATCGATGAGCAAGTATTTATGTTACAGGCAGAAGTAGTAGAGCGCATGGTCGCAAAAGCAGGTAGCTCAGATTTCAGTAGGCTTTCAGTGATGCTTCAAGCCCGCTATGAGATAGAGCTTGTTCTTGAGGTACCCCCAGAAGCTTTTGAACCTAAACCTAAGGTGAACTCTGCGGTGGTTCGCATGATTCCTCATCAAGATTTTAATTTGAGTGACACGGAGTGGAGCTCTCTCGAAAAAGTAGTCGCAGCCGCCTTCTCGCAAAGAAGAAAAATGTTGCGGACTAATTTACAGGCATTTTCAGAGAGATTAAAACTAACTGAGCACGAATTAAAAGCAAGAGCTCAAGATATTTCAGTAGAACGCTACATTGAATGGGCTAAAGTGTTAGCTGCTTAATTTTCTTTAGATACTTTAAATTAGTAGGCGCTAGGATCGATCACCCGCATTTCGGCTTCGATCCAAGATTCCACTTCTTGCTGAAGCTCCTCACCAGATTTACCAGTGGAGGTAATGGGGGATCCAATCGACTAGATTACAGTGCCGGGATACTTCAAGAAACTATTCTTAGGCCAAACACTCCCTGCGTTATGCGCAATCGGAATCACTAGTGCACCGGTAGCGCTAGCAAGACGAGCGCCGCCTTTGCGGTAAGGTTTGGTAGAGCCCCTGGGAGTTCTAGTACCCTCGGGGAACAACATAATCCATTTGCCTTCACTGAGGCGTTTGCGACCTTGACTAACTACGGATAACGCAGCTGTTTGCTTATTAGCGCGATTGATGTGAATCATTTTGAGCAATGCCAAAGCCCACCCAAAGAATGGAATCCATAGTAACTCCCGCTTAAAGACAAAGCAAAGCTGCTTAGGCAATAAGGCTATATAGGCAATCGTTTCATAAGCAGATTGATGCTTGCTTAAGATGATGACCGATTGATCAAGAACGCCGCGCATATGTTCCATGCCACGAATTTCATAATGAATTCCGCACAAATACCAAAGCAGCCAAATGACTACTTTGTTCCATAGCCCAATAAAGCGGTAGCGATTTTCAGGACTCAGAAAAGGAAACGCCAATAGGCACAACACTGACCAAATTGGCGTGAAGACCAGTAAAAATAGGGTAAATAGAGCGGAGCGGATGTAGATCATGGACTTCCTAAATCTTGCTTGCTATTAAGCTATTTGTAAATGCCATAAGATCAGCGTGTATTTGAGTACCTTCAGGTAGACCACCATTTTCCACGGTCTTGTGACCCTTACCCGTAAGCACTAAATGGGGTGAAGCTCCGAGAACTATTCCAGCCTGAAGATCGCGCAAGGAATCGCCAACAATGGGCACGCCTAAAAGTGGTTGTGTGCTGCCAGCCTTTTTATAGCGTAAGGCAATTTCTTTCATTAGGCCCGGAGCTGGCTTACGACAGTCACAGCCGTGCGAGTCAAGATGTGGGCAAAAGAAGATGCTATCAATATGGCCGCCTAATGGCTTGAGTAATTGCTCCATTTTGCTGTGCATTGCATGCAAATCGTTGATGGTGAAGTAGCCTCTAGATAAGCCAGATTGATTTGTAGCAATGGCAATTTGATAGCCCGCCTGATTTAAAAGGGCAATCGCCTCTAAACTACCGGGAAGGGGAACCCACTCATCTACAGATTTTACGTAGTCATCACGATCTTCATTGATCACACCATCGCGATCAAGAATGATTAAATTGGAAGAGCGATTGCTCATGCTAATTTGCCGAGGTCGGCAACGAGATTCATTTTCTGGTGAAGTTGTTGCAAAAGGGCTAGGCGATTATCCCGAAGCTCTGGATTAGGATCCATCACCATGACATCAGCAAAGAACTGATCAATTGGTGCGCTTAAGGCAACGAGGGCTTTTAAGAGCTCTACAAATTGGCGCTTTTCATAAGCAGCAGTCAATGCGGGAGTGATCGCTTCTAAAGCTTGATAAAGTATGGCTTCAGCTGGAATTTGCAATAACTTTTTAGAGCATATAGATGGAATAGCTGTAGTGGTTTTCTTCAGAATATTGCTAATGCGTTTATTTGCAGCAGCCAATTGTGCTGCCTCGGCCAGTGCATTAAATTCGCGGACGGCCGTTAAGCGCTCAATGATGTCATTAACCTGGGCTGGAGCTTGACTGAGAACAGCATCAATTTCAGCGCTAGTAAACGCCTTACCTGATACAGACTGGTCGCGCAAATAGGCTCGTAGGCGGTCAATGACGAATGCATAGATATCTGCAGCGATTGCATTTTCTTGAACCTCTTTTTGTGGAAATTGTGCGCGAGCTAATGCAATTAACTCTGGCAAGCTCAAAGAAAGATTTTTTTCCAGGAGTAAGCGGCAAATACCAAGTGCATGACGTCGTAAGGCATAAGGGTCTTTATCGCCAGTGGGCGCAAGCCCAACACCCCAAATACCAACTAGAGTTTCGAGCTTATCGGCAATAGCCAAAATAGTACCGGTCTGGGTTTGTGGCAAAGAGTCGCCAGCAAAGCGCGGCATATAGTGCTCACTGCAGGCCGCAGCCACTTCGGTATTCTCGCCATCATGAATCGCATAGTAGCGGCCCATGATGCCTTGTAGTTCTGGGAACTCGCCAACCATATCAGTTAACAAATCCGTCTTTGCAATTTCAGCAGCGCGACTAGCCAGCTTTTCATCTGCATTGAGTTTTTTAGCAATGCCAACCGCAATAGCTTGAACACGTTTGGTTCGCTCTAATTGGTTTCCTAGTTGATTGTGATAAACCACTTTACCCAGATCAGCAACGCGCAAAGCTAAGGGACGTTTTTGATCTTGTTGAAAAAAGAAGCGCGCATCTGAAAGACGGGGACGTATGACACGTTCATTACCAGAGATGATGGCATCTGGTTTATTGGATGCAATATTAGATACAATCAGAAAACGATTGCGCAACTTACCTTGCTTGTCGGTCAATGCAAAGTATTTTTGATTGGTTTGCATTGTCAGAATCAAGCATTCTTGTGGAACTTCCAAGAATTCTGGATCAAAGTGGCATTCATAAATCGCTGGCCACTCAACAAGGGCAGTGACTTCATCTAACAGACTATCTGGCATTAAGACTAAATCAGCACCAGCCGCTTTAAGAAGCGCAGCCTCAACTAGAGCGCGGCGCTTATTAAAACTAGGAATGACTTTAGCTTTAGTTTCTAAATCATCTTCATATTGGTCCGCATGGCTAATGGTCAGATTACCTGGTGCTAAGAAGCGGTGTCCCTCAGTGAGAGTATCTGCATCAATCCCAAGGCTGTTGATATTCAGAGATTGATTACCATGCAGGGCAACGATACGGTGCGCTGGTCTAGCAAATTGCACCTCCGCCAACTGACCATCTTTTTGGAGCACTTGGTAGTGCATCATTTTAGCAATCGGCAATTTATTGAGCGTCTGCTCAAGTGCAGTTTGAGCGGTTTGCTCTAATACCGCACCTTTGGCTACTACATTCAGGTAGAGCGCCTCATTCTTACCTTCACCTGACTTTTCTAATGTTGAGATGTCAAGATCAGCAAAACCAAGCGCAGCTAATTTTTTAAGTAAAGGCGCTGTTACTTTTCCTTCAGCATCGAAGGCAATGCTGGTAGGTAAGAGTTTTTCGCGTACTGGGTAGTCTGGTGCTTGATCCAGAATATGGCTAACTTGGACTGCTAGGCGACGGGGTGTGGCAAAGCCAGTTGCCTGAGAGGATTCTGTAGTCAAGCCTGCATTCTTGAGTGCCGCAAAGATTCCCTCACTAAAGGCCTCGCCTAGACGGCGTAGTGTTTTAGGCGGCAGCTCTTCAGTAAATACTTCAATTAACAAAGTAGCTATCTGTGAGGATGAATTGGTTGTGCTCATAAGTTAAATGACAGGTTCTCGATATCGAAGCTTAGTCTTTGGCTTGACGTTGGCACATGGGGAAGCCTAGCTTCTCACGGGATTCAAAATAGGCTTGCGCTACTGCGCGAGAAAGATTGCGGATGCGACCAATATAGGCTGCTCGCTCTGTTACCGAGATAGCACCACGCGCATCAAGTAAATTAAAGGTGTGCGCTGCTTTTAGTACCATTTCATAAGCAGGAAGAGCAAGCGGAACTTCCATGAGGCGTTTAGCTTCACTCTCGTAATTTACAAAGTTCGTAAATAATAAATCCGTATTGGAGTGCTCGAAGTTGTAGCAAGATTGCTCTACTTCATTCTGGTGATATACATCGCCATAAGAAATTCCATCAGTCCAAACTAAGTCATAAACGTTTGAGCAATTTTGGATATACATTGCCAAGCGCTCAATACCGTAAGTAATCTCGCCTAGTACTGGTTTGCAATCTAAACCACCCACTTGCTGAAAGTAAGTGAACTGAGTAACTTCCATGCCGTTTAACCACACTTCCCACCCTAAGCCCCAGGCACCCAAGGTCGGGTTCTCCCAGTCATCCTCCACAAAACGGACATCGTTTTCTTTTAGATCAAGACCTAATGCAGTAAGAGAGCCAAGATAGAGGTCAAGAATATTTTCTGGGGCAGGCTTAAGCACCACTTGGTATTGATAGTAGTGTTGTAAGCGATTTGGATTTTCACCATAGCGACCATCTTTCGGTCTGCGGGATGGCTGAACGTATGCTGCTTTCCAAGGCTCTGGCCCGATGGCTCGCAAGAAGGTGGCAGTATGAGAAGTTCCAGCGCCAACCTCGAGGTCGATGGGCTGCAATAGGGCGCAACCTTGTTGGTCCCAGTACTCTTGAAGTTTTAGAATGATTTGCTGAAAAGTAAGCATGATTAACCTGGCTAAGCCATTGATTTTACATGGCTAGCGATGTTAAGAAGCAAAAATGACTAAAAACGTCGCTGACGAATGATGCCCCAGATCAGCAAGAGGCAAGAAATGCTCAAAATTGGGAAATTACCCCAAATCACATAAGGCGTTTTTCCTGAGTAGCCTTGTACCTTAGTGCTCAGAGTTGCCTGAGAAAATTCAGGAAGCGATGCAAGAACTTTACCGTCCGGCCCCAAGACTGCAGTGATACCAGTGTTGGTGGCACGTAAGGCAGGAAGACCAGTCTCTAAGGAGCGTAGTTGAGAAAGTCTCAACTGTTGAGCGGGGGCTTGTGATTTTCCAAACCACGCTAGGTTGGTGAGATTAATTAATAGGTTCGTAGGTTCAGCGTTATTGCGAATTCGACTGGCAAGTTCGCCACCAAAAACATCTTCATAGCAGATGGTAATAGCGGCGTATAGCGGATCTTGGTTTTTCCGACGAATCATGAGATTGGCTTGCTCAGCACCACCTCTCGCGAAATCACTCAATGGCACGCTAAAGGCATTTACAAACCAATGGAATCCTGGCGGAATAAACTCGCCAAAGGGTACGAGATGATTTTTATCATATCGATAGGAGTCAGCAGCAGGTAATAGTCCCAAGACGCGATTCGAAAATTCTCTTCCCGAAGGAGAACTTGAGTCTCGCCCAATCACCCCAAAAAGTAAGTTGCTAGAGGTGTCATTGGAAAAATGCTGCAGGCTTTCTAAGAGCCCCATTGGCAAATCATGTTCCGGCCAGGAAAACGCCGTCTCAGGCGCAATAATCAGTTCAGCATGGGATTGAGTCATCGCAGTGCTGTAAAACTGGATCTGCTTCAGTACGCCCTCAGGACGAAAAATCATACTTTGAGGGAAATTGCCTTGAATTAATTCGACAGTAAGAGGCTCTCCAATTGGCTTTGTAAAACTCCAAAGGCTTGCAAAAAAAGGAATGAAGGCAGCCAATAATAAAGTTGCAACGTTGTGCACAAAATTCTGCTTCAGCTGTAGGATCTGCCAGGAGGTATACACAGCTAGAAAAGTACAAGCTAAGCCTCCAAAATAAGGAGCAATAGAAGCAAAAGGACCATTCACTTGGGACTCAGCAAAGCCCATCCATGGAAAGCCTGTAAATAATTCCCCTCTGAGGTATTCGCTAACAACCCAGATGGATGCCAGCAGTAAGCCCGATAGGTAAGAGGTTTTAAAAAGCCGAATAGAGAGGCATGCGACTGAAAAATAGAGGGCCACGTAGGAGGACAATAAAAAAACTGCCATGCAGGAGAGCAAGGGATTCATGCCGCCTACGTCATGCAAGCTAATGTAGAGCCACCATAAGCCCACTACAAAGTACCCTAGGCCAAATACGAGGCCCAATAAGAAATATTTTTTTAGGGTGACAGTACCAAGAGTGCTAAGGCGCCACCAAACCAGGCTTAATAAGGGAATCTGAACCCAGCCACCAAAGGGAAGTTCAGCTGCAAGGGCAATTAGGACGCCTAATACAAACAGCGTCAAAAAAACTAGCGCATTGTTACTTAGGAGTTTCTTGCTGGAATGCGAATCGAGCAAAGCAAATCTCAACTAATGGTTTTGGGAATTTGACGTGCTAGCAAAATATGAATTTGCCGTGGGTCAGCGCGCAGCACTTCGAATTCAATATCATCAATTTTAATCAGCTCGCCAATTTTTGGAACACGACCTAAATGTTGAATCACCAGGCCAGCTACTGTCTCAATATCATCAACTGCAAATTCAGTACCAAGAGTTTCATTGAATTGCTCAAGTTCAGTAATGCCCTTCACACGAATATCGCCATTATCTAAAGAAAGGATGTTGTCAGCCTCTTCATCAACATCATGTTCATCTTCAATGTCACCAACGATTTGTTCGAGTACATCTTCAATCGTAATAATGCCTGCTACACCGCTATATTCATCAACGACAATGGCTAAGTGATTGCGGTTATCTTTGAAGTCTCGCAGTAAGACGCTCAAGCGCTTTGATTCTGGAATGAATACCGCTGGACGCAACCAGTCACGAACTTGAAAGTCTTTCTCGGTAGCGTGTCTCAGTAAGTCTTTAGCTAATAAGATACCAATAACGTTGTCTTTACTACCCTCGAATACTGGAAAGCGGGAGTGAGCCGCTTCAATTACGCTTTTAATGACTTCTGCCAAGGGTTGATTGATATCAATCCAATCAATTTGGGCACGTGGCACCAAGATATCTCGTGCAGAAAGCTGCCCTACTTGAAATACGCCCTCAATCATCGAGAGGGCATCTGCGTCAATAAAGCCTTCAGATTGGGCTTCACGCAGGGTTGCAATTAATTCTAGGCGACGTTCATTGTGGCTGGATGGCTGTGGCGTTAAAAAATCGGTAAGGCGCTCTAAAAGGGATTTGTTGGGGTCAGGCATATGGCAAGAATAGCGTAGAAATGAGTCAGATTAATAATTGAAGGCTAGGAATGGTCATTATTGGGTTAGATAAGGGTTGATAAATCCCAGTTTTTTCAAAATGTCGACTTCTAAGGCTTCCATCCTTTCCGCATCTTTTTTGTTTTCGTGATCATAAGCTTGCGCATGTAGACAGCCGTGAATCACTAAATGGGCTAAATGGGCCTGAAGAGGTTTTGCTTGCTCTTTCGCTTCCTTGAGCATGACCGGCAAGCAAAAAACAATATCGGCTACTAAAGCATTCTTTGAGTATTCATAAGGAAAGGTAAGAACATTTGTTGCGTAATCTTTTCTACGAAAAGCCAGATTTAATTTTTTACCTTCAGCTGCATTAACAAAGCGGAGTGTTAGTGATCCACCGCAATGAATTGCAGATCGCACCCATTTTTTGATCAAGGTAGCTGAGGCAACAGCATTTAGAGCAACCTCAATACTTGGGCTTGCATACTGAAGATCAATTTTCAGTGGGGATTTGTTGGGGCTTAATTTAGATAGCATGGACTTCCACCAATTCGCCACATAAGGTGAATTTAAGAACCTCGGTGATTCTAATATCAACCATCTGTCCAATCATTGACTCAATATCTTGATCGGGCGCCGTAAAATGAACCACGCGATTGTTTTCGGCCCTACCTTGAAGTTTGATGCCATCTTTAGCGAGACCCTCAATGAGGACGCGTTCTGTATGGCCCAACATTTTTTGACTAATCTGACTCGATTGCCCATCAATAAGGGCTAATAAAGTTTGTAGGCGCTTAAGCTTAACTTCATATGGAGTGTCATCACTGAGGTTGGCTGCAGGAGTTCCTGGACGAGGGCTAAAGATAAAGCAAAAACTATTATCAAAATCCAAATCTTGAACCATTTTCAAGAGCTTCTCAAAGTCTGCCTCAGTCTCTCCGGGAAAGCCCACAATGAAATCACTCGATAAAGTGAGATCGGGACGAACAGTGCGCATTTTGCGGATGATGCTTTTATATTCTAAGGCGGTGTAGCCCCTTTTCATGGCTGACAGTATTGAGTCGGAACCATGCTGCACAGGGAGATGCAAATGACTGACTAGTTTAGGAACTTTGGCATAGACATCAATCAGGCGCTGGGTAAATTCTTTTGGGTGGCTTGTTGTAAAGCGGATGCGCTCAACCCCGGGAATCTCGGCAATGTATTCAATCAACAAAGCAAAGTCTGCAATTTCCTCTGTATCACCCATCTTGCCAAGATAGGCATTGACATTTTGACCTAGCAACACAATTTCTTTGACGCCTTTGCTCGCTAGACCAGCTACCTCAGTAAGCACATCATCAAAAGGTCTGGAAACTTCTTCGCCTCGGGTATATGGAACTACGCAGTAGCTACAGTATTTAGAGCAACCTTCCATAATGGAAACATAAGCTGAGCCGCGTGTTTGGCGCGATGCAGGTAGGTGATCAAACTTTTCAATTTCTGGAAAAGAAATATCTACTTGAGGAATGCCCGTCTTACGTCTTTGGGAAAGTAAGTCGGATAGGCGGTGTAATGTTTGTGGACCAAAGACCACATCTACATAAGGAGCGCGACTCACTATTTGCTGACCTTCTTGACTCGCAACACAGCCACCAACACCAATCAAGAGATTTGGCTTCAATTTTTTGAGTTCACGTAAACGCCCTAAATCAGAGAACACCTTATCTTCGGCTTTTTCACGAATAGAGCAAGTATTGAGGAGGACGACATCGGCGTCTTCCGGGGTATCTGTGATGACCATACCTTCATCGGCATGGAGGAGGTCGGCCATCTTGCCCGAGTCGTACTCGTTCATTTGACAGCCGAAGGTTTTGATATAGAGCTTTTTCATATGCCGTTCTCAGGTTTATAGCTGGGGGCGAAGCTCAGATTTTACTGTCTATAGGAGCCGATAAGTCAAAATGGTCACGAGTGTGGGCGGTAAGGCTGCTATGAGTAGATAGAGTGCTGATACTGCGCCGCCTGGAAAGTATTGTCGCAAGATGGCAATACCTGCGGGATTGGGCGCATTGGCAATCACGGTAAGACCTCCGCCAGCTACCGCACCCCCCACTAAAGCGAGCTTGAACTCTAGTGAAGTGCCTGTTACTAATGAGCCCAAATAGGTCAGAGCAGCATTATCGGTAAGCGCTGTCAAAGCAAGGCTGCCATAAAAGACTGCGGTAGGGCTCATATTTGAGAGAATGGGTTGTAACCACCACCCTTGTAGGGCACCCAAGACTACCAATCCACCCAAGAAGAAACCTACTAATAATGCTTCTTTTAGAATCAGGGGGCTTTGATGTTTTGGGTAAGCGATTGTGTATCCAATAAAAAAGAGCAGGAGCCACATAAAAATAGGGGGGTCATGGGCAAACAGCACTACTCCAAATAAAAACAGCAAGTGCATCAAAATGACGAGAAATGGAATTTTAGCTGGCTTGTTATTGCCGGTGGTATCAATGAGTTGCCCCTGGAATATCAGAGTTGCACCTAGTGCGTTTACAAAAATTGCAATACAGGATTCGATGCCAAAGTTGCTAAACATGAAGGCTGAACTCCAGCCCCAAGTGGAGGCCACCATTAGAACGGGGGGAGCTGCAAAGTTGGTTAAGGTTCCACCAATAGAAATGTTGACGAACAGTACGCCAAGCGTTCCAAAGAGTAAGGCTTTAGAGCATTGGTGGCGATAAACCAAATCGCGTAATAAAAAGGCGGCCAAAGTCATTGCAGCGGGCTCGGTAATCAATGAGCCTAATAATGGTGTGATGCTTAAAGTTAAAAAATAGAGGGCAGGAGTACTTTTAATGCGCAGTACAAACTGCAGTCCCTTGGCAAGCAGATGCAAAAGTTCTGTAGAGATATAAAGAATGGGCTTACTGCCAGCCACAATCATGATGGCAAAAACAAATAAGGGTTCTGTGAAGTTTTGATTGTCCAGAAAGGTTTTTGCTGTCCCCAAATCATCTACTATGGCGATGTAGATAAATAAGATCGCCGCCCAAAATCCAAAGACGACTTCAACCTCACCCAAAAGATGCCAGAGGCCTTCATGGGCGGGATATTTTTTGGCGAGCGCCTCAAAATAAGCAGTACAAAAAGTATGCAAAACTGCAATGGCAAAAATAATGCTTGCACCGAGTTCTATGGAGGT
>Ga0114959_10004633_pt1 | contig 10496 bp, 5 predicted proteins | sample C_130625_EF_Meta_FD_87317 | JGI IMG/M metagenome (GOLD analysis project Ga0114959, IMG submission 87317) | Freshwater microbial communities from Lake Croche, Canada to study carbon cycling - C_130625_EF_MetaG | ecosystem: Environmental > Aquatic > Freshwater > Lake | place: Lake Croche, Canada...
AGAGTTTACAGAGTGGTGGTTTATCAAAACAGCACCCCAAATCATCTATGTCTTTCTTGATTCACAAGGGCCTTACGGCGATACCTATCAAGTCGATTCTGAAAATAACGGGCCTTGCGGTGGAGCATTGACAGAAGAATTAATTCCCGAAATTGAAAAACAATTTCGCTACAAACCCGATTCTAAAATGCGTTTCTTGACGGGTAATTCTACTGGAGGATGGGTATCGTTGGGTTTGCAAATTTTGTACCCCGATTTCTTTGATGGCACATGGTCCTATAGTCCTGACCCCGTTGATTTTGAACATTATGGCTTGATTAATATTTACGAAGATGAGTCCATTTTTTATAATCGATACGGCTACTTACAACCTGGCCGAAGAACAATTTATGGCGAACCCACCTTATCAATGAAAGATTGGATTGTGGGCGAAAACCTCAACAGTCGCACAGGCAACTACTTGGTTTCTGGCGGTCAATTCGGAGCGTACAATGCGGTTTTTAGTCCAAAAGGCAGTGATGGACTACCTTCCTTAATGTTTGACCCGATTTCTGGAAAAATTGACCACAACATTGCAAAACAATGGGAAAAGTATGATTTGAAGAAAGTTTTAGAAAAAAACTGGTCAACTCTCGGCCCTAAATTGCAAGGAAAAATATGGATTTGGATGGGTGATATGGACGGACTTTATTCAAATGTAGCTACGAGGTTTTTACAGAAATTCATAGATAAAACAGAAAATCCAAAATCTGACGCTAAAATTTCTTTTACGGCAATGGCTGGGCATGGACAAGAGTGGAGCGATAAGGCAGTTTTAAGTTTGATTGCCAATAAAATAATTAAAAAATAAGCGTTAATGAAAAATTTAATGAAAAAAATATCCTTGTTATTAATTGCCTTTGTTTCGTTTAATTCTTGCACTTTTGGTCAAAAGCCAAAGGCAATTTGGTTAGATGAATTACCAATTAAGTCATTTTCGGAAGGAATTCCTTCAATTTCGGCCAAAGTAAATGCAGGTGGTGATTCTATTCGGATGAATGGGAAACTTTTTAAACATGGTATTGGGGTAAGTTCAACCAGCGTTTTGTCATTCTTCTTGGATGGCCATGCAACCGAGTTTTCGGCAATAGTTGGTGTCGATGATAAAGGCGTGAAAGATTTACCACTCAAATTTTATGTAATTGGTGATAGGAAAGTTTTGTTTGAAAGCGGTAGAATGAATTTAGGTGATGAACCAAAAACTGTAAAAGTTAAATTATCAGGGATTAAACGTTTAGGGCTTTTGGTAACTATTGAAGAAAAAGGATTTAATAGGTCTTATTCCAATTGGGCAGATGCACAGTTTGAAATGACAGATGATTTTATTCCTAAAAATACACCTAATGTTGATGAAAAATACATTTTAACGCCAACACCGGACAATAAGCCTAAAATCAATTCACCAAAACTTTTTGGGGCAAGACCCCATAATCCATTCCTTTATACAATTGCTGCTACTGGCGAACGCCCGATGAGTTTTTTGGCAAAAAACTTGCCACAAGGCCTTTCAATTAATTCAAAAACTGGACTAATTACTGGAAAAGTAGCTAAAAAAGGCACTTATATAAGTGTTCTAACAGCTAAAAATGCCTTCGGTGAAGCCACAAAAGAATTAAAAATTATTATCGGCGATACCATTGCACTTACTCCTCCAATAGGGTGGAATGGGTGGAATTCTTGGGCAAGAAGTATTGACCGAGAAAAAGTAATAGCCTCAGCCGATGCCATGGTAAAGATGGGACTCAACCAACATGGTTGGACGTATATCAACATTGATGATGCTTGGCAAGGCCAACGAGGAGGAACTTTTAATGCTATTCAGCCCAACGAAAAATTTCCAAACTTTAAGGAAATGGTAGATTATATTCATGGTTTGGGTTTAAAACTTGGGGTTTATTCTACGCCAATGATCACAAGTTATGCAGGATACATGGGCGGTACATCAGATTTTGCCGATGGAAAAATCGCTGATTCCATTAAGAAAAATAAGCGAGACTTTCGCTATGTCGGAAAATATCGTTTTGAAGAAAACGATGCCAAACAAATGGCTGAATGGGGAGTAGATTATTTAAAATACGATTGGAGAATCGAAGTACCATCGACCGAAAGGATGTCGTCTGCCCTAAAAAATTCGGGACGAGATATTATTTACAGTATTTCAAATTCTGCCCCATTTGCAAATGTGAAAGATTGGGTCCGATTGACAAATACTTACCGCACAGGCCCCGACATTCGTGATTCTTGGCTTAGTCTTTATGTTTCGGCTTTTACACTCGATAAATGGAGTCCTCATGGTGGGCATGGGCATTGGCTCGACCCTGATATGATGATTTTGGGAAATGTTACCACAGGCTCAGACTTGCATCCAACTCGGCTTACGCCGGACGAACAATACAGCCATGTGAGCTTATTTAGCTTACTTTCAGCCCCTTTGCTGATTGGTTGTCCGATTGAGCAATTAGATAATTTTACCCTAAACTTATTGACAAATGACGAAGTTATTGAGATCAATCAAGACCCTTTGGGTAGATCCGCAAGAATTGTTTTTGAAGAAAATGGGATACAAATTTGGAAAAAACCTTTACAAGATGGGTCCTATGCTATTGGATTGTTTAATGTGGCTGATTACGGTAAAACACCCGAAAGTTATTTCCGTTGGGGTGATGAAAAAGAGAAGCCCTTCCTACTCGATTTCAATAAAATCGGCTTAACGGGCAAATTTAACTTGCGAGATGTTTGGCAACAAAAAGATTTAGGTAATTTTAATGATTATTTTAAAACAAACATCCGCCATCATGGAGTTATTATGCTACGAATGTCAAAAAAATTATAATTAAACCCCTTTTCAGAAATGACTCCGAAAGTACCATTCAAAATTGTTTTTAACTCATTACTGACGCTTTCCATTTTTATGCTTGGTTTCAAAATAATTTCTTTCCAAGAGCCAAAAGTTTCGCTTGAGGGCTACCAAATCGAAGATGGTTTTGAATTAAGTGTAATTGCTTCAGAATCATTTTTAAAAGCTCCGGTATCCATGGATTTTGACAACAAAGGCCGAATGTGGGTCGTGGAAATGATTGGTTATATGCCAAACCTCGAAGGCATTGGTGAGGACGAGCCAAATGGCAAAATTACTATTTTGGAAGACCTTGATAAAGATGGCGTGATAGACCGTTCAAAAATATTTTTAGACAAACTCGTTTTGCCTCGAGGGCTGGCTCATGTTTATGGTGGACTTTTGTATGTTGATGGACCTAAACTTTGGTTTGTAGACATTAAAAATGACAAGCCCGGAAAGAAAACGCTCGTTGACCCTATATATGCCGAAGGAGGCAATGTGGAACATTCTTCCAATGGTTTGATGATGAACATTGATAACTGGATTTATAACGCTAATTATAATTTTAGATATCAACTAAAAAATGGTAAATGGATAAAAGAACCAACCTCGAATCGTGGCCAGTGGGGAATTACCCATGATAATTTTGGTCGACTTTATTTTAACAATAATAGCACCCAACTACAAGGCGATAATATTCTGCCAAACAAAGCAATTAGAAACAAATATTTTAAGCCAACAGTAGCCGAAAACCAAAGGTTGACAAATAATAAGGTTTATCCCATACATCAAACGTCGGTAAATAGAGGATACCAAAAAGGTGTGTTAGACACAAGAGGTTATTTAACGGAAGTAACGGCTGCTTGTGGTCCATTAGTTTATAGAGGAGCTGCTTTCCCTGAGGCATATAATCAAAATGTGTTCGTTTGTGTGCCTGAAGCCAATCTTATTAAACGTAATATTCTTACTTTCAATAATACCCGAACTACGGCTTCTCAAGCAATTGAAGGTAAAGAATTCATAGCTTCTGCTGATGAAGGATTTCGCCCTGTCAATCTATTTAATGGTCCAGATGGCGCCATGTATATTGTTGATATGCACCGTGGGATTATTCAACACAAGGCTTATATTTCACAATATCTTGCCGAACAATTGGCAGGGAAAAAATTGGATACCTTACAAAATGCTGGACGTATTCTGAAAGTGATAAACAAAAATACCCAGCTCAATACCAGTATAGATTTGTCAAAAGCAACGAATAAAGAATTATTAGCTTTATTAAATAGTCCTAATGGGTGGTTAAGAGACCGAAGCCAACAAATATTAATTCAGAAAAAAGACCCAACAATTAGCAAAGAATTGCTTGCTTCAGTAAAAAGTAGTAATGAGTTTTCAACTGCTATTCACGCTCTTTATGTTTTAGATGGTTTAAATATGCTCACGTTGGAGATTTTATCGGATATCATCACCCAATCAAAACAACCTGAAACAATTGCTCATGCGCTAGGGCTTTTAGAGCATTATGCTGCTGTGGCAAACGTAGCGAAGATGAAGACCATCAGTGCTCAATTATTGGCTCAAAATAATGAAATAGTTGACCTTTATTTAGCTTTATCATTGAATGCTTGGCTGAGATTTAGTTTCGAAACTTTTGTACCGTTACTTGCTCAAATTGAGAAAAAATATGCCGACAAAAAAGTCTTTCAAGAGGCAATTACAAGTAGTTTGGCAGGAAAAGAAGAAAATTATCTCAAAACACAAAATCCAAATACAACGCTAAAAAATAATTTAATCTTGGCGATCAATAATCAGAAGAAAAATGAATTAAATCCAATTTTTTTACGGGAGAAAAATGAAGTTGATAACCGAACCAAAGGTTTACAATTGTATCGTTCGATTTGCGCCACCTGCCATGGGCCAGACGGTAAAGGTATTGAGAATCTGGCACCGCCATTAAAAGGCTCAGAATATATTGACGGTTCGATGAAACGATTGGCAGCTATCATATTACACGGTGTAAACGGACCAATTACAGTAAATGGGAAATTGTATCAACTAAACAATGAAATGCCAGCACTTTTAAACAACAAAGACATTAAGGACCAAGATATTGTTGATATTATTCGATTCACTCAAAATGCTTTTGCGAAGGTAGGGAAAGGGTTATCTACCGATGACGTAAAAAAGCAAAGACTTAATAAGCCAACAGGTACTGGTATTTATAACGAAAAATTATTGATTGAAAATGATTTTGAAAAATAATGAGAAGACAAGAATACCCAAAGGATATATGTAACAATTTGTATAGCGCTGACTAATGTCTTAAACACCCAAATTTCGCTTATTTTTTGATTCTATTCAATAAAGTTTATGAATAGTAAAGGAAAATTCTTTGGCTGGATGGATTTATTTCCAACTTTTTACGAAGGCGTTCTTCTGGTTGAAGCTAAAAAGTACTATTCAAGACATATTTTGCGAATCAACGAAACCAGTGTCTTGATAGGATTGGGGCACCCGCCCTGCGTTTGGCGGTGTAATTAAGCTAAAATACGATGGTTTCGTTGGCCTTAATTGGTGACAGTGATTTAGAAAAAACAAAATTGTTTTGATTTTTTATGTCGTTGACAATTGAAAAGTTCTATTTGAAAGCAAAAAATGGAAATCGGTGACCGAACGGTAAAATTAGAAATTGACTTTAAAGTAATTGATCCCTTCATCCACTGATAAAATTGGGGATATTATCGATAAACGAACCTTTTTAAGCATATTAAAAGCACAATTAAACAAAATATGTCATGCAATACCGGAACACGCTATCAATTCAGACAAAAATATATTCTTACGCCTCCTTCAAGAGAGAAAGCTAAAATCAAATCCCGTACGTTTTTTGGGGCAACATCGAATAATACATTTCTTCATACCATTCGAGCCACTGGTAAACAAGGTAAAAGCCAAATGACATTTTCTTCCAGCAATTTACCAAAAGGTTTTTTTATGAAACATATTAATCCTCATTGGATTGAGGTGCTATGAATCTTTACGATCAAATAAATTGGTAATATATTTAAAAAGAACTTTAATTCATTCGAGCGGTGGGGTAATTGCATTTTTTTTTGTCATATAAATATCCTCATAACAATATTTTTTATGAAAAAAACAATACTGCTCTTGTGTATTATCGTAGAATTTAAATCATTGCTACCGTGTTTGGCTCAACAAAGTACTTCTGTAAAATTAAATGTTGATTGGCCTAAATATATGGCTCAACATGATTTGGTGTGGAACAAACTTCCTGCTGATTATTTTGAAGGAGCATTTATTGGCAATGGTCTTTTAGGGGCAATTATTTTCAAAGACGATATTGAAGCCAACTCTTTGCGTTTTGAAATCGGAAGGACAGACGTTTATGACCATCGAACGAAAGGTTCAAGTGCTTATGAAACCAGTAGGTTACCCATCGGACAATTGCTGCTAACGCCCAAAGGAGAAATTACCAAGTCTAATTTTCGTTGCGACCTATGGAATGCTGAAATCAGAGGTGAATTAACCACTACGGTAGGTAGCATTTCGGTTCGTTGTTTTGTTCCTTCAGATGATGAGTTGATAGTTTTAAATATAAAAACCACAGGTGGTGAAAAGGCTGTAAAAATAAAATTTCGGCCACAATTGGCTCAAAGTGCAAGATATATTGCCAAACGTGCAATTGGCTTGGAGTTGAGTGTACCTTATGTTCAAAATCCACCATTTTTGGTTGAAAGTAGTAATGGAATTGAGACTGTGACCCAATCATTATTGATGGGTGATGATTATGCCACTTCGTGGAGTGATGATACAAATGCTGATGGTTCTAGAACTGTTTTATTGTCAGTCGCCAACCGATGGGGGAAATACCGAAAGCCTGCTTTTGGTTCAGCAATTGATGCCATTGCTACCATTAAAGCTGGACAAAAAAAATCAATTTTAGCATTAGAAAAATCACACCGAAAATGGTGGCATAATTACTACCCTGCCAGTTTCGCTACTTTTCCTGATGCTCACTTGGAGAGTTTTTATTGGATTCAACTCTACAAATTAGGTAGTGCAACTCATCCGAATCGTCCTGTCATTGACCTTATGGGGCCTTGGTTTAAACCTACCTCATGGCCAATGTTATGGATGAATCTCAATGTGCAGCTTACTTATTTTACCCTTGGAATGACAAATCATCTTGATTTAGAAAGTAATCTATATCAATTACTCGAAAGGCATCAAGATCAAATGATTGCAAATGTCCCACCAGAATTTCAAGCAGATTGTGCAGGAATAAGAAATCCTGTTGCGTATGATGATTTGTACGCTCCTTTGTTTTTATCAGACTATAAAAATAATGATAAAGAATTGAATATTATCGTTTTGCCTTGGCTTATGCAGATGTATTATCTTCATAATCAGCGAAGTATGCATGAAAAGCAATTGAGAGATTCTATATATCCGCTCATGCGACGAGCATTCAATGTCTATATGCGGATATTATATTTGGGCGAAGATGGACTTTATCATATTCCTTATACGTATTCAGACGAATACGGCAATGCCAAAGAAACAAGTCTAAATATAGCCTTGGCACGTTGGGGTTTTAAAACTTTAATCGCTACTGCCGAACGTTTAAAAATTGAAGAGCCATTGCTCCCACGTTGGAAAGAAATGCTGTCCAAAATACAAGATTATAACATCAATGAAAATGGCATAATGATTGGTAAAAATGTTCCTTTTGACAAGCCTCATAGGCATTATAGCCATCTTTTTGCTATTTTTCCGCTTTTTGACATGAATGTTGAAAACGAACCCGAGCGAATTTCAATGATGAAAAAATCTATTCAACACTTTACCGATTTAGATGGTGATAACTGTATCTATAAATTTTCAGGGGCATCCTCATTATGGGCAGCTGTTGGCGAAGGCGACAATGCTTTAAAATGGCTCGAGCGGTCGCTTGAATTACTTCCACGATTTGCTGAACCTCCAGCACCTAAACGTACACCAACAGCCACGCCAAATACGTTTTACAGCGAAAGAGAAAATCCAACTTTTGAATCACCAATTTCAGCTTCAAGAAGTATGTTAGACATGTATTTGCAGGATTGGGGCGGCAAAATCCGTGTTTTCCCAGCGATGCCCTCGAACTGGACAGAAGCTAGTTTTTATAATTTAAGAACCGAAGGTGCATTTTTGATAAGTGCTGTGCGAAAAGAGGGAAAAACAAAATTTATGAAAATAGAAAGTTTGGCAGGTGAACCTTGCATCATTAAAGCCGATTTTGAAGGTGATTTAAAAATAGTTGCTCCAAAATCTGTTAAAATAAAACTCAAAGCAGGTTTCATTGAACTGAATTTAAAAAAAGGGCAATCTGCCATAATATATAAGGGTAAAAGGCCAAATACTTTCGAAATATCACCTTTGCCAGTAAAAAAAGAAGAAATGAATAGTTGGGGTATGAAAATGTAAATAAAAAAAATTACTGCTTTTCCACTTGTACTATTTGATTATTGAAAACTTTAATACGTAAAAAAAATGATAAAATTTCTTGCACTTTTTGGATTTATTCTTTTCAACTTTTTGGGTTTAAAAGCTCAAAAAAATAGTGATACCTATTCAAAAAAATATTCGTATAAAACCTTGTCTATCTACCAAAAACAACTTTTTAATACTTTTTTGGCAGATCAAATTCCTGCGGGAGCGAAGATTGAAGATGTTTTGACCGACAACACTAGTTTACGCAGCAAAACTCGTTTAGCAGAGGCACTTTTGTTTAGAAATGCTGCTGGAGATAAAGAAAAAGCCGTAATTATATTACAATGGATTTTGAAAAACCAATACCAAGATGAAAATACTAAAATCTATGGCATTTGGAAAACGGCTATCGTAAATGACAAATTTGACCAAAACTGGCGAGAATTCATTGGTTGTGATTTGATTATCATTCGAAAAAAATTCAGAAATCTTTTACCCGAAAATATCATCAAAGATATTGAAACAGGCATTATCCATGCGGCAAAAGGAGCATTCAAAAGAAATGTTGCTCCCGATTATACCAATATTTCAATCATGAGTGCTTTTTTGATGGAATATGTTGGAACAGAGTTTGGTTTAGAGGAAATCAAAAATGCTGGTTTGAAAAAAGCCCGAGATATATTCAAACTTTACCAAACCAATAAAACTTTTAGTGAATTTAACTCGCCAACTTATTATGGAGTTACGCTCATTGGACTTGGTTTATGGCGAGAACTAGCCTTTTCGAAAGAAATTCAAGAAATGGGTAAAGTACTAGAAAAAGATTTTTGGCATGAAACAACCAAATTCTATAATCCTAAACTAAAAAATATGCCTGGCCCGTATTTCAGAGCTTATGGTATGGACATGAACAAATATTTTGCTATCACAGGTACTTGGATTGCCCTCGCTGTTGACGACGAAAAACTTGCCCCGCTTCCTCCGAAAAATGGCCCAAAATATGGTGAAATGAGTAATCTCGCTCCTATTTTTAATGTAGGATTGTCAATTCCTAAGGCCGACTTAGCTAAGCTAAAATCATTCTCAAAACCTCAATTTATTATTCGTAACGTTCCAAATAAATATAAGGGTGATAGTATCAAGAAAGTAACCGCCATGATAAATAAAAATTGGATGATGGGTGGTTTGTGGGGAAATAAAAGAGTGTGGGAACAAATAAAAACAGGAACGATTCATTGGCAAACTCCCGATGGAGATATTGCTTGGCTGATGATATTGGGCGACGGAAAAACAAACGTAAAAGTATCAAAAACGCAAATGAGCATTTTTGCTAATGATACCCAACCGAGTAGTTTTGAAGTATTTATTTATACAAAAAATATAAGAACTAAGGCATTTAAAGACAAAAACTGGAATTTGTCAGGAATGATGCTAAACCTCGAAACTGAATTAAAAATACTGAAATCAGCGGTAGTTGAATCTAAAGATTTAAATAATCTGTTGGCAATTTCTGAAAATATCGGTTCGGTTATGAAAGTTACTTTTGAAATTCCTTCGAACTGGAATGTTGAAAAACCTTTAGTAGAAATCACCCCTAACCTCACAAACAAATGAAAATGTTAATTATTGGTATCAACATGTTTTTGTCGACGGTGCTATTTGCCCAAAAAGTCGAAGATATATCTATTTTTACCAAAAAGTTTACGTACCAAACACTCACAAAATATCAAAAAACCTTATTTGATGATTTTATCGAAGAGCAAATGCCTAAAGCTACGGGACTAAAATTAGATGAAAATACGTCTGCAAGAGGTATAATGCGGTTGGCTTGTGCATTGTTTTATAGAAACGAAACAGGAGATGTTGAGAATGCCGTAAAAATAATCCAATGGATTTTTACGCTTCAAAATTTGGATGAAAAAAGTCAAGATTTTGCGGTTTGGCGAGGAAGTAGCAAACAAACGGGCAATTACGACCAAAATATGCGAGAATTTATCGGTACTGATTTGATTAGTATTTATCATAAATATAAGCAAAAACTACCCGAAGATGTAAGAAAAGACTTAGAAACTTGCTTAATTCGGACTGTAAAAGGAGCAATTAAACGTAATGTAAACCCCGATTATAA
>Ga0114959_10004634_pt1 | contig 10495 bp, 8 predicted proteins | sample C_130625_EF_Meta_FD_87317 | JGI IMG/M metagenome (GOLD analysis project Ga0114959, IMG submission 87317) | Freshwater microbial communities from Lake Croche, Canada to study carbon cycling - C_130625_EF_MetaG | ecosystem: Environmental > Aquatic > Freshwater > Lake | place: Lake Croche, Canada...
AAGAAAGTATTGTTGGTTGGTATTACATTTAAAAACCACACCGATGATGTGCGCGAAAGTCCGATGTTGAAATTGGCTACTGATATTATAGAGTCGGGACAATGCGACCTTAAAATTTACGATGAGGATATTAACCTTACTACACTCCGTATTGAAAATGCAAACATTGTAAAGTATGTTGAAAATGATTTGAAACAAGCTATTGCCGATGCTGAATTAATTGTGGTGAGCAAACGTTTTATGAGTGAAGTTATAGCCTTAAACACAACCAACAAACCAACCCTAAACTTTACTGATTTAGATAAATACCCAGCGCAAGAAAATATAGAAGGGATTTACTAGAAGGGCTTGTTTTCATTAAACAGTTATTAGGCTACGCTTTATTTTTTAAAATGAAATTATCACTTGACTTTTAAAACGTAATCAATCAACAATAATTTTTTGTTATACATCAATTAGATTATTTTAGCAACCTTAATTTAAAAAAACCATGCGTCAATTACAATTTAGAGAGGCTTTGCGTGAAGCAATGAATGAAGAGTTTCGCCGAGATGAATCTGTATTTTTATTAGGAGAAGAAGTTGCCGAATACAACGGTGCATATAAAGTGAGCCAAGGAATGTTAGATGAGTTTGGAGCAAAGCGTGTTATTGATACACCCATCGCTGAGCTTGGTTTTGCCGGTATTGCAGTTGGTGCAGCCATGAATGGTTTGCGCCCAATTGTAGAGTTTATGACATTTAACTTTTCATTGGTAGCTATTGACCAAATCATCAACTCTGCTGCAAAAGTAATGAGTATGAGTGGTGGTCAATATTCTTGTCCAATAGTTTTTCGAGGGCCTACAGCTTCAGCAGGTATGCTTAGTTCGCAACACAGCCAAGCATTCGAAAATTGGTATGCTAATACTCCAGGTTTAAAAGTAATTGTGCCATCAAACCCTTATGATGCAAAAGGATTACTAAAGTCGGCAATTCGTGATAATGACCCTGTTATTTTTATGGAAAGCGAGCAAATGTATGGCGATAAAGGTGAGGTGCCTGAGGGAGAATACCTTATTCCTATTGGAGTTGCCGACATTAAGCGTCCAGGTAAAGACGTAACAATAGTATCGTTTGGTAAAATAATAAAACAAGCTTACGCTGCTGCCGATGAGTTAGCTAAAGAAGGTATTGAGTGCGAAATTATTGACTTGCGTACTGTTCGTCCAATCGACTATAACACCATAATTGAATCGGTTAAAAAAACTAATCGTTTGGTAATCGTTGAAGAAGCATGGCCATTGGCATCTATCTCATCTGAAATTACTTTTAAAGTACAGAAGGAAGCATTTGATTATTTAGATGCACCAATATTACGTGTCACGGCAGCTGATGTTCCATTGCCTTATGCACCAACATTAATTGATGCTTCATTGCCAAATCCTACAAGGATTATAAAGGCTATTAAGCAAACTATGTATGTAAATAAATAAGAAGGTACACCTTTTAATATTCTGATAAAAAGAAGAAGCAAAAAGTATTGACTTTTTGCTTCTTCTTTTTTACTTTTTGCTTTTTAAGCTTTATTTGAAAAAGGACATAAATTAATTTTTGCGGGCAATTGCTTTTTTAGATGCAGCAACAATTGCATCTGAAGTAAGACCATATTTAACCATCAGTTCAGCAGGTGTTCCGCTTTCTCCAAAACTATCGTTTACTGCAACCATCTCTAATGGTAATGGCAAGTTGATAGCAAGCAGTTGCGCAATGCTATCGCCTAAACCACCGTTCATTTGATGTTCTTCGGCAGTAACAGCACAACCAGTTTTACGAATAGAATCTAAAATAGCTTTAGCATCAAGTGGTTTTATGGTGTGTATGTTTATTACTTCTGCATTAATGCCTTCAGAGGCTAGCATGTGTCCTGCTTCAATCGCTTTCCAAACCAAATGTCCGGTTGCGAAAATAGTAACATCAATACCTTCACTTAACATTAGTGCTTTACCAATTTCAAACTCATCTGTTGGCGAAGTAAAATTTTCTACTACTGGTCTTCCAAAACGCAAGTAAACAGGGCCCACATAATCAGCAATAGCAAGTGTTGCAGCTTTTGTTTGGTTATAGTCACAAGGATTAATCACGGTCATTCCAGGCAACATTTTCAACAAACCAATGTCTTCAAGTATTTGATGTGTAGCACCATCTTCGCCAAGAGTAAGCCCAGCATGGGATGCACAAATTTTTACATTTTTATTTGAATATGCTACTGATTGACGAATCTGGTCATAAACTCTGCCTGTACTAAAGTTGGCAAATGTACCTGTAAAGGGAATTTTGCCACCAATGGTTAAGCCTGCTGCAATGCATATCATGTTTGCTTCGGCAATTCCAACTTGAACAAATCTTTCAGGAAAATCTTTTACAAAAGCATCCATCTTTAATGAACCAATTAAATCGGCACACAATGCAACTACATTGGGATTTGTTTTTCCTAGCTCATGTAAACCTGCACCAAATCCACTACGTGTATCTTTCTTATCGTAAACTTCAAAAGTTTTCATCTATATAATTTTCCTATTATTGGTGTTGAACAACAATTTTTTTATTGTGATTGCTGTTGTTGTTTTGAATCGTAATAAAATACACTCCATTGGCAACACTTGTTAAATCAATACTTTTAGTGTTAATACCTTTTTGAATTGGAGTAATTTCTGAATTGATAATTTTACCTTGAATATCAGTAATTATAATTTTTGATGATTGGTTATTAGGCGAGTAAAATTTAAGTTTTGTATTTGCATCAAAATTATTTTGTTGCACTTCCATAAAGTGAAATTGATTTTCATCGCCTTCAAACTCTCCAATAAAAGTACCTGTAGGGTCAACAATTATTTTGTACCTATCAACTACTTGTGAAACCACTTGATTTGGAAGTGCTTGAGGGAAAATACTAGGTGTAAAAGTACCCTTAGCAACAGCCGACACATATAACCTATAAATACCTGGGGTAGCAATTGCAGCAACATTTAAATTTATACAACCTGTAGTTGCTCCAAGAAACTTACAATTATTACTACTGCATGAGTATTGAATTGCACCAGTTGGCAAAGCAGGGTTGGTTGTAACACTATGAACAGTTATCGAATCAAATACAAAAGTACCAAGAACAGATCCAAGAACAGGCACAGTGAAATTGCCCACAGTATCATGCGCGACTTGCAAAAAAATAGTTGTTTGCAAAGGTGTATTTACTTGAGTATGCGGGAAGCTACTGCTATCAGGCAAGACAAAGCCATGATTGCCTGTATAAGCATTAGGCGTGCACTGCGCAACTGATAAGTTATAGCTAGTAAATAGCAAAAAGATGGAGGTAAATATTTTTTTCATTTTATTAATAATTTATGACAAACCTACATAAATTTTAGCAAAAATAATATCTACAAATTTGTTTGTAAAAATAAAGTGTTATTGTAAAAAAGGATTTGTTTTTTTCTCAAAACCAATATTTGTTTTTTGCCCATGCCCACTATAAACAGTAACATCGTCAGGTAATAAAAATAGTTTTTGTTTGATGCTATTTATAAGTGTTGTATGGTCGCCTAATGGCAAATCGGTTCGGCCAATACTATTGTAAAAAAGTACATCGCCTCCAATTAAATATTTTTCGGCTTCATTGTAAAAACAAATGCTACCAGGCGAATGTCCAGGCGCATGGATGATACTGAAAATTACATCACCCAAATTCAAAATATTTTTTTCATTTAAAAATGTATCAATGTTTGGAGAGGTAATGTATGGCACACCATACATTTGAGAAATGTCATCACCACGTTCAAGCACAGGAATTTCTTGTTGATGTGCATGAAGTTTTAAACCGTAGGTGTCGGCAACAAATTTATTACCCATAATATGGTCTATATGGCAATGGGTATTTAGGAGCATAATTGGCTTTAAACCGTTTTCGGAAATATAGTTTGCCAAAACACTATTTTCTAGTGCATTGCTACATCCTGGATCAATAATAAAACACTCTTTGTTTTGATTGCTGATGATGTAAGTATTTTCTTGAAAAGGGTTGAAGGTAAAGTACTTTATAGTTGTCATTTAGTAGTGTAGAAATTATTAAACTGCAAAAAGTTCTATTATTTTTTTTCAAAGTTAGAAAGATTTTAACTCTTATTCTTTTGGTTTTTCTAACTTATTAAATCGTATTATGTATGATAAAATTTAACACAGTTTTCTAATAGCCTTCCGAAGAAACGAAATGCTTTTAAACAAATAAAATGTTTGAAGAGTAAAATCTTAATTGAATTATAAGCTCCGTATTTATAAGGGTAAAATTATCATACAATAAAAAAGCGAAGCAAAATTAATTGCTTCGCTTTCTAATTTAATAAAGTGCAGAATAAATCAGCAGGTTGATATTACATCATTCCGCCCATTCCGCCCATGCCTGGGTTACCCATTGGCATTCCGTTTCCTTCTTCTTTTATTTCAGCTAATACACACTCAGTTGTAAGCAACATACTTGCAATTGAAGCTGCATTTTCTAATGCTACACGCGATACCTTAGTAGGGTCAATAACACCAGCTGCTAACAAATTTTCGAAAACATCTGTACGTGCATTGTAACCAAAGTCACCTTTTCCTTCGCGCACTTTATTTACAACTACTGATGACTCACCACCTGCATTGAAAACAATTTGACGAAGTGGCTCTTCTATTGCACGACGAATGATTGCGATACCTGTGTTCTCATCTTCATTAACACCTTTAAGCGCATCTAACGAATCAATAGCGCGGATGTAAGCTACACCACCACCAGCAACAATACCTTCTTCAACCGCTGCGCGCGTTGCATGTAAAGCATCGTCAACACGGTCTTTCTTTTCTTTCATTTCTACTTCAGTAGCTGCACCAACATAAAGAACTGCAACACCGCCAGCTAATTTAGCCAAACGCTCTTGTAATTTTTCACGGTCGTAGTCAGATGTAGTAGTTTCTATTTGTGCTTTTATTTGATTAACGCGAGCAGTAATTTCTTCTTTAGTTCCAATACCATTTACGATTGTAGTATTGTCTTTATCAACCGAAATTTTTTCAGCCGAACCTAAGTAGCTTAACTCGGCGTTTTCTAATTTGTAACCACGCTCTTCGCTAATTAATGTTGCACCAGTTAAGATTGCAATATCTTCTAGCATAGCTTTTCTGCGGTCGCCAAATCCTGGAGCTTTTACTGCACATATTTTTAATGAACCACGTATTTTGTTTACTACTAATGTAGAAAGTGCTTCTCCATCAACATCTTCAGCAATCATTAATAAAGGACGTCCAGTTTGAACTGCCTTCTCAAGAATAGGAAGTAATTCTTTCATGTTAGAAATTTTCTTATCGTAAATTAATACATAAGGATTTTCTAAAACAGCTTCCATTTTATCAACATTAGTAACAAAGTAAGCTGAGATATAGCCACGGTCAAACTGCATGCCTTCAACAATTTTTACTTCTGTTTCAGTACCTTTTGCTTCTTCAACTGTGATAACACCTTCTTTCTTTACTTTTTCCATTGCATTAGCAATCAACTTACCAATTGTAGCATCGTTGTTTGCAGAAATTGTAGCAACGTTCTCAATCATCTTATTGTCGTCGCCAACATTTTGTGATTGTTTCTTCAAGTTAGCCACAACTGCCTCAACAGCTTTGTCGATACCGCGTTTCAAATCCATAGGATTTGCACCAGCAGCTACATTTTTTAAACCTGCAGTAATAATAGCTTGCGCTAATACTGTTGCAGTTGTAGTTCCGTCTCCAGCTATGTCAGCTGTTTTGCTTGCAACTTCTTTTAATAGTTGAGCACCCATGTTCTCAACATTATCTTTTAACTCAATTTCTTTTGCTACCGTTACACCATCTTTGGTAATTTGTGGAGCACCAAATTTTTTGTCAATAATTACGTTACGTCCTTTTGGACCAAGAGTAACTTTTACTGCGTTTGCTAACGCATCTACACCGCGCTTCATTGCATCGCGTGCTTCAAGGTTGAATGTTATTGCTTTTGCCATTTTTTTTTGAATTATATATTATAGATTATGAATTATACATTAAATGCAAATAATGATTTATCATTCAGCATTTAGAATTGATTTAGATGATACAGAAAATATCTGATTCACGCATGATTAACAAGTCTTTGCCATCAACGTTTAATTCAGTTCCTGCATATTTTCCGTAAAGTACAGTATCACCAACTTTAACTGTCATTGGCTCATCTTTCTTGCCAGTACCTGCAGCTATAACTGTTCCGCGCATTGGTTTTTCTTTTGCAGTATCAGGAATAATGATTCCACCTGCTGTTTTTTCTTCTGCAGCTGCTGGTTCTACCAACACTCTGTCTGCAATGGGAGTTACTTTCATTTTATTTAATATTATAAATTAATAATTTTTTTTGTTGTATTACGCCGACCGACAGCAATTGTGCCAAGCAAAGGTTTGGCGCAAACTGTTGACAAAATTTCTTAAAATAAATTCCTCATACTGATTTTTTGGCAGACATAAGTCTAAATTTGACGAATGGATAAGTGCATTTTAAAGATTCATGTTTTAATTTGCAATTGTTACTTCAAAAAAATATTATGAATCAGAAAGAATCAATCGAAAGTTTAAATGTGGACGCTGCCTATGCATCCAAGTTTATAAACAACACCAATCGTCATGTTTTTTTAACAGGAAAAGCCGGTACTGGCAAAACAACTTTCCTGAAGCACATTATCAAGCATACATACAAAAATGCGGTAATTGTTGCACCTACAGGTATTGCAGCTATTAATGCGGGTGGTGTAACCATACACTCCATGTTTCAATTGCCCTTCGGAACATTTGTACCAAGCAATGTAAACGTAGGACAATTCAGCGAAAGCCAAAGGGTAAATACACCGCAAACCTTAACCAAAAATATGCAGATGCAGGTAACGAAGCGCCGCCTGCTGCAAGAATTAGAATTGTTGATTATTGATGAAGTAAGTATGCTTCGCGCAGATTTATTGGATGCTATTGATACTGTTTTACGGTCGGTAAGGCGCAAGCAGTTTGTGCCCTTCGGCGGAGTTCAAATACTTTTTATAGGAGATTTGTTGCAACTGCCACCAGTTATAAAAGACGATGAATGGAGTTTGATAAAACAACATTACAAAAGTGTATATTTTTTTGAAGCGATGGCATTGCAACAAAACAAACCATTGTATATTGAGTTGAGTAAAATTTATCGCCAATCGGATGATAAATTTATTGATATTCTTAATAATTTGCGCAACAACCAAGTTACCGAAAGTGATATTGAAGTTTTAAATTCTTTTTACAAATCTGATTTCAAACCTACTTCAAAAGAAAATTACATTCACCTTACAACTCATAATAATAAAGCGGATACGCTTAACAAAGAATCGCTAAAAGATTTAAAGGGTAAATCATACTTTTTTAAGGCGGAAATTGATGGTGAATTCAGTGAATTCTCTTATCCAATTGAGCAACTCCTCGAGCTGAAAATTGGTGCTCAAGTAATGTTTGTAAAAAACGACAATACTGGTCAACAACGTTTTTTCAATGGTAAAATAGCAGTGGTTGATAGCATTGAAGATGATGATATTTATGTGAAATTCGATGATAATTCACCAGTTTTAAAACTTGAACAATTTACTTGGGAAAACATTAAGTACACGCACAACGAAGTGACTAATGAAATAGAAGAAAAAGTAATTGGCAAGTTCATACAATTTCCTGTAAAATTAGCTTGGGCAATTACTGTACATAAAAGTCAAGGTTTAACTTTTTCGAAAGCCATAATTGATATTGGAAATGCATTTGCTCCAGGTCAAGTTTATGTAGCATTGTCGAGGCTTACCTCATTAGATGGTTTGGTGTTGAGTTCAAAAATAAATACAAGCAGCCTTAGTAACGATAAAACTATAGCCGAGTATTCAACAACAAAATCAGACACTTCAAAACTGAGTGACTTATTTGATGAAGAATCGAATAAATTTTTTAGAGAATATTTATTGCAATGTTTCAATTTTACTGACTTAGGAAACAAGTTACAGCAACATATTCAAAGCTATAGCATGGCAGAGAATAAATCATCAAAACAAAAATACAGCGCATGGGCTTTTGATTTGAAAAAAGAGTTTGATGAAACGAAGTTGTTTGCTGATAAATTTATACTGCAGCTAAACAATATTATTGGCTTTAAACAAGAAGGATATAAGCAACAATTATTTGAGAGAATACAAAAAGCGAAACAATATTTTGCGCCAATATTTAAGAAATTTTCTTCTAAGATTTTAGGTCAAATAGAAGTTGTAAAATCTGATAAAAAAGTAAAGGCCTACTTGCAAGAATTAGTTGAGTTAGATTCACTTTTTTATAAGCAACAATCGCAAATAAGTAAAGCTGAAGTGCTATTAAATGCTTCCATAAACAATACTGAATTTGTAAAAGAAAATTCAAGTTTGGCTGAAGAGAATAAGTTGCGCAAAGATGAAGCTGCAAAGGCTTTCGCAGAGGTTAAAAAACTTCCAAAAGAAAAATTAGTTGCATCAAAAACTTATACTGAAAAAGCAGAATCAAAAAAGAGTAAAAAGGAAAAGCACGACACAAAAAAAGAAAGCTATGACCAGTATAAATCAGGCAAAACAATAGAACAAATTGCAACTGAGCGCAACATGGTAGTAGGCACTATTGAAGGACATTTAGCACATTATGTTGGTTTAGGAATGCTAAACATTAATGACTTTGTGAGCAAAGAAAAATGTATGCATATTATTACAGTGGCTAAAGAAAAAGACACTTTAAATTCGGGAGAAATCAAGTCTGCTTTAGGCGATGAATATTCTTATTCAGAAATAAGAATGGTGCTTTCATACATGGAAAACATGAAGAAGTAGTTTCTTCATGCTAGAATTATTTGTTGTGAGTTTTGTAACTAACAGTATTTATTGCCGTACAACTTTAAAACGAAAAACAGATGATACAATTAAGCAACAACTGGATTACTGAAAACAGAATTGACTTTGAATACAAAAAGTACATCTTACTTGCTTATTTAAAAGAGGTAAAAAACTACTTTGATGAAAATAAGTTATACCCATCGCTATCAGAAATTGTAGTCCATTATGATAACCTAAAAAAAATAAAAGATAGCAAATCCGATTTTTTATTTCGATTACCTAAATTACTTAACAGCATTGATTTGTCTAATGCTCAACTTAAATATGAAACACAACTTGAAAGCGATTTAATATTAAGTGAAATTGAAGCAATAATTGACTTTTCATTGCCACAATTTTTAAGTTACCTTGAGCAAGGAAAAGATATTTTTGAATTTGTAGAAAAGGAAATGAATATCGAACCAATTGGATTGGTTCCTCTACAAAATAAGTTTGGCTATTTGTTTATTAAAGATGGAGCAAAGTCTGATACTCGTGTGTATGAATATGCTATCAGTATAATTGAACAACCCAACGAAAGAGTCAACACACTTAAAACTAATTATATTAAAACATATAACGCTTCTATTTCTCATACCTATAACTTTATCAAAACTGATATTTTAAGAGAATTTAAAGTGTTCTCAAATCCAGCTGTATTTGCAATTGAAACACCATTGCAATTCCCTTTTGATGAAACTTTGCTACCAGTAGCCAAAAGGTTATTTCTTAAGAAATATCAGAAGTGATTTAATTCCAAAATTCATCGCGTATCACTCATAGTTTATTTCTTTCATTTTTAGAATATTGTTGAATGTAAAAACAGTGTTAGTTTTATCAATTAAATTATTTTAAAAATATGAATTCTCAAGAGCAAAATAATGATAGTATAAAATCATCATTGCTTTACAGCGAAGACCTTGCGCCAGTCCTTGAAAAGCAACGCACCTGGGGAACATGGAACTATGCTGCATTATGGATTAGCATGAGTTTGTGCATACCTACTTATATGCTTGCAAGCTCACTCATACAAGGCGGAATGAATTGGTGGCAAGCAATTCTCACCATATTTTTAGGCAATACAGTTGTGCTTATTCCAATGATTTTAAACGGTCATGCCGGCGCAAAATATGGCATTCCTTTTCCTGTGTTGGCCCGTGCAAGTTTTGGTGTAAAGGGTGCAAATATACCTGCTCTTTTGCGTGCAATTGTTGCATGTGGTTGGTTCGGAATTCAAACGTGGATTGGTGGTTCGGCATTATTTCAAATGTTTCAATTATGGTTTCCAGCACTCAATAATTTACCTCAACTTTTTCCAATTTCTTGGGGGTTACAAACAGGGCCAGCTATTTCATTTTTACTTTTTTGGGTATTGAACATGTATATAGTTTATCTAGGTGTTGACAGTATAAAAAAGTTACTTGTTTTTAAAGCTTTCTTTTTACCAATAGCAGCATTAGCCTTGTTGTTTTGGGCTATTGCAGCAGGCAATGGTCTTGGTCCAATTTTGAATCAACCATCAAAATTTGCCACTAC
>Ga0114959_10004635_pt1 | contig 10494 bp, 10 predicted proteins | sample C_130625_EF_Meta_FD_87317 | JGI IMG/M metagenome (GOLD analysis project Ga0114959, IMG submission 87317) | Freshwater microbial communities from Lake Croche, Canada to study carbon cycling - C_130625_EF_MetaG | ecosystem: Environmental > Aquatic > Freshwater > Lake | place: Lake Croche, Canada...
AGGTCGAGAACCAATTCGCGCTCGCGGAAGCCAAAAATCATTGCCGTGAGGGCGCCAAGTTCCATACCGCCGGTAGCAAGGCACACCAAGTGCGATGACACTCGATTGAGTTCCATAAGCAGTACACGCAAGACAGTGGCACGCTCAGGGATTTGATCGGTGATGCCAAGCAACTTCTCAACGGCGAGGCAGTATGCCGTCTCATTGAAGAACGGTGAGAGGTAATCCATGCGCGTTACATACGTAACGCCCTGCGTCCAGGTGCGGTACTCGAGGTTCTTTTCGATACCGGTGTGCAGGTACCCGATGGTGCAGCGGGTTTCGGTTACGGTCTCGCCATCAAGTTCAAGAATGATGCGCAGCACACCGTGCGTGGAGGGGTGCTGCGGCCCCATGTTGACCACGAGCCGCTCGCGCTCGCCCTCGTTTGGCGCCTCGATTGAATCCCAGTCGCCACCGCTGACCGTGAAGATGCGTCCTTCGGTGGTGTCGTAGGCAGTGGCGTAGACATCGTCGTCAAGTAGTTCGTCGTCAAGTAGCTCGCCGTTGAGTAGCTCGCCGTCGAATTCTTCACCGTCGAGATACTCGGGCTCGCTCAATGGCGAAGCCCACGGGTTCTCGGGCGTTTCGGGCGGAAGATCAGTAGGAATGCTCATCAGGAGTAGCTCCTGCGCTCGTCGGGCGGGGGGATGGTGGCTCCCTTGTACTGCACCGGAATACCTCCGAGTGGGTAGTCCTTGCGCTGCGGGTGACCGGGCCAATCGTCGGGCATCATGATGCGCGTCAGGCCGGGGTGATCGTCGAAAATGATGCCGAAGAAGTCGTAGGTTTCGCGTTCATGCCAGTCGGCCGTGGGATACACAGGCACCAACGAGGGCACATGCGGGTCGGCGTCGGGAGCCGTGGTTTCCAAACGGATTCGGCGATTGTGCGTGATGCTCTGCAGGTGCACCGCAACGTGAAGTTCGCGGCCAGCATCGCCGGGCCAATGCACTCCGGAAAGACTTGAGAGGAACTCAAACCGAAGTCCGGGCTCATCGCGCAACGTTTGGGCAACCTCACGGAAGTTTTCGCGCTCGACCATGAACGTGATTTCACCGCGATCGACGACCACCGAGCGAATCGACGAGCGTGCAATGCCGGCGGCATCCATGCTCGCCTCAAGCTCATCAGCGAGATCGTCGAACCACTCGCCGTAGGGCCGCGAAGCCGGTGCCGGCAGGGTCACCTGCTTGATCAGGCCACCAAACCCTGAGGTGTCTCCTGACCCGGAGGCTCCGAATGCACCTCGGCGAACTTCAACAACATCAATCGTTGCGGCGCCCTCAGGCACCACAATCTGATCGGGGGTTTCGCTCACCGCAGCAACCCCTTTTGATCAATAAGCGGAGTTGCTGACAGTGCGGCTAGTTCGAGCGTACGAACTTCGTTTTCGCGATTGGCTCCGAGCCGAGTGTCTTGAATCTGATCATGCAATTTCAAGATGGCATCCATCAGCATTTCGGGCCGAGGTGGGCAGCCCGGCAAGTAGATGTCGACCGGAACAATGTGGTCAACGCCCTGAACAATGGCGTAGTTGTTGAACATGCCACCGCTTGAGGCGCAAACACCCATCGCCAAAACCCACTTGGGCTCAGGCATCTGGTCGTAAATCTGGCGAAGTACTGGGGCCATCTTCTGGCTCACTCGACCGGCCACGATCATCAGGTCGGCTTGGCGAGGCGAGGCGCGGAATACCTCCATGCCAAATCGGGCCAAGTCATAGCGACCAGCACCGGAGGCCATCATCTCGATCGCGCAGCAGGCCAGGCCGAAGGTGGCAGGCCACAGCGAGTTCTTGCGTGCGTAACCGGCCAATTTCTCAACGCTGGTGAGCAGAACCCCGCTCGGCAGCTTCTCTTCAAGACCCATTAGTTACTCCTTTAGTCCCACTCGAGTCCGCCGCGGCGCCACACGTAGGCATAAACGCAGAACAGCGTGACGATGAACAGGAGCATCTCGACAAAACCAAATATTCCGAGCTGATCGAATGAGACGGCCCATGGATAGAGGAAGACGATTTCGATGTCGAAGATGATGAACAGCATCGCCGTGAGGTAGTACTTCACCGGAAACCGGCCGCCACCAATTGGCTGCGGAGTCGGTTCGATACCGCACTCGTATGCGTCGAGTTTGGCCCGGTTGTAACGCTTGGGGCCAACGATGCTGGCGGTAACCACCGAAATCAGGGCAAAAACCCCTGCGAGGGCCCCCAAAGTAAGAATCGGGATGGCGGCGTTCACGCTCGGCTATCCCCTTCCGGCAGACGATGGTCACGGTTCACACATGCAACACCAATGAGCAGATCAAACGATTGTGAATCTCTTCACGATGTCGTCTCGAAGTCTAGACCAGCGGCTGCCACCGAACCACCCGGCTCCGGCCCCACGCAGGGCGCGTGTCAGCAACCGGTGCGAGGATAGGCACGTGAGCCGCGCTGACCTAGGAAAGTCTCCCGAAGACGTCGCCTCGATGTTCGACGACGTGGCCGAGCGCTACGACATCACCAATGATGTTTTGGCTTTGGGACAGACCCGGCTGTGGCGTCGAGCTGTTGTCAACGCCGTCGCCCCTGTGCCCGGCGATATCGTGCTTGACCTCGCCGCCGGCACGGCAACGTCAAGCGAACCGTTTCGAGCTAGAGGGGCTTACGTCGTTCCGTGCGACTTCTCTCTTGGCATGCTGCGCGTGGGTAAGCGTCGGCAACCTGAACTTCCACTCACCGCCGGCGACGCCCTCAACCTGCCATTTGCCGACGGGTCATTCGATGCGGCCACCATGTCATTCGGACTGCGCAACGTGGCCGATGTTGATCGAGCGCTGAGCGAACTATTTCGGGTGGTCAAACCGGGTGGGCGCGTGGTGATTTGCGAATTTAGTCATCCCACGTGGGGCCCGATGCGAACCGCGTATTCCGAATACCTCATGGGCGCGTTGCCTTCGGTGGCCCGGGCCGTTTCGAGCAATCCTGACGCCTACGTTTACCTAGCCGAGTCGATTCAGGCCTGGCCTCAGCAGAGCGAACTCGCGTCGATGATGATTTCGGCCGGCTGGCGTGAGGTTGAGTGGCTCAACCTCACCGGTGGAATCGTGGCACTACATCGGGGACGCAAAGAGTTCTAAGGCGCAGTCAAGCAGCTAGCGAAGTGCTCCGCGCATAGCCTCGAACTTCGCATCACTTTCGGCAAATTCTGAATCGGCCGTTGACCCGGCCACGATTCCGCACCCGGCAAACAGTCGCATCTGGTTCGCGTTTTCCGGATCGATTTGAGCGCACCGAAGGGCGATTCCGAACTCACCGTCGCCGTTAGCATCGAGCCACCCCACCGGGCCGGCGTAGCGTCCGCGATCCATCGATTCGAGTTCGCGAATCAGAGCGAAAGCACGCTCGGTGGGCGTGCCACAGACGGCGGCTGTCGGATGCAGCGACGCGGCCAAGGCCAACACTGGCGCGCCATCAACTAACTCACCGGTGACATCGGTCGCCAGATGCTGAACATTGGAAAGACGCAACAGTCGAGGGCGCTCTGGTACGTCGAGGTCGGTGCAGTGAGCGGCCAACGCTGCCGCGACTGATCCGACGGCGTACCTGTGTTCTTCGTGATCTTTGTCGCTGGCCAGCAACATCTGAGCCAATCGGGCATCTTTTCCAGAATCAGCAGAGGCGCGAATCGTTCCGGCCAGAACGCGCGACGTGACGTGGTCGCCCGTTCGACGCACGAGCAACTCTGGGGTGGCTCCAACCAAACCATCGACCGCGAAAGTCCAGCACTCTGGATATTCCGAGGCCAACCGCTCAAGCAGCACCCGAGAATCAATCGGCGAATCGGCAGTAACTGTGATGTCGCGCGCGAGCACCACCTTGTCGATGCCACCGAGAGCAATGCGTTCGACAGCTACATCAACCGCCTGCTTCCACGATTCAACAGAACGACTACCTTCGCCGAAGGTCACCGTCAGCTCATCGTCGCCGCGATCATCAACCGAACCGATCAATGAGACGGTCGGAATTGGGTTAGCGGCGGTGCTGATCTGGGTTAGCCACGCCACTCCGTCTCGCAGACCCACAACTACTCGCGGCACCACCACAACCGATTGTCCGGGATCAGGATCAAAGGCAAATGAGGCAAAGGCGACGGCCCCGGTTCCGGGTAAATTCACCGTGTTGTCGACGTCGGCATCACGCACTAGGGCAGACCACCAGCGCTGCGCCCGCGAGAAACGCTCGGCACCACTGAACTCCATGCGGGCAGCTTCGCCCCAGGCCACGAGTCCTTCACCACGGCGCACCCACGACAGCGAGCCCTCGGCTGGGAGTAGTGAAAGCAGTGCCCCTGGGTGATCGATCGCGACCGTGCGAACCGTCAGCGACGGAACGGGCGAGGATGCGGTGGCAATTGCAGTACTCATGATGGTTCAAGCGTAGGGCGAAGTTGGCAAGAGCGCAGCGCCGGCGTAGGTGATACCCACCACCTTTGCCTTCGCGCGACTAGCGTGGGGTGATGCAGCCAGCGGCGACCGAACAAACCGGCCTCTGGCGGTTGCGGCTAGAGATTGATGACAGCCAAATTGCCGCCGAACAAATCGCCGCAGTGCTTCAATCGCTCGCGGCTCGCTTGATTAACGCCGACACCCTTGCCACCGACGACGATGGCTCGCGCACTATTGACTTACTCATCTCCGGGGCCACAACCCTCACATCAGACGACCTCGCATCGGCCATGACCCCCGTGGCCCGAAAGATTTATCTACGACCAGCGCGGGCGGCCGATGCGCGCGACACCGCTATTCGCGTGCTCGATGGTGTGACTGCGATCTTGAACGACCCGGCATCGGTGCCCAAACAAATCGCCGACTTGATCGAGGCTGACTCGTTCGAACTGGTCGGGGCACTCGACGGAACCGATGACCAAACCGATGTACTTCGCCTGCAGTGGACTCCCAATCATCACATCGTGTTGCGCCGAGACTGGGCACCATTTAGTCGAGCCGAGCAATCGCGAGCATCCGCCGCAATGCGGTTAGCCGAGGCGATGGCCAGGCTCGATCCGCCCGACCCCGCACACAGTTGGGTCGAGGAATTGCCCGGCGGCAGCATGGTATGGATTCGGCTGGCACGTCCGGAAGACGCAGATGCAGTGGCTGCCATGCTCGACCGATGCAGCGAGCGCACGATCTCGTCGCGGTATTTCCGAAACGTCACCAGCTGGCGTGATCTCACGTTGCGACGTATGGCCGGCGGCCACCCCGGCGCCAGCATTGTGGTGATGGCTGAAAACGGACACATCGTCGGCCTCGGAAACGTGTTTCCGATCGACACCGCGTTGCCGGGCCGCACTGCCGAGATCGCGATGCTTGTTGACGATGAGCATCAGGGCCTTGGCATCGGTCGGCGGCTACTAAGCCACCTCATCGACATCGCCCGCCGACTTGACTTCGACAACGTGGTTGCCAGCGTTTTAGCTGACAATCGGGTGATGCTCGGCCTGCTCGATCAGTGCGGCGTGCAATGGACTCGCAGAGTTGAATCGGGCGTTACGGAGTTTGAGGCATCGCTGCCACAGCGGCGCTGACTGCGACCTGCAGTTGCTCAACTAGGGCGGCTTCATCCCTGCGTGATCCGGTGTTAGCAACAATCACCTGAATGCCGCCTAGTTGCACACAATCGTCTACGGCTGCGATGAACTCGAGATTGCTGGCAACCGTGCGTGCAGGAATGCCATATGCCCGTGCCACCGCTGCGACATCGCGCCCGTGCGGTGTGCCGAACACCCGCTCAAAATCATTCGCGAAACGAGGTTGGCCCTGTTCCAGCGAGCCGAAAATTCCGCCACCATCGTTATCGATCACCACAATCACCAGGTTCGGTTGCACCTCATCGCTACCAAGCAGCAATGCATTGATGTCATAGAGAAAGGCCAAATCTCCAATGAGCGCGTAGCCGGTTGAGCCGCCGTCTCGCTGATGCGCGAGCGAGATTCCGATTGCAGTCGACATCAGACCATCAATTCCAGACGCGCCGCGGTTACCTACCACCAGAGGCATGCGGGCCTGCGGCAATGCGTACGCCTCAACATGGCGCACCGGCCACGAAGCAGCCACGAGCACTACCCCGGCGGCATCGGCCTGTGCCATCAACAGTCGGGCAGCTGCCGGCGCGCTGACCTGACCCTCGTGATCAAGCAACGAGCTGATGGCGTCGTCGGCAACTTCGGCGGCACGAACCCACTCGGCCAGCCACTGGGAATCATGCTCGAATTCTTCGGGTGGCTCAGGCACAGCGCTGAGCACTCGACTCGATGTGCGCAATGGATCAGCCCATCGAGTGGCCGGCCGTGGGTCAACAACAACGTGCCGATCAGCCGAGGCGATCAATCGCATGGTCGAACGGCTCAAGCCAACGCGCCCGACAGTGATCACCAATTCAGGCACGTGGCTTGCGGCGAAAACTTCATCGGCCAACAGCAGCGGGGCGTGCGCAATGAGTGCGTCTGAGTCAATTTCGGGTAGTCCGCTGGGTTCGGTGAGTAATGGCCACCCGCATGCATCAGCAAGGTCGGCCGCTGCCTCGCGGCATTCGTCATCGATCGGGTCGCCCACGATGATCAAACCCCGTTTGGGCAACGGCCCATCGCTGGCCAACGCTTGGTCGATCGGCAAGACCATCGCAGCGGTAAGCCGGTCGTCTACGTGCACGGTGGGATTAGCGATCACCGCGGCCACCAACTGATCGTCAGTGTCGTTGGGCACGAGCGGATCTCGAAATGCCACGTTGAGGTGTACCGGGCCGGCATCGAATGGATCGCGTGCAACAGCCACCGCTCGCGAAATTATCGACTGAACCGTGCGAAGTGACCGCTGCTCGACGATCTCGATTGCTGGCACGTCAGCCGACCACCGGATGACTCCGCCGAACAAACCGACCTGGTCGATCGTTTGGTTGGCTCCGACCCCGCGCAACTCGACCGGACGATCGGCCGTAATCGCCATCACGCTCACGGCCGAATATGAGGCTTCGACCAATGCGGGCAGCAACTCGGCAGCGGCCGTGCCACTGGTTACCACCACAGGTACCGGCAGGGCACTTCTCTTTGCCAAACCCAGCGCCAAGAATCCGGCCGTGCGCTCATCGACCCGAACATGCAGTTTCAGTTCACCGCGGCGCTCGGCAGCGGCTAGTTCTAGCGACAATGGTGCGTTTCGGCTTCCAGGAGCCAGCACAACGTCGATAACCCCGTTTGAAACCAAAGCCGCCACAAGTACCCGGGCAACAGCGGTGCTGGGGTTCAACGACGATTCAGTGACCACGCTGAGACCCTATTGCGTATGCCCGACTCAAACGATCGAACCACCAGTCGCGGCGCTGCACACTCATCGCCTGCGTCACCTGGTGCAGGGCCGCGGGGTCGGGGGTTATGCGTTCGACCGTAAGCAATCCAGCGCGTGGAAGCAGCCGATCACTCACCACATCGGCAGCCAATAAAGATCCGGTGCCGAGGCCGCAGGCACCAAACAATTGCGGAAGTGCGCCGGCTAGGGCAAGGCCCGCGCCTAAACCAACCGCCGAATCCAAGGCACCCGAAACCACACACGGAACTCCGGCTGCGGCCACCACTTCAAGGGCCCGGGCCACACCTCCTAGCGGAGCAGCCTTCACAACCAATAAATCAACAGCCCCCTCGGCCGCCGCTCGTTCAGGGTCGGCGGCTGTACGAATCGACTCATCGGCCGCGATCGGTACGTCGACCCGCTGCCTCAATTGCGCAAGTTCGGCCAACGTTGCACAAGGCTGTTCGGCGTACTGCAAACTACCGGCGGCCTCTTGCAGCGCGACTAGGGCCACCTCGGCTTCATCAACCGACCACACAGCATTGGCGTCAATTCGAATGTGTCCGTCAACTGCGCATTCATCAAGGGCCGCACGAACAGCTGCGACTCGAGCGACATCGCTTGGCAAGGTGGTGAGACCGCGGTTCGGTTCACCCACTTTGATCTTCACCGTTGTGCAGCCTTGTTCGCGCACGGCCGCTAGCGTCAACTCGAACGCGTCGTTGGCCGACGTGCCGGGAATGATCGCGTTCACCGGAATGCTCGTGCGAACCGGGGCCGGCCACGTTGCGTACGCCGCTTCGACGGCACCTGCAAGCCACTGAGCTGCCACGTCGTCGGAATACTCGACAAAGGGAGCCCACTCACCCCAACCGGATGGGCCATCGATCAGCAACCCCTCGCGATGATCGACACCCCTGAACGTGCGACGAAGGGGCAAAGTGAAGGGCACCGCAGCGGCGCGGAGGTCGTCGAACGATGGCCACAACACCCTTCTAGGCTAGTCGTGATGAAGCAGACCGCGAGTGCTCTCACCGTGCCGGCCGGTGCGAGCGGTGCTGAGCAGGCTTACCTCGCGATGACCCACGTGCTCAACGGCGATGGCCCGCCGATGGCCTTGCTCGCCGAATCTGGCGGCCACGGCAACAAACAACGAGCCGCCGCCGTACTCGACGAGCCACTCGAGCACGAAGGAATTGCCGCGATCATCACCACCAGCGGCTCAAGTGGAGATCCTCAGGCCGTGCTGTTGCCCGGAACAGCGCTGATGTCTGCCGCGCGTGCCACGCACACATGGCTGCCTGAGGGCCCCGGACGCTGGCTGGTGGCCATGCCGGTAACCGCCGTTGGTGGACTCATGACATTGGTACGCGCGATTGATGCCGGCGTCGAACCCGTGTACTGGCCCGGCATCGGTGGCGCCGAGTCGTTTACCGCCGAATCATTTCTTCCACCCGCACGCGAGGCACTCAATCGATCGTTAGCCGATGCAGCACCGAACTATGTCTCTCTTGTTCCGACGCAACTTTCACGCTTGGTTGATTCAGGTGGTGAAGCACTCGATCTATTGGCCCAGTTCTCTTACGTACTCATTGGCGCTGCCGCTCTTGCCACCAGCATTCGCGAACGGGCCCAGGCCGCCGGCATTCGGCTGACCTCAACGTACGGAGCCACCGAAACGTGCGGAGGTGTGGTGTACGACGGCGTACCTCTTGCTGGGGTGAGCGTGCACACTGATCCTGAAAGTGAGGGCCAGATCGTTTTTGGCGGACCAACCATCGCAGCGGGTTACCGTGCCAACGCCGAACTGAATCGGCGCACTTTTGTCGATGGAACCTTTCGCAGTTCAGATCTAGGACGCATCGACAACGGTGTTCTTTCTGTTCTCGGCCGAACTGACGACGTGATCAAAGTTGGCGGATCAAAAGTGTCATTGAACGCGATCGCCGACGTGATCCGGGGCCTTGCCGGTGTCAGCGATGTTGCCGTCATCGCAATAGCCGACGACGAGTGGGGGCAGCGCGCCGTTGCCCTGGTAATCGGCGAAACCGAAGGCGTCGTGGCGGCCGTCGATGCTGCTATCGGTCGCACCCGCCTTGAGGTGCGCAGCCTAGATTCGCTGCCTTACCTGCCCAACGGCAAGATTGACCGCATGACCTTACGCCGCGATCTCGAGGAAGGCTGATGGCCACCGCCGCACAGTGGTTCGAGGGTGCACGCCCGCGCACACTTCCGGCGGCCTTCGCTCCGGTGATCGCCGGCACTGCTGTCGCCGACTTTGAACGCGGCGGCACCATCAATCTCACGCGGGCGTTGCTTGCCCTGATTGTCGCCTTGGCTTTGCAGGTGGGCGTGAATTACTCCAACGACTACAGCGACGGAATTCGCGGAACCGACGAGCAACGCGTGGGACCAGTTCGGCTGGTGGGTCAAAAATTGGCTGACCCGGCCGCTGTTAAGCGCGCCGCCATCTTGAGCTTCGCAATCGCCGCGTTTGCCGGGCTTGCTCTCACCCTGCTCACCGGGGCTTGGTGGCTCTTGCTAGTGGGCGCGGCGGCCATAGCTGCTGCATGGCTCTACACCGGCGGACCTAGCCCCTACGGCTACGCAGGTCTCGGCGAAGTTTTCGTATTCTTGTTTTTCGGCGTAGTTGCCACGATGGGGTCAGCATTCGTGCAGACCGAAAACCTCACTGGGCTCGCCGCGCTGACCAGCGTGGGCATCGGAGCCCTGTCGTGCGCGATCTTGGTTACCAACAATCTTCGAGACATTCCCGGCGACACTGTTTCAGGAAAGAACACTCTGGCTGTGCGCATCGGCGATCGGGCCACTCGACGCTTCTACTGCATCTTGTTATCGGCAGCGCTAATCGTTGTGGTGCTCATTGCGGCAATGAGTACTTGGTGGACACTGCTTGCGCTGCTGGTGGGGGCCCTGATGGCCGCTCCAGTGAAGATCGTGCTGTCGGGTGCTGAAGGTCGCGCGCTGATTCCCGTGCTCGCCGGCACCGGCCGAGTACTGCTGGCGTACTCGATTGCACTCGGGGTAGGCCTGACAATTGGGGCGCTCACATGAGTGAGAAAAGGTTCGCTCTACTTCGCTACACCGTGATTCGACTGGTGATAT
>Ga0114959_10004636_pt1 | contig 10493 bp, 11 predicted proteins | sample C_130625_EF_Meta_FD_87317 | JGI IMG/M metagenome (GOLD analysis project Ga0114959, IMG submission 87317) | Freshwater microbial communities from Lake Croche, Canada to study carbon cycling - C_130625_EF_MetaG | ecosystem: Environmental > Aquatic > Freshwater > Lake | place: Lake Croche, Canada...
CTTCGGCCAGGGAGCAGAGAAAACCGGTACACCCCGTTTCAAAATTCCTGCCTTTTCCATTCCCAAATTTGTCCAGCCCTGCCCCAAAACCGCCTCGTGATCCAGCCCTAATGAGGTCAATACACAACACTCCGGCATGACCACATTGGTCGCATCCAGTCGCCCCCCCAATCCCGTTTCCCAAACCACAAAATCTACTTTCGCTTCTCGAAAAATTCGCAATGCCACCGCCGTCGTAGCCTCGAAAAAAGTGGGTCGCCCCCTCGCCGGCCACTTCCCAATCGCTCGAATCACCGCCTCCACACTTCTGCACAGCATCTCATTCCCCACCATGACTCCCCCACAGCGAAATCGCTCCCGAAACTCCACCAAATGCGGCGAAGTATATAGACCAGAAAAAAATCCCGCTTCTCGTAGTATGGAGTCGATCGCCGCCGCCGTGGAACCCTTTCCATTCGTGCCCGCCAAGTGAATAAAATTAAGTCCCTGCTCCGGATGCCCTAATTGCGCGAGCAACTTCCTCATCCGCTCGAGACCGGGCTGTATGCCCGCAGCACAAACCCGTTCCAACCGATCGACCGAATCGAGCCGCTTCAGAGGTAGTGGAGGAGACGCGCTAACGTCCCCTTCATCTCGTTACGAGATACAATCATATCGATCAATCCATGCTCATGGAGAAATTCGGAGGTCTGAAACTCCTTGGGTAGCTCCTGCTGGGTCGTTTCCCGAATCACTCTCGCCCCCGCAAAGCCGATCATCGCTTTCGGCTCAGCAATAATAATATCCCCTAGGGAGGCAAAGCTGGCCATCACACCCGCCATCGTCGGATTGGTCAGAACGGAAATAAAGGGCAGCCCGACTCCTCCCAACTTCGCGAGCGCTCCACTTGTTTTCGCCATCTGCATCAGACTAAACATCCCCTCGTACATCCGAGCTCCCCCCGAGGCGGAAAAAATAATCACGGGCATCCGCTTGGCCAATCCTCGCTCAATGGTCCGCGTGACCTTCTCTCCCACCACCACCCCCATACTTCCACCTAAAAAAGCGAACTCCATCGCCGCTAACGAAACCTCTCGCCCCCCAATCTTTCCCGTTCCACTCACCATCGCATCAGGCATTCCTGTTTTTTTGCGATTTGCCTTTAACTTGCTGGCGTAACTCGCCACTCCCTTAAACTGAAGAACATCCACCGCCTCCATCTTTGCGTCGTGCTCCTGAAATTTTCCCCCATCACAAATCGAAAGAAGCCTCTCTCTTGCGCCGAAAGGAAAATGGTGATCACACTTGGGGCAGACCTGATGACTTTTCTTGAGAACCTGGTTGTACACCACCTCCCCGCACCCCGAACACTTCGTCCACAATCCGCTCGGCACACCCCGAGGCCGAGGCTTCGCCTCTTTGCGGGGTTCATATTTTCGTCGCTCAAATACTGCCATAAGGGTGAATTATCCTCGAGCTACTGTCAGAGCCGCCACTTCCTCGGCTCCTGCTTGTTTCAGGACCCGTGCACATGCATCTGCGGTAGCTCCTGTCGTAAACACGTCATCGCATAGTAGCAATCGCCGCCCCCGTGGGTCAAACCCCGGAGCTAGAGCCAATGCCCCCCGCAAGTTGCGCAAACGCTCCGCTCGCCGCAACCGGGCCTGAGGCGGAGTTGGCTGAATCCGAACCAGCCCCTCCTCCACTCCAATTCCCACCTTCGCCCCCAACCAACCCGCTATCTCGGCACTCTGATTAAATCCCCTCTCCCTTCTTCGCACTCCGTGAAGCGGTACCGGCACCAACGCATCCCACCTTTCCTGCGAATAATATTGCCGAAATCCATCTCGCATCCACCTTCCCAGCCACGGCCGCAACGAGTACTCCCGCTCATACTTAAATCGAAGAATCACCTCGCGTACCGTTCCCACAGCACGATACGCCGCCCGCACTCTCCCCAAAGCCCACCTCCTTCCCTCACAGTTGCTACAAAGAAAATCTCCCGGTGCATGCCTCGCATAGGGCTCTGCACACCTGGAACAAAATGGCTCCTCAAGACGAACCCACGGACGAGCAGGTCGCCCTACAGGGAAAATGAAACCACGGATCGCCTCAACCCAAAGTCGCACGAATCGGTCGCCCCCAAAAAGCAAAGGTTACGATCAAAAGAAGAAGAAAAGGCAACGGCCCCGCATCCAAGATGGACCCCACCATCCCTCCACCGCTTGCGGCACCGGCGGGCAGGCACTCTCCACCCAACGCACCCCCCCCACCCAACCTGCATGCAGCCCGATTGCACCCGCCAAAGATTGCTGATTCCAAACCACTCTTACCAAAATGAATCCAATCAAAACCAAACCCGCCAATTTCCAAAGATGCCCCGTCCCACTCCACAACTCCAAACTCCCCCACGCCAAAAACCCCGCACCCCACCCGCCCCCTCCATCCCAACCCACCCCCGGCCGAATAAAGTGCGCAACTGCGAAGATCAGCGCTCCAACAAATACCCCCACTCCCACTCTCCGCTCACCCAAAGCCCTCCACCACGCCAGACCCAACACCCCCCGAAAAAAATACTCCTCCAACACCCCCACCAGCAACCCCGTCCCCATCGCCCCCGCCCACACCCTCACTGCAGGCCACCCACCCCATCCCCTCACCCCCAAAACCACCTGCACTGGTACAACCAATGCCACCACTCCCAAACCTACCCCTGCCCATAACCCCGCCCTTCCCAACTCTCTCCTCCATCTTTTCGCATCCACCCACCTCCGCGGATCCTCCCCCCACCAGCGTAGAAGACCTACAGCCAAAACCAGCGCCACCACCAGCTCCACTCTCCCGAAAATCCGCGCGAAGGGAAAAATCCCAGGGGCCAATCCCTCCACTCCCCTTGCCACCGGCCATGCCAACACCGAGGTCAAAAATATCCACAACCCAAAATATCCTAAAATTCCTATGACTCCTCGGTTCACGCTCTTATCTTGCGCATTTTCCACCACCCACCGCCACCCTTTTCCCGCTCCCCCAGCGTTGCCCCCTTCTTTATCATCGGTTATCATCCGACCTGATCATGGCCGAAGCCAAACCCATCGCGCACCTCGACTTCGAGAAGCCTCTGGCTGAGCTAGAAAAGCGAATCGAGGAGCTTCGCAAGCTTTCTGGCAAGCAAAAGCTGGGTGCCGAGGCCGAAATCACCTCCCTGCAAAAGAAGTGGGCCTCCGCACGCCAAGAGGTCTATGGGAACCTTACCCCTTGGCAACGCATCCAAATCGTTCGCCACCCCCAACGCCCCTACCTCCTCGACTACCTCCGCCAAGGAGCCACCGAGCTCTTCGAACTGGGGGGCGATCGCGCTTTCGGGGAAGACCGAGCCCTCGTGGGCGGACTTGCCACCCTCAACGACCAGCGCGTGGTCTTTCTCGGCCACCAAAAAGGCCGCGATACCAAAGAAAATCTGATGCGCAATTTCGGCTGCGCTCACCCCGAGGGATATCGAAAAGCCCTTCGCCTCATGCGCCTGGCCGATCGCTTCCGTCTCCCCATCATCACCTTCATCGACACTCCCGGCGCCTTCCCCGGCGTTGCCAGTGAGGAGCGTCACGTCGCCGAAGCCATCGCCGTCAATATTCGTGAAATGTTTAATCTCCGCGTTCCCATCATCGCTGTCGTCATCGGAGAAGGCGGCAGCGGAGGTGCACTCGGAATCGGTGTCGCCAACCGCGTCCTCATTTTGGAAAACGCCTACTACTCCGTCATCTCTCCCGAAGGCTGTGCCAGCATTCTCTGGAAAGATCGCGCCTTTGCCCCTCAAGCCGCCGAGGCTCTCCGCATCTCCTCAAAAGATCTGCTCGAACTGGGTCTCGTGGACGAAGTGATCCCCGAACCCACCGGTGGAGCCCACCGGGATTGGAAGACCACCATCACCACCACGATGGATCGCATCCGGCATCACCTTTCAGAATTAATTCAACTCCCCGCTCCTCGCTTGATCGAAACACGCCACGAACGCTTTCGCGCTATCGGCACAATTCAAGAACCGTAATCTATCCCTCTTCGCCGATTTTCCCTAACTCGTCCCGTATTCGAGCCGCCTCTTCAAACTGCTCCTTCCCCACCGCCGTACTCAAATCCTCCTGCAGCCGCTTCTTGCTCGGCTTTCGTAAGCCCTTCGGAACTTTTCCCGCATGCCTTGTTCCCTTCTGACAATCATTCAGCACATCCTGAAGGAGAGTCGCAAACACCCCGTAACAATCGCCACAACCCAAACGCCCCGTTTTTCGAACATCCTCGGAAGTAAATCCACACGTCGGACACTTATTGGAAGCGGCAGGGGTCGGCGTTGGAATGAGTAACGATTTGGCAGAAATCTCCTTAATCTCGTTTTCTACAGCCGCAGCAGGATCTTCTTTTCCTTTGCTCGCCGCCAATTTTGAAACCGATCCCCAAATGTCGAAATCCACTAAATCTTTTTGCGCCAACTGGGGAATACACTTTTCACACACGTGAACATCGATCGACTTGGCGTTGACCAACTTGCTTAAATGGCACGTTGCCTGGTTGCCTGGACAGAAGGTGCACTCCATAACTGAAAATTAACCATGCCCACCCCACTAGGCAAACCCCCCGCCCAAGACTCCATCTGGTTGTCCTCCAAAGTTTGGGAACAGATCGTTGCCACGGGTACCGACACCTTCCTTGCCGCTTACGGCCCAGGAATCCGTGCCGAACGCTGGGGTAACTCCCTGCGCTGGATTCACTCCGCCCCACTCCCAACTCCACCCCCTACACCACCTTCCTCCCTTTCATGGGAGCCCACCCAAATCATTTCTCAAGAAGACTCCTCCACCACATCCACTTTTCTTCTTGGCGACCAGTTCCAAACGGAAGGAACTGAACTTGGTTTACGCTATGAAATTGATCTCTCCCCAGGGATCGCACCTGGACTCTTTCCCGATCAACGGGAAAATCGCCGCCACCTCGCCTCTCTTCGCCCCACCCGCCTTCTCAATCTCTTTGCCCACACCTGCGCTTTCGGCGTCTTAGCCGCCTCTGTCGGAGCAGAAACTCTCAACATCGACTCCTCCGCTCGCTCCCTTGCCCGCGGCAAAAGTAACTACGAGCGAAATCAACTCCGTGGATCTTCTCACCGGTTTTGGACGGAGGATGTCCGCAAAGTCCTCCCCCGCTTGGCACGCCGTGGCGAAACCTTCGATTCCATTATTCTCGATCCACCCACCTTCTCTCATGGGGGACGAGGCCGCGCCTTCCGCATCCATCGAGAGCTCGAACCCCTCCTTCTTGCCTGCCTTCCTCTGCTCGCCCCCCAAGGATCCCTTCTCCTGTCGATCAATCAGGCGGAAACCACCCCCGCTGATCTCCTTCCCCTCGTTCGTGAAATTCTTCAGCGAGAAGCGGTCCCCTCCCGCATCCTGCCTGGCCTGCGGCCCGAAGATATTCCGGAAGAACGCATGCCCTCCTCCCTCTGGATCGTTCGTCAGGATTGACACCCTTCCAATCCGATCGAATCCTACCCTTCGTGCACGGACTTCTCTCCCTCGCCTCAGTCGCTCTCAACCTTTTTCGGGAGTTCATCCCCGGCCATCCTGATGCAGCACGCTTCTGGCTAGAAATCGGCGCAGGCTCTCTCTCCCTTCTCATCGTTCTCGGCCTACTTCTTCGTTTTTTTGGATCGGAAAACGCTCGTCCTGCACTCCTCACCCTTGGCGCCACTCTTGGACTCCTTCTTCTTGCCGCCGGTCCTGCCTCGATTGAACTCTACCTCCTCCCCACCCTATCCCCCTCCTCCCTAGGCCATATCGACTCCCTCGCCCAATGGGTTGGCGAGAAAACACACCAAACCCCTTGGCCCGCCCGCACCGCCCTCCTATCCCTCGGCCTCCTACTCAGCCTTTTTTTGACTGTGGTTCCTCTGACAAAATGGACCTTTCGCGTCCCGACCTTCCTCTCTCTTCTCGCTTGGCTCGCCGCACTCACCACCGCTGGCACGATCTCCTCTCTCATTCGGACAAAACTCCCCCCGATTCCAGACGCCCTCGTAGAAAAAGCGAAGCTACCAGCCCGCTAATTGCCCAGCGCCTGCTCCAACTTCTCTCGAGTCGGCTCGAACGAGGCCGGATCGGGTGAAGGCGGCGGATCAATATTCGGCCCAATCACTAGACGACAAATCGAACCAGGAATTGGAATTTGGAATCGGTCCCACGAGGGCAGCTCCCACTTCCAACTGTAATGAAGTGTCGCTGGGATAATCGCCACCCCACTCGCCGCAGCGACAGCCAAAACTCCATCCTGCACTTTCCCGCGCGGTCCCCTCGGCCCATCGGGCGTAATCACAATATCCCGCGCCCCCTTCTGCCCCAACTCCCGAACCATCTCCAGCATCGCACCCACTCCCCCCTTGGAAGAAGATCCCCTCGCCGTATCTAAACCAAACCGACTCGCCACCCTCGAAATAAACTCACCGTCCCGACTTCGACTAATCAAAACCAAGCACTTCCTGCGCGCACAAAACCGCTCATACACATACGACATCAGAAGAATTCGATTATGCCAAAATACGAAAATGCGAGGATCCCTCTCCTCCTGTTGCAAAATTCGATCTGGATCTTCGAGACGAAAACGAATCGTCCAAGCCAGCGCCCGAATCAGTGCTGCCACCAAAGGGGGGCTGTATTCCGCTAAAAATTTCTTCATGCGAAAGGCCTCCGGTTCCACCACCGCGTGATCGATCTCCAAGGCGTCTCCAAAACAAGCTCCCGCAACAACTCCTCCGTCGTGCTAGCCCTCGCCTCCTCAATCCTACGCAGCGCAACCATCGCAGGGATCAAAATCAAAGTAATCGTAACGTAAAGAATCACAAATCGGTTCACCTCAACTCCTGCCCCAAACTTTACCGACTGCATCGCATCCGTTAATAACCCCCAGCCCAACGGGGCCAATCCGGCCACCAAACTGGCAGCCACGCTGAAGAGGGCAAAGAAATGACTGCGCCCCATGGCAGGCACGGTGGCCATCAAAAGTCTCATATGGGCGCTATTGTAAAGTGCCAGTCCAACTCCCGCAGTGGCCTGCTGGAACAAAATCGTGCCCCACTGAAAAGGTAAAAGATGAGCTGCCACCGCCCCCCAGCCCAACCAGTGAATTCCAAAAATAAAAGCCGCCAGCCCCAACACGGGCCTACTTCCCACCCGATCCAACATCTTTCCCGTCGCCAATGAGGTCAGCACAAAGATGCTCCCCCAGATTAAATGCAGAATCATGAACTTCGAATCGGAGCAGCCCAGCTGATCCCGCGCAAAGGGAATAAAGATCAAACCTCCGCCCGAAAGGGCCAACATCATCATCGAGTGAAAGATCACCAGCTTCAGAAAAGGCCCGTGCTGAAGCATCGCCCTCCACGGGACCTCCTCCCCCCCCTCCTTGGCCGCGGGAGAGACTGGTGCATCCGGAATCTTTTTTAAATAAATCAACGACATCCCCGCTAAAATCAAACTTGCCGCGAATAACGCCCCAAATGCCGAGGCCCGCTCCGCCCACTGCAGGTAGACCGCGCTCAACGCTACCGTCAGCAGCAGTGCGGATTGGGAGGCCGCCTGATCCATCGACAAAAATCTTCCCCGCACCGATTCGGGAACAATCGCACTGATCCATGGCAAATATCCACTCAGGGAAATCCCCCTTGCAATATTGAAGAGAAATAAAATAAATAGAACGAGGATCTGCCGCGTCGATTCATCCACGGGCAGAGGAAGGCTGACCACCAAGGCCACTCCCCCAATCATGAAGCTGCGACTGATCCACCCCCTCAAAACGAAAGTCCGATATCCAATCCGCTCCACAAATCGCGCAGCCGGGATTTGAAAGATGTTCATGAGCGCTCCCAGAGCCGCAACTACTCCCAGCACGGTTGCCGAAGCCCCCAATTTTTTAAAGTAGAGCATCATGGGCAAACCCATGATGAGGTAGAAGGAGCTAGTATTAAAAACCTGGAAAAGAAACGCGTTGAGCAGAGGCCCTCGGGCCAGCCCAAACCCGCTCCCCTTCACGCCGAAATCTCGCGGGGTCGGAGAAGCGGAAAAAAGATCACTTCCCGTATCGAGTCAGATCCAGACAAAAGCATCGCCAACCGGTCAACCCCCAAGCCCATGCCCCCTGCAGGAGGCATCCCACTTTGCAAAGCCTCCAGAAAATCCTCATCCACTTTTTGAGTATGCTCCCCTACCTGGTGGCGGAATCGCTCTGCCTGAAGTAGCGGGTCGTTCAATTCCGAATAGCCGGGAGAAATCTCCTGCCTGCCCAAAATAAGTTCAAATACATCGACCACCGTCGGGTCTTCTCGATTCAGCTTCGCTAAAGGCACCAGCTCCGCCGGAAGATGAGTGATGAAAATAGGGTTCACCGCTTGGCCCTCCACCTTTTTTTCAAATACTTTTTGCGTAATGTCCGCCGCCGCCAACTTGGGCTCCAACTCTAAGCCCAACTCCCTCCCCTTTTTCTCCATCGCATCACGCGAAAGCTGAAACCAGTCCGCCCCCGCCACCTCCATCACTGCGTCCCGATACTTTTTCCTCGGCCAAGGCCCACTGAAATCGATCACCGATCCATCACTTTGCGTGACTTGGTTTCCGCCGGTTAACTCCCGCGCCGCCCCGCCAATCATCTCCTCCACTAAACTGGCCATCCCCTCGAAATCAGAATAAGCCCAATAGGCCTCCAGCATGGTGAATTCGGGGTTATGCTTTCGGGAAATCCCCTCATTTCGAAAATTTCGGTTGATCTCAAACACCTTCTCCATTCCCCCCACCAGCAAACGCTTCAAATACAGCTCGGGAGCGATTCGTAAAAATAGATCCATTCCCATGGCATGGTGCCTTGTCTGAAAAGGTTCTGCCGCTGCCCCGCCAGCCACCGCTTGCATCATCGGTGTCTCCACCTCCGTAAACCCTTTTCCATGCAAAAATTCCCTCAAATATCTCACCAGCCGAATTCGCAGATCCAGCGCCTTGCGCGACGCCTCATTCGAAATTAAATCGAGATGTCTTTGCCGATGACGCGTCTCCACATCCACCAACCCGTGCCACTTGTCCGGCAAAGGGACCAACGACTTGGTTAACAGGGTAAAACTTTCTACCCTGACCGATGGCTCCCCCGCCTTCGTGGTGAAAAGTGTGCCCTCAACTCCCACAATATCCCCCAAATCTAGTAGCTGAAATACCGCCAACTCTTTTTCCGGCAAGGCAGGCTTTTGCACATAAATCTGCAACCGCCCTACCCGATCCTGAAGATGCAAAAATTGGCTTTTCCCCATATCTCGGTGGGATACAACCCGCCCTGCTAACCTTACTTTACGCCCCTCCTCCCATCGCCCCCGAATTTCCCCTGTCGTTTCCGTTCCAGGAAAAGCCGCCCCAAATGGATCAACACCCAGTTGGCGTAGCTGCTCTAATTTTTGACGTCGCGCAGCCAGCAGAGGGGCAAGATCTTCACTCATCGAAACTCATCTCTAGCGTAATCTGCCTCACCTTGAAAGAGTTAGCCTTCACCCCCCACTCCCACCCGATTGCGGTTTAGTTCACCAATTCGGGATAAACTCGCTGAGCCAGCTCAACCAGAATCTTTCGGCTCTCTTCCCCAGAATCCATTCCAAGCATCTTTTCCGCCAGAGCCTGACACTCGCTGTAATTCAAACTCTGAACGGCTTTCTTCACCCTCGGAATCGCCACCGAACCCATGCTCATCTCATCGACACCCAATCCCAATAAAATCGGTGTCATGATAACATCGCCTGCCATCTCCCCGCACACACCGACCCAAATTCCATTGGCATGCGCCGCCTCCACCACCCTTCGAATTAAACCCAAGACCGCAGGATGCGTCGGTTGGTATAAAGTAGACACCCGCTCATTGGTCCGGTCTGCCGCCAGGGTGTACTGAGTCAGATCATTCGTTCCAATACTAAAGAACTGAACCAGTGGGGCCAAACGATCCACAATCAAAGCCGCGGAGGGAACTTCAATCATGGCACCTGCCTCCACTTCTGACGCGGCAGGAATATCCGCCGCCTTCAACTCCTCCCTGGCCTCTCCCAACAACCCCAACGCCGCAACCAACTCCTCGCGAGTTGCGATCATCGGAAACATCACCCGCACCTTGCCCCCAGGGTTGGATCGGCATATCGCACGAAGCTGGGTCTTGAACAAATCTGGTTTTTCTAAGCAGTACCGAATCGCCCTCCAACCTAAAAAGGGATTCGCCTCAGGGTCTAACCCCTGATGGGAAGGCAACTTATCCCCTCCTAAATCTAAAGTCCGAATAATCGCCAAGTGAGGTCGCGAACTCTGCACCACCTGCTGATAAATATTCGTTTGCTCATCCTCACTGGGAAATTGAACTCGATTCAGAAACAGAAACTCTGTCCGATATAGCCCAATTCCCTCTGCACCACTTTCTGCGATTAAGGGCAAATCCTCTGGGAGCTCCACATTGGCCGATAA
>Ga0114959_10004640_pt1 | contig 10488 bp, 11 predicted proteins | sample C_130625_EF_Meta_FD_87317 | JGI IMG/M metagenome (GOLD analysis project Ga0114959, IMG submission 87317) | Freshwater microbial communities from Lake Croche, Canada to study carbon cycling - C_130625_EF_MetaG | ecosystem: Environmental > Aquatic > Freshwater > Lake | place: Lake Croche, Canada...
TGAGGTGGACAGCCGACCTCCGGCCTGGGATGCTGGATCATGGACGGTTTCTTTCTGCTGATCATCGCCGCGTTGCTCTGGGTCGGGGTGCATGTCGGCATCGCTGGCAGCGCCACGCGCGCGACGATGATCGCCCGGATCGGCGAAGTCCCGTTCCGCATCCTTTATTCCGTGCTCTCCTTTGGCGCGATCGGCCTGCTGGTGAATGCCTGGGGCGGTGCCGAGACCGCCGCGCTCTGGTTCGCGCCGGGCTGGCTGCGGATGCTGCTGGCGCTGCTCATGTGGCCGGCTTTCGTGTTCTTCGTCGCCTCGGTGACCACCCCCAACCCCACCGCGGTGGGCGGCGAGCGCCTGCTGGAGGCCGAGCCGCGCGGCATCACCCGGATTACCCGCCACCCGATGCTGTGGTCCTTCGCCGTCTGGGCGGCGGTGCATATGCTGGGCAATGGCGATACCGCGAGCCTGCTGTTTTTCGGCGCCTTCCTGGTGACGGCGCTGATGGGCATGCCGAGCATCGATGCCAAGCTGGCGGCGCGGGCCCCGGCGGCATGGCCCGCGCTGGCGGCGAAGACCTCCATCCTGCCCTTCGGCGCGATCCTGGCCGGGCGCAATCGGCTGGTGCTGCGCGAGATCGGCTGGCTGCCGCCGCTGATCGGCACCCTCGGCTGGCTCGCCATCCTGCATCTGCATCCGCGGCTGTTCGGCGTGCCGGCGCTGCTCTGGTGACCGCGGAGGGCGCGGGATGAACCTGCCGGAACCCGGCGATCACACCGCCGGCCGCCTCGGCGCCCGCCCTGTCCCGCTGACCGAGCGGCCCTGGCCCCTGCCGCCCGGGCTGCATCCGCTGGGTCTGCCGGGTCCGCGCGGCGGACTGCTTCGCGTGCCGGCCGCCGCCACGCCAGGGCCGCTGCCGCTGATTGTCATGCTGCATGGCGCGACCGGCGATGCCGAGCGGGCGCTGCGCCGCATCGCGCCGATCGCCGAGGCCGCGCTGCTTGTGCTGCCGGAGAGCGAGGGGCGGAGCTGGGATGTGATCGAGGGCGGCTACGGCCCCGATCTCGAGCGGCTGGATGCGGCGCTGGCGGCGGTCTTCGCGGCGTGGCCGGTCGATCCGCGCCGGCTGGCGATTGCCGGATTTTCCGACGGCGCCTCCTATGCCCTCTCGCTCGCGCTGATGAACGGCGATCTGTTCACCCATGCGCTGGGTTTCTCGCCCGGCTTCGCCGCGCCGCTGGGGCAGGCCGGGCGCCCGCGTTTCTTCCTCAGCCACGGCACCGAGGATCAGGTGCTGCCGATCGATCGCTGCGGCCGGCGGCTGGCTGCCCAGTTGCAGAAGGCCGGCTATCTGACGATCTACCGGGAGTTCGAGGGTGGGCATGAGCTGCCGGCGGAGATCGCCCTCACCGCCCTGGCTTTCCTGCTGGCCGAGATCGCATGAGACGGCTGCTGCTGACGCTGCTGCTTGCGCTGGCCCCGGTGCTCGTGCAGGCGGCGGAGACCTGCACCTATCGGGGCGGCGGCGATTACGACGCGCAGATCGCCCTCACCACGATCGCTGAGCGGCAGGGCACGACGCTGCGGCTGCGCGCGCTGTGGCGGCTGACCGCGCGGCCGCTGCCCTTCTATCGGTTCGAGTATCTGGTCGAGGAAATCAGCGAATGGCAGGGGCAACGCCTGATCCGCCTGGGGCTTAACCTGCGCCACTTCGTCAATGGCCGCATCCGCCGCCAGCAATGGGACGTCTTCGCCCGCACCGGGGATGGCTTCGCGGCCTGGCGGCTGCAAGGCAAGCGGGCGGAGGAGTTGGCCGGCAAGCATGCGGGCTTCGCCCGGCACTGGGATGTCGCGGATTTCGGCCAGCCCTGGCTGGCGGACTATCCGACCGCTGCGGCGGAGGCGCGCAGCGACCTCGCCCTCAAGCCCGGTGAGGCGCCGGCCGGGCTGGTGCCGCCCTTCGCCGCTGGTTTCTATCTGCCGCGCTTCGCCCCCGCCGCGCCGCAGCGCATCGCGCTGTTCATCCCCGGCAACAAGCAGCAGAACCGTGCCGATCTCGATGTTCCTGCGCCGGCCCCGGCGCCGGCCGGCGGGCATGTCTGGCGGATCACGCTGGAGAGCGAGAAGCTCGGCCTGGATCGCGGCTCGCAGGCTTTCGCCACGATCGCGCCGGGCGGTCGGCTTGCCGCGATCCGCTTCCGACTGCTGGGCTTCGGTATGACGGCGGCCGGCGAGATTGCATTGCAGGGCTGCGAGGGCGAGGCATAGCCAGCGCATCCCGGGGGTGCGAGCATGCCGGCCGGAGGAGATGAACATGCAAGGCATCGCTGAGGATCTGAAGGGCAAGGTCGCGATCGTGACCGGCGCAGGCAGCCGGCCCGGCGAAGGGGTTGGCAATGGCCGCGCCGCCGCCATCCTGCTGGCGCGGGCCGGTGCGCATGTGGTGCTGGCCGATGCCATCATCGAATGGGCCGAGGAGACGCGGCGGATGATCGCCGAGGAGGGCGGTGCCGAGAGCGTCGTCGTCACCGGCGACGTGACCAAGGCGGCCGATTGCGCCCGCATCGTGCAGACCGCGATGGACAGATGGGGCCGGCTGGATGCGCTGGTGAACAATGTCGGCATCAGCGGCCCGAAGGGTACCGCCGAGGAAGTGGACCCCGAGGAATGGGCGCACGGCCTGCTGGTGAACGTCACCTCGATGATGCTGATGGCGAAATACGCGGTGCCGGCGATGCGCCAGACGGGCGGGGGTTCGATCGTCAATATCGGCTCGGTCGCCGGGCTGAAGGGCGGGCATCCGCACCTGCTTTATCCGACCAGCAAGGGTGCGGTGGTCAACATGACGCGCGCCATGGCGGTGCATCACGCCCCGGACGGCATCCGGGTGAACTGCATCTGCCCAGGCATGGTCTATACGCCCATGGTGCAGGCCAACAACATGACGCCGGAGCGGCGCGAGCAGCGCCGCCGCCGCAGCATCCTGCAGGTGGAAGGGAGCGGGTGGGATATCGGCGCGGCCGTGGCGTTCCTCTGCGGCGGCAATGCGCGCTGGATGACCGGGACCATCGTGCCGGTGGATGCCGGGGCCACGGCGATCGCCGGCCTGCCGGGCGGCTGAGACCGACGATCAAAGGATTTGACCGTTGGCTTGGGCTTTTTCTGGCCCGCAATCGCCGGGCGGAAATCTCTGGTTTCCTGGGCTGCGCGGCATTGGCCGCGCGTCTGGAGCAAGATCCGTTCAGATGGAATTATCTGAACGGATGTCTTGCTCTGGAAAATATAATAACCCGACCAGCGTATCATCGTTCTGATGGATCACCGCATGACCCATCAGAGCGGAGGCTGCTCTGGAGCATGCTGCGATGAGGCGGAATCGCCGAAGGCGCTGAATCCCGCGACCAGACAAGGGTTAGAGCAGGGTGCGTGAACGCATGTGAACGCATCGCGCTCTAAAACGGCCCTCTCGCCTCAGCCGGCCTCGCGCCCCGCGACCACCACGGGCATCAGGTTGGCTTCTGCCTCACGCTTCAGCCGCACGTAGGAGCGCGCCGAAAAGAACAGCATGCTGGCATAGAACAGTCCGCCCCCGGCCAACGCCGCCCAGGGCTCGGTCAGCAGCGCCGCCCCGAAGGCGCCGACGCCGATCAGCAGCGGCAGGACCAGGGCGGCAGGAACCTTGAAGTTCTTGAAGCTCCAGGTCGGCAGGGTCGAGATCATCAGCAATCCCACCACGGCCAGCGTCACCGCCACCAGCACCCCATGCCGGGCAAGGCCAGCCAGGCCGGGCCAGCCCCAGTCCTCGGCCGCCAGCCAGAGGAACAGCGGAAAGAGCGCGAGGCCAGCGCCGGCCGGGGCCGGCACGCCGGTGAAGAAATTCTGCGCAAAGGCCGGCTTCGGCGGCGGGCCGGTGAGCGCGAGGGCCGGCGCCTCGTCGATCGAGGCATTGAAGCGGGCGAGCCGCAACGCCGAGCAGACAGCAAAGAGGATACAGGGCGCGAAGCCCCAGCCGCGGGCATCGTGCAGCGACCACATGAACAGGATCAGCGCCGGGGCGACGCCGAAGCACAGGAAATCCGACAAGCTATCGAACTCCGCGCCGAACCGGCTGGTCGCTTTCAGGAGCCGGGCGATCCGGCCATCGATGCCGTCGATCGCCGCCGCCACCACGATCAGCGCCGCCGCCTTTTCCCAGCGCCCATCCAGCGCGAAGCGCAGCGCCGTCAGCCCGCAGCACAGGCCAAGCATGGTCAGGATGTTCGGCACCAGCCGGTTGAAGGACGGGCCGGCATAGCGCGGCCGCCGGCGGGCGTGCCGCAGCCGGCGATGCAGCGGCGGGCGCGGCTCGTTCATGTCGGGCGCGGCGCCGGGCGGGTTTCGGCGATCACCGTCTCACCGCCGATCATGGTCTGCCCCTCGGCGACCAGCGGCCGCACGCCTTCAGGCAAATAAAGGTCGGTGCGGCTGCCGAAGCGGATGATGCCGAAGCGCGCCCCGGTCTCGACCGCCTGGCCTTCCTGCACGTCGCAGAGGATGCGCCGGGCGATCAGCCCGGCGATCTGTACCACGGCAAGGTCGCCGCCATCGGTCAGGCGCAGCGCGATGGCATTGCGTTCGTTCTCCTCGCTCGCCTTGTCGACGCTGGCATTGAGGAACTTGCCGGGATGATAGGCGATGCGGGTGACGGTGCCGGCCGCCGGCACCCGGTTCACATGCACATCCAGCACCGAAAGGAAGATCGCCACCCGCCAGCGCGGCGCGGCGCCGAGGCCGAGTTCGGCCGGCGGCGCGGCTTGCACCACGCTGACGACGCGGCCATCGGCCGGGGCGAGGATCAGGCCGGGCCGCGGTGGCGGTACCCGCGCCGGGTCGCGGAAGAAATAGAGGCAAAACAGGCAAAACAGCACCGCCGGCCAGAACAGCCAGCCGCCGAAGAGCAGTCCGGCCAGCGCGGCAACCCCGCCGCCGAGCAGGAAGGGCCGGCCGGCCGGATGCGGCGGCGCCAAGACCATGGAGAGGCTTTGCAGCAGGGCCATGCGGGTCCAGGAGGTGAGACAGCAGCGGGGCGGTTTATGGTCGCTCGCCGCCGCCCGGGCAAGCAAGGCGCGATCGCCGGGCCGGCGATGCTATGCTGGGCGCCTTGGCACGAGGATAGGGCATGACCGGGCAGCCAGTGACGCGGGTGAAGGTCTGGGACGGTTGGGTCCGGCTGGGTCATTGGCTGATCGTCGGGCTGCTCTGCCTGTCCTACTGGTCGATCGAGACCGGCCGCATGCAGACGCATTTCTGGTCCGGCTATGCCGTGCTGGCCCTGGTGCTGTTTCGCATCGTCTGGGGCTTCGTCGGGTCGGAGACGGCGCGCTTCGCGACCTTCCTGCGCGCCCCGGCGGCGGCGCTCGCGCATCTGCGCCACTTCACCCGGCGCGAGCCGGACACCGAGGTCGGCCACAACGCCGCCGGCGGCTGGATGGTGATGGTGATGCTGGCGCTGCTGTTGGCGCAGCCGCTGACCGGGCTGTTTGCCGATACCGGCTATGGCGATGCCGGGCCGCTCGCCAAGCGGGTGGCGAGCGAGACCAGCGATTGGCTGACCGGGCAGCATCACCGGATCTTCCGGCTGATCCTGCTGGCCGCCGGGCTGCATGTGCTGGCGGTAATCGGCTATGCGGTGCTGAAGCGCCAGGATCTGGTGCGGCCGATGCTCAGCGGCGTGAAGCGGCTGCCGGCCGGCACCGCGGCGCCGCGCATCGCCAGCCCGACCCTGGCGGCGATCTTGCTGGCCGCAGCGGTCCTGCTGGTCTGCGGCATCAGCCGGATGGGCTGATGCGCTGCTGGTCTCTGGCATCAGCCAGTCTGGCTGAGGCCGGGCGGTCAACGATTGCGATAGGGCCGGTGGCAGGAGCTACAGAATTGCGGGCCGGTGGCCTTATAGGCGGCTTCGAAGGCCGCGACATCGCCACCTTCGGCGGCATTGCGCAGCAGCTTCAGATGCGCGACGAGACGCATGTCAATCGCCTCGAAATCCGAGAAATTCTGCCAGATTTCAGGCTTCGCCTTGGTATCGCCCTTGTCCGAGCCGGCGGGAAACAGCTTCGGCATGCCCGTGAAGAAGCCGATCATCTCGTCGATCTGGCGCACCGCCGGCCGCGGGTCGCTCTTGTTCTCGACCAGAAGCTTCATCTGGTCCATCGCCTCACCGGCCCGCTTCAAGCCGGCGCGGCGTTCCGTGATGACATCGGCCTGGGCAAGGGCCGTGCCCGAGAGGGCGATGAAGCAAAGCGCCCCGAACAAGGTATTAAGCCGCATCGAACACTGCCCTCGTATCGCCAAATATCCTGTCTTTTCGCGGAAAGCCGTCCGCCGTGCAAGTCTGCTGACCGTTAGGCGGACGCCGCCGCATCTCCCCGGAGCACCCATGCCGCATCCCGTTCGTGCCGTCGCCGTCTTCTGCGGCTCCCGCCCCGGCCATGAGCCGGTCCATGCCGAGGCGGCCCGGGCGCTCGGCACGGCGCTGGCCAAGGCCGGGCTGGGCCTTGTCTACGGCGGCGGTGGCATCGGCATCATGGGGATCCTGGCGGAGGCGACGCATGCGGCGGGCGGGCGGGTGCATGGGGTGATCCCGGACTTCCTCCGCCATGTCGAACGGCCGCAGCCGCAGCTGGATGCGCTGGAGGTCACCACCTCGATGCATGCGCGCAAGGCCCGGATGTTCGAGCTGGCGGACGCCTTCGTCAGCCTCTCCGGCGGGCTCGGGACCATGGACGAGACCTTCGAGATCATCACCTGGCGGCAGCTTCGGCTGCACGACAAGCCGATCTTTCTGCTCGATGTCGGCGGCTGGGCGGCGCCGTTCCAGGCGCTGATCGAAAGCCTGATCGGCCAGGGCTTCGTCGGGCGCGAGAGCCAGCAGCTCTATCGAATCGTGCCGGATGTGCCGGCCTTGATGGCGGCGCTGGCCGCCGCCCGCGTCGAGGATGCCTCCGCCGCGCGACTGTAGCTTGCCGGCCGGGAAGGCGGCGGCTATATCCGCCGCTTCGCCGGACCGACGGAGCGTAGCTCAGCCTGGTAGAGCACTGTGTTCGGGACGCAGGGGTCGGAGGTTCGAATCCTCTCGCTCCGACCAGTCGTCCGGCGTTGCAAAGCCCCCCGGGATCGCCCCGGGGGGCTTTGTCATTCCTGGCGCAGCCCGGCCAACTCCATCGCCGCCACCCAGCCCGGCCGTTCCTGCAGGATGCGCCGCGTCACCTCCCCCGGGCCGCCGCCGCCGGGGGTGAAGCCCAGCCCCTGCAGCCGCCCGCGCACGTCATTGTCGGCAAGGCAGGCCTCGACCTCCGCCGACAGCTTCCGGAGGATCGGCTCCGGCAGGCCGGGCGGCGCGTAGAGGCCCATCCAGACTTCCGAGGGGAACCAGGGGAAGCCCAACTCGCTGGCCGTGGGGATGCCGGGGACGCGGGGGTTACGCTCGGCACTGGTCACCGCGATGCCGCGCAGCTTGCCTTCCTCGACCAGCGCCTGCGCATTGCCGACGGAATCAAAGGCGACATGCGCATCGCCGCGGATGATCGCCAGCAGCCCGGCGGTGGTGCCGCCGAAGGAGACGTGCTGCATCTCGATCCCCGCCAGCCGGCAGAAACTCGCCGTGGCGAGGTGGCCGACGCTGCCGGTGCCCGGCGTGGTGTAATTGAGCTGGCCCGGCCGCGCCTTGGCATAGGCGATCAGCTCATCAAGGCTGCGGATCGGCAACTGCGCGCCAACCACGATGTACAGGCCGTAGCTTTGCGCCACCGCCACCGGCGTGAAGTCCCGCGCCGCGTCGTAGCCGGCGCTTTTCAGCAGCAGCGGCGCCACCACCATCCCGGTATTGGCGCTGTAGAGCAGCGTGGCGCCATCCGGGGCGGCGCGCATCACCTGCTGCGCGCCGACGGTGCCGGTCGCGCCGGGCCGGTTCTCGATGACGAAGGGCTGGCCCAGGCGACGCGTCAGCCATTCCGCCAGGATGCGGTTCAGCGGCTCGTTCGGCCCGCCCGGGGCGAAGGGGATGACGATCCGCACCGGCTTGTCCGGCCAGGCGCTGGCGCGGGCGAGGCCGGGTAGCAGCAGCAGCGCCGGCAGGGCGCGGCGGGCGGGCCTCATGCGGTGCCCTCCAGCAGGAAAGGCAGGATGGCAGCGGCGACGCGCGCCGGTGCCTCGATCGTGCCGACATGGCCGAGGCCTTGCAGCAGCACGGTGCGCGCGCCCGGGATTTCGGCGGCGATGCCAAGGGTATGCGCGGCCGGCACCAGCCGGTCCTCGGCCTGCGCCAGCACCAGCGTCGGCGCGGCGATGCCGCCGAGCGGCAGCCGCGGGGCGCCAGGGATCAGCGCATTGCGCCGCGCCTGCTGTGCCGGACCGCGCTTGCCACCCGCGAAGCGCTGGGCGAGTTCCGGGTGCTTCGCCAGATGCCCTTCGGTGTAGAAATAGCGCGCGATGCGCGGTGCATTGGCCGCCGGGTCGGAGCGCAGCCGGCCAAGCTCGGCCGCGGCGTCCGGGTTGATCGCGGGGATGCTCTCGCCGATCCGGATGGCGGCCGAGAGCACGAGCCGATCCACCACCTCCGGGTGCCGGACCGCCAGGGCCTGGGCGATGACGCTGCCCAGCGAACTGCCGAAGACATGCGCCCGCCGCAGGCCAAGCGCCCGGATGAAGGCCGCCGCGTCATCGGCCAGGTCGAGCACGCCGAAATCGGCATCCGGGTTCCGTGTCGCGCCGCAATCGCGCTGGCTGTAGGGCAGGCAGGTGAGGTGGGGCGCGAGATCCGGAAGAAAGCCGTCATACTGGGTATGGTCGGCCTCCCCGCCATGCAGCAGCACCAGCGGCGGGCCAGCGCCCAGCTTCGCGTAGGCCAGCGTAATGCCGCCGGGGATATCGGCGGCCCCGCTGCTGCTGCCGCTCATGCCGCGAGCGTCCCGCCGCGGCGCAGCTGGTTCAGCGCCGCCGTCACCACCCCGCCCATATCCTCGGGCTGCCATGGGCAGCGCCAGGCGACATGGCCGTCCGGGCGTACCAGGCAGGCGCCGCGCTGGCCCATGCGGAAGCCGTCGCTGTAATCGACCCGCGGCATCAGGCGGAACTGCACCGGCAGGCCGCAAGCCCGGGCGGCGGCCTGGGCGGCGCCTTCCCAGGCGGCACCCAGCGGGCCGGCGACCAGGACGAATTCCTGGTCGAACCAGTCGATGGTCGAGTGCTTGCGGGCATGGTCGAGCCAGAGATGCGGAAAGCGCGCGCCATGCCGGTCGTTGGGATGGTAGTGCCGGCTGTCCAGCGGCCGGGCCACCGTGCCATCGGGGATCACCGCGCCGACCTCGTAGCGGAAGCCGATCGCCTGACCGACCGAATGCAGATGGTTGTCCATGTCATCCAGCCAGAAGGTGATGCGGTCCGGATGCCCGCTGCGCGCGGCCTGTTCCATATGCGTGTAGCGATGCCGGTTGCCGACTGAGAAATCGGCATTGCTGTGCGCGATCGGCCGACGCTCGGCATCATAGGTATCGAGCAGGCGCTCCTCGGCCCAGCCGCGCAGCACATAGGCCAGCTTCCAGGCCAGGTTGTGCGCATCCTGCACGCCGGAGTTCAGGCCGAAGCCCCCGGTGGGCGGGAAGCGATGCGCGGCATCGCCCACCAGCAGCACCCGGCCCTGACGGAAACGCTCCGCCACCTGCCGGGAGACCCGCCAGGTGGAGCGGTTGAGCAGCGTGACGTCGAGATCGGGCACGCCGGTCTGCTGGCGGATCAGCGCGATCACCTCCTCATCCGACCAGGGCTTCGCGCGGTCATCCTGCTGCTGGCCGATCTGGGTCACCGTCAGCCAACGGTCGCGGCCATTGGTGTTGAGGATGGTCGAGACCGGGACGCCCGGGACGGGCGAAATGATGCGATAGCCGGCGGCCTCCCGGGTGATCGGGAAGCGGGAGAGATCGGCCTTCCAATACTCGTTCGACATCACCGCGAGCGTCGCCGGCCCCTCCATCTCGATCCCCGCGGCGCGGCGGGTGCGGCTGCCGGCGCCATCGGCGGCGATCAACCACTTGGCGCGCCACCAGCTGGAGTCGCCACCGGTGCTGGGCCGGGTCTCCACCGTCACCCCATCGGTGTGCGCCTCGAAGCCGACGAACTCGGTACTGAACAGCACGCGGGCGTGCTTGGCCCGGGTTAGCTCGGCGTAGATCTCCTCCTCCACCGCGTCCTGGGCGACGAGGGATTTCCACGCTGGGGTGAAGCCTTCATGCGGCTCCGGCCGGGTGCGGCCGATCTCGCGTCCGGCGATGCTCTCGACGAAGACGAACATGTCCGACCCGTCCTGCAGGCCGCGATCGCGGATGCGCTGTTCGATCCCCCATTGGCGGAAGATCTCCATGGTGCGGATCCAGCAGCCGCGGGATTTCGGGTGGTCGGTGGTGGTGGCGCTGCGCTCTACCACCACGCAATCAATGCCGAAGCGCTCCAGTAGCAGTGCCA
>Ga0114959_10004642_pt1 | contig 10485 bp, 10 predicted proteins | sample C_130625_EF_Meta_FD_87317 | JGI IMG/M metagenome (GOLD analysis project Ga0114959, IMG submission 87317) | Freshwater microbial communities from Lake Croche, Canada to study carbon cycling - C_130625_EF_MetaG | ecosystem: Environmental > Aquatic > Freshwater > Lake | place: Lake Croche, Canada...
ACCGTCACCAAGGGCGAATATGCGGGTGTCGCGCTGGCCGAGGTTCGGCGGATTGGTCGCGTGGCGCAACTGGTTGATCCGGCGCGTCCGGAGGCGATCATTCGGCTGCCGGTGACGGATCGTGAGCCGTTGATGCGGGTGCGGGTGGCGGCGGAGAACTACACCGGGCTGTTTGGGCAGTTCAATTTCCTGCGTTACTTCTGGAACAGCAGCTTCATCACCATCGTGGCCACCCTGCTCACCCTGCTGGTGAACTCGATGGCGGCGTTCGGGCTCAGCAAATACAAATACAAAGGGCGAGATCAGGCCTTTCTGATCATGCTGGCAACGTTGATGATCCCGCCCACCATCGTGCTGGTGCCGAATTATCTCATCGCCGCCGAGCTGGGCCTCACCAACTCGCTGTGGGGCGTGATCTGGCCGGCGGTGGCCACACCGACCGGCGTGTTTCTGCTGCGGCAATATATGCTGACCCTGCCTGATGAACTGATCGAGGCGGCGCGGATGGACAATGCCAGCGAGTGGCGGATCTATTGGCGTATTATCTTGCCGCTCTCGGCGCCAGCTTTGGCGGTGCTGGCGATTTTTTCGGTGATGTGGCGCTGGAACGAGTTTCTCTGGCCGATGGTCGTGCTGTCGCGCTCGGAGGTCTACACCCTGCCGCTGGCGTTGAACTCGTTTCAGGGCGAATTGACCACGCAATGGAACTATCTGCTGGCGATGACGGTGGTGACCTTGGTGCCGATCACCGTGATTTTCGCCATCCTGCAAAAGCACATCACCCAGGGCATCGCCTCGGCCGGCGTGAAATAGAGGGGCACATGAGCGGTTCTTTGTCGCTGCGGCGGGTGCGCAAGAGTTTCGGGGCGGTGGATGTCATCCGTGATGTCAGTTTTGACATTCGTGACGGCGGGTTCACGGTGTTTGTCGGGCCGTCCGGCTGCGGCAAATCGACCTTGCTGCGCATGATCTGCGGGCTGGAGAGCGTGTCCTCCGGGGAGATCGTCATTGGTGGCGAGGTGGTGAACCAGGTGCCCGCGGCGCGGCGGGGGCTGGCGATGGTGTTCCAGTCCTACGCGCTGTATCCGCATATGACCGTGTATCAGAACATGGCGTTCGGCCTGGAGAACATCGCAACCCCCAAGGCCGAGATCGAGCGGCGGGTGGCGGAGGCGGCGCGGATGTTGCGCCTGGAGAGCTATCTGCAACGCAAACCCACCGCCTTGTCCGGCGGTCAGCGGCAGCGCGTGGCGATCGGCCGGGCGATTGTGCGGGAGCCGCGCATCTTTCTGTTCGATGAGCCGCTGTCCAATCTGGACGCCGAGTTGCGTGTGGGCATGCGTGCCGAGCTGACCGATCTGCATCGCAGGCTCGGCACGACGATGGTCTATGTCACCCATGACCAGACCGAGGCGATGACGATGGCTGACACCATCGTCGTGCTGCGCGCCGGTCAGGTGGAGCAGGTCGGCGCGCCGCTCGATCTCTACAACCACCCGGACAATCTCTTCGTGGCCGGCTTCATCGGCTCGCCACGGATGAATTTTCTGGAGGGCGTGGCGGTTGATGGCGGAGTCGAGGTGCCCGGCGTTGGGCGTTTCGTGACGAAATCGGCGAAGCTTCCGCATGGCGCCAAGGCCACGATCGGCATCCGGCCGGAACATTTGCGTCTGGACGATGCGCCTGGAAACCGTCTCACCGGCCAGGTTGCCGGGGTGGAGCAACTCGGCGGCCTGTCCTATCTGCGCCTGGGCAACCCGGATATCACGGTGCAGATCGCCGGGCAGACCGGTCATTCGTTTTTCGACACATTGTCGCTGCATCTGCCGCCAGCGGCGATCCATGTGTTTGATGAGGCTGGGTTGGCGGTCAAGTAAACGAAGCCGCAACGCCCTCGCCCCGCGCGGCCAGTTACCGGTCGGAGCGCCCCTTGCGGGTCTGAGCGGAGCGTTGCGGTTGATTTTTAACCCGCCAACGCCGCCAGCGCCGGCCCCAACAGCGCAGGATCACCGACGGCGAGAATACGCCCATCACCATCCTCGCGCATCGGCTGACCTTCCCAATCGGTCACCCGCCCACCAGCGCCTTCCACAACCGGCACCAGGGCCGCCCAGTCCCACAGCTTCATTGTCGCCTCGGCAATGACATCAATCTGCCCCAGCGCCAGCAGCCCATAGGCATAGCAATCCCCACCGAACCCGGTGCGACGCACGGCGCGCGACAGTCTCTGCCAGCGCGGCAGATCATCGGTGAACACCTCGGTGCTGGTGCAGGAGAGTTCAGCCTCCGCGAGACTGGCGCAGGGCCGGCAGCCGGCTGTACCCCCCAACGGCCCACGGAACAGGGTCGGGCGACCGGCGACGCCGATCCAGCGCTCCCCGGTGATCGGCTGGTCGATCACGCCCAGCACGGGCACACCGTCATCCAGCAGCGCGATCAAGGTGCCGAAGGTCGGCCGGCCGCAGATGAAGGCGCGGGTGCCGTCGATCGGGTCGAGCACCCAGCGATAGCGCTGGCCCGGATTGTAAGCGGGGAATTCTTCGCCCTCCACGCTGTGCTCCGGAAAGCGCTGCGTCAGCACCGCCCGCAGCGCCAGCTCGGCCGTGCGATCGGCCATTGTCACCGGGCTTTCGTCCGATTTCAGGTCCGCCGCGATCCCCATGCGGAAATAGGGCCGAATGGCCGCCCCCGCGACATCGGCCGCCGCCTCCGCCGCTCGAATGAACCGGTCCATCACAGCCTCCGCAATTGCCTCAGGATCACGCCCGCCTCTAAGGTGCCGGCATGAACCCTATTATCGTCATTCCCGCCCGCATGGCGAGCACCCGGCTGCCCGGCAAGCCACTGGCCGACATCCATGGCCGCGCAATGATCCTGCATGTGCTCGATCGCGCGCGGGAGGCCGATATCGGCCCCGTCGCGGTCGCCTGCGCCGAGATGGAGATTGCCGAGGCGGTCCGTGCCGCCGGCGGCGTGGCGGTGCTGACCGACCCGTCATTGCCCTCCGGCTCAGACCGGGTGCAGGCAGCCCTGGCCGTGCTCGATCCACAAGGCCGGCACGACGTTGTGGTGAATTTGCAAGGCGACTTGCCGACCATGCCGCCGGTGCAGCTCCGCGCGGTGATCACCCCGCTGTCAGACCCGACTGTGGACATCGCCACCCTCGTGGCGCCGATCATGACGCAAGAGGAGGCCCAGGCCAGCTCGGTGGTGAAGGCGGTCTGTGCCTTTGATGGCGGCCGCGCCGTGTCCCCCGCGCTGTATTTTTCCCGCGCAGCGATCCCCTGGGGCGAAGGACCGCTCTGGCATCATATCGGCATCTATGCCTATCGCCGCACAGCCCTGGCCCGCTTCGTGGCGCTGCCGGCCTCGCCGCTGGAGCAGCGCGAGAAGCTTGAACAACTTCGCGCGCTCGAGGCCGGCATGCGCATCGCCTGCGCCCGCGTCGATCACGCGCCCTTCGGCGTCGACACACCGGCTGATCTTGAAAGAGCGCGTCACGAACTCGCCCCACGCGAGTCGGGTCCTTAGCGTCACCACGCAAAAGGACACGAACCATGCGCCTCCTGCTCGCCGGTCTGCTTGCCGCTCTCACCATCCTACCGGCCCATGCCGACCCGCTGGCCGATTTGGTGACCCGCCTGCAGCCGCAGGTTGTTAACATCGCGTTTCAACGCAACGAGCAAAAGCCCGGCCTGGCGCCGGTCCCGGTGAAGCGCGGCGTTGGCACCGGCTTCATTGTCGATCCGCGCGGCATCATCGCCACCAACCGCCACGTTACTGATGGCGGCGAGGAGATCTACGCCACCCTCTCAGACAACACCCGGCTGCGCGCTACGCTGATCTATCGCTCGCCTGATATCGACCTCGCTTTGCTCCAGGTCACTCCCGACCGACCGCTCACTGCGGTCAGCTTTGGCGACAGCGACACCATCCGGCCGGGCGACACGGTGATCGCCATCGGCAACCCGCTGGGCCTTGGTGGAACGGTGACGTCAGGCATCGTCAGCGCGCTGGACCGTGACATCCAGGAGACCCCGCTTGATTCGTTCCTGCAGATCGATGCGGCGATCAATCCCGGCAACTCCGGCGGGCCATTGTTCAACTGGCAGGGTGTTGTGATCGGCGTCAACACGGCGGTGCAGGGTCTGCCGGGCGGCGGCCAGTCCGGCTCCATCGGTCTGAACTTCGCCATCCCGATCAACGACGTGAAATTCATCCTCGATAACCTGCGCCTCTACGGCCGGATGCGCCGCGGCATCATCGGCGCCGGTCTGCAGGATATTTCAGCCGATCTCGCCGATGGTCTCGGCCTGCCGAAAGCCACTGGCTCGTTGGTCGCGACCATTGTCCCCGGCGGCCCCGCCGACCAGGCCGGGCTTGCGGTGGGCGATGTCATTCTCGAACTGGGCGGTAAGGTCATCACCAACACCCGCTCGGCCCTGCGCTTCATCACCGCCTCGCCAGGCCGTCAGCACACCGAGATACGGGTGCGCCGCGATGACACCAGCATTATCCGCCACGTGACCCTCGGCGAACAGACCAACCCCGATGAGGCGCTGCTGATGATGATGCCGGAAGGCAGGATGGTGGCCATCAACGAGAAGTCCCTGGGCGTGGAGACCATGGTGGACGCGCGCGGGCTGATGGTGACCAGCGTCACGTCCGACGGCCTCGGTGCCTATCTCGGCATCCTGGCCGGCACCCGCATCCTGCGCACCTCGCGCGGCCCGGTGACCAGGCTGGAGGACGTGATCAAGGCGGCCGGTGCGACCTATGACCAGGGGCGCCGGCATCTGCCGGTGCTGGTGTCGGACGATCAGGCGGGCGAACGCTGGGTGGCGATGCCGTTGGTGGTGCCGGCGAAGTAGAAGGAAGACAGGCCAGGGAGAGCTCCCCTGGCCTGCCTGACCTTCACGGCCACCGTACTTCGGGCGGCAGGCTCATCAGGATCGCCTCCACATTCCCCCCCGTCTTGAGCCCGAACAGCGTCCCCCGGTCATGGATGAGGTTGAACTCCACATAGCGCCCACGCCGGACGAGTTGGTGCTCGCGTTCCTCCGGCGTCCAGCTCTCATGCATCCGGCGCCGCACAATCGCGGAATAGGTGTTCATGAATGTCAGCCCGACATCGCGGGTGAAGGCGAAATCGGCCTCTGCGTCGCCGGTGAAGTGATGGTCGTAGAAGATGCCGCCGGCGCCGCGGGGCTCGTTGCGGTGCGGCAGGAAGAAGTAGCGATCACACCATGCCTTGAATTTTGGGTAAAAGGCCGGGTCGTGGGCGTCACAGGCACCCTTGAAACCGGCGTGGAAGCTGGCGGCGTCCTCAATCGCCTCTGGGGCGTCGAGCTTCATCGGCGTGAGATCGCCGCCGCCGCCGAACCAGCCTTGGGTGGTGACCAGCATGCGGGTGTTGAAATGGGCGGCCGGCACGCGCGGGCTCGCCATATGGGCCACGAGCGAGATGCCGGTGGCAAAGAAGCGCGGGTCTTGTGCGGCGCCCGGGATCTGGGCGCGGAAATCCGGGCTGAACTCGCCCCACACGGTGGAGCAGTTCACCCCCACCTTTTCGAACACCCGGCCATGCATCACGCTCATCACACCGCCACCTCCAGGCCCGTTCTCGGAGGGGCGATCCCACGCCGTGCGCTTGAAACGGCCGGGCGCGGCCCCCGGCACGGCAGCTGCGTATTCATCCTCGATCGTCTCGAAGGACGCGCAGATCAGATCGCGCAGATTCTCAAACCAGGCCTGCGCGACCTCGCGCATCGCCTGATGCGGGGGGGCAGCTTGCAAAATCTCGGCGGAGTGCGACATGGCGGACAGACCCTGGTTGACGTGCGTATTCGACATCCCCATGCCACGCGATGTTGCAGGGGGGGAGGCCTGCCTATAGAAGATGCTGCGTTACAGCATTGCCTTGCGGCAGATCAAAGCGGCCCTGGCTGCTCCCGGCGACACGGTGTCACATCCGGCGCGCCGCGCAAACCCGGTGTCGCGACGCTTGATCATACGTGGATCTGATGCTGTGTGTTGAACTCCTTCCGCTCCGGCGGAACCTGTCAGAGGATGGTCCTTGATGTCCGTTGCCGCACATGCCCCCGGAGGCGATCACGCCGAGGACGCTTCGAAACGAGATTTCCTCAAGCTGGTGACCGCCGCCAGCGCCACCATCGGCGTTGGTGCCCTGGCCTGGCCGCTGATTGACAGCATGAACCCCTCGGCTGACGTGCTGGCGCTGTCCTCCGTCGAGTTCGACATGGCACCGATCGCCGTTGGTTCGGCCGTCACGGTCGTGTGGCGCGGCAAGCCGATCTTCGTGCGCCATCGCAGCGCCGATGAGATCAAGGCGGCGCAGGCCACCAAGCCGTCCGAGCTCAGCGATCCCGCGACCGATGCCGAGCGGGTCAAGGCTGGCAAGGAGCAGTGGCTGGTGGTCATCGGCATCTGCACCCATCTTGGCTGCGTGCCGCTGGGCAACAAGCCGACCGAGGCGCGCGGCGAGTTCGGCGGCTGGTTCTGCCCCTGCCATGGCAGCCAGTACGACACCTCGGGCCGCGTCCGCCACGGGCCCGCACCGGCCAACCTGCCCGTGCCCCCTTACGCCTTCCTGACCGATACCAAGATCAAGATCGGTTGAACCCCTCTTCCTCGAATCCCCGGAGCAGATAATGGCCGGCTTGCACAAGAGCACGTTCCAGAACCCGGTGATCAACTGGATCGACACCCGTCTTCCGTTGTTCACCCTGTTGCAAAAAGAATACGCCGTCTTCCCGACCCCGAAGAACTTCAACTACTTCTGGAACTTCGGCGCGTTGGCGATGGTGAACCTGGTGATTATGATCGCCAGCGGCATCTTCCTGTCGATGAACTACGTCGCCAACACCTCGATGGCGTTTGACAGCGTTGAGCGCATCATGCGCGACGTGAATTTCGGCTGGCTGCTGCGCTATGTGCACGCCAACGGCGCGTCGATGTTCTTCATCGTCGTCTACATCCACATCTTCCGTGGTCTCTATTACGGCTCCTACAAGAAGCCGCGCGAGCTGCTGTGGATGATCGGCGTGGCGATCCTGCTGCTCATGATGGCCACCGCGTTCATGGGCTATGTGCTGCCCTGGGGCCAGATGTCCTATTGGGGTGCCACCGTCATCACCAACCTGTTCTCCGCCATTCCGGTGGTCGGCGACAGCATCGTCACCCTGCTCTGGGGCGGCTTTTCGGTGGACAACGCCACGCTGAACCGCTTCTTCAGCCTCCATTATCTGCTGCCGTTCGTCATCGTCGGCGTGGTGTTCCTGCATGTGGTGGCGCTGCACATCACCGGCTCGAACAACCCGCTCGGCATCGATGTGAAGTCCGAGCAGGACACGCTGCCCTTCCATCCCTACTACACCGTCAAGGACTCGGTGGGGATGTGCGTGTATCTGATGGTCTTCGCAGCCCTGGTGTTCTTTGCGCCGAACTATCTCGGCCATCCGGACAACTACACGCCCGCCAACCCGCTGGTGACGCCGGCGCATATCGTGCCGGAATGGTACTTCCTGCCGTTCTACGCCATTCTGCGCGCCGTGCCGTCCAAGCTCGGCGGCGTGATCCTGATGTTCTCCTCCATCGCGATCCTGTTCGTCCTGCCGTGGCTTGACACCTCGCCGGTGCGCAGCGCGGCCTTCCGCCCGATCTACCGCCAGCTGATGTTCGTGCTGGTGGCCGTGCTGGTTCTGCTTGGCATCGCCGGTGGCCGTCCGCCGGAAGGCATCTGGGTGGTGATCGGCCGCGTCTGCACCGCCTATTACTTCCTGCACTTCCTGGTGCTGCTGCCGCTGCTGGGCAAAATCGAGAAGCCCCTGCCGCTGCCTGAGAGCATCAGCACCCCTGTGCTGCCGCCTGGTGGTGGACCGCTGCCGACCGGCGCCGCCGCCAAGCCGATGGAGAAGATGTGATGTTGAAGCGTAACATTCTCGGCCTCATCGGCGGCGCTCTGCTGGGCGCCCTGACGGCCGGTCCGGTTCTGGCCAACGAGTCGATCGTGCTGCCCAAGAACGATTTCTCGTTCAATGGCCCGTTCGGCTCCATCGACAAGGCCGCGGCCCAGCGTGGCTATCAGGTCTACAAGGAAGTCTGCGCCAGCTGCCACGCGATGAAGCAGATGTATTTCCGCAACCTGGAAGGCATCGGCCTCACCGCCGAGCAGGTGAAAATCGTGGCCGCGTCGTATGACGTGGCAACCATCGGCGATGACGGTCAGCCGACCGAGCGCAAGGGGCTGCCGTCTGACCACTTCAAGGCGCCCTACCCGAACGAGAAGGCTGCCCGCGCCGCCCTCAACGGCGCGCTGCCGCCGGACCTGTCGGTGATCGTCAAGGCCCGTGAGAACGGCCCGGACTATGTCGTAGCGCTCATGACCGGTTATGCCGAGCCGCCGGCCGGCATGAAGATGGGTGACGGGATGAACTACAACAAGTTCTATCCTGGCCATCAGATCGCCATGGTCGCCCCGCTGGTCGACGGTCGCGTGGACTATACCGATGGCACGAAGGCCACCGTGCGCCAGATGGCGACCGACGTCGTCACCTTCCTGGAATACGCCGCCGAGCCCGAGCAGGAGACCCGCAAGCGGATGGGCATCAAGATCGTGCTCTTCCTCGCGGTGATGACCGGGCTGACCTATGTGGTGAAGCGCCAGATCTGGTCTGACGTTCACCACTGATCCAACCCGCCTTCGGAAACGCCGCGCATCCGGCCTTGCCGGGGGCGCGGCGTTTTCGCGTACAGCACCCCACCCCAAAGGAGACCATCTCATGGAAAAGACTCCAGACATCCAGCCGGTCATCGGCATCATCGGCGGCTCCGGCCTCTACGACATTGACGGGCTGGAGAACAAAGCCTGGCACAAGGTCACCACCCCCTGGGGCGACCCGTCCGACGAGCTGCTTGAAGGCTGGCTCGGCGGCGTGCGCTGCGTCTTCCTGCCCCGCCATGGCCGCGGCCATCCGCTGCCGCCCAGCGCGCTCAACTACCGCGCCAATATCGACGCGCTGAAGCGCATGGGGGTGACGGACGTGCTCTCCCTCTCCGCCGTTGGCTCGCTGAAGGAAGAGCTGCCGCCTGGCCATTTCGTCATCGTCGATCAGTTCATCGACCGTAGCTTCGCCCGTGAGAAGAGCTTCTTTGGCCCCGGCTGCGTCGCCCATGTCTCCGTCGCCCACCCGGTCTGCCCGCGCCTGGGGGACGCCATGGAGGCGGCCGCCCACAAGCTCGCTCTGCCGGTGACGCGTGGTGGCACCTATCTGGTGATGGAAGGCCCGCAGTTCAGCACCAAGGCCGAGAGCGAGCTGTATCGAAGCTGGGGTTGCTCAGTCATCGGCATGACCAACATGCCCGAGGCCAAGCTCGCCCGCGAGGCTGAGCTTTGCTACGCCACCATGGCGATGGTGACGGATTATGATTGCTGGCACCCGGACCACGACCACGTGACCGTCGAGCAGGTGGTGAAGGTGTTGTTTGGCAATGCGGACAATGCCCGCGCTCTGGTGCGTGAGGTGGTGCCGATGATCGGTGCACCCCGTGGCCTCTGCCCGGCGGGCTGTGACCGGGCGCTGGATCATGCGCTGATCACCCACCCCGAGAAGCGCGATCCCGCCACGCTGGCGCGTCTGGACGCTGTGGCGCGGCGCGTTTTGGGCTGAAGCCGCACCAGGGGCGTTGTGCGAATGAACGCTTCGCGTGACGCCCCTGGCCTGAATTTCTCGACGCTCTTGCGTGGCTGCCGCGCCTATCCGTGGCGATCACGCTCCAGCACTCTAAGCGTCCGACAGGATCTCCGACGCCACATGCTCGGCCACGGTGTCGAGTTGCTCCATATAGCGATGCCCATCGCTGGTACGATAGACCAGCACCCGGCGGCGATCGGCGGCATCTTCTGCGCGGCTGACGAGGCCGGCTTCCACCAGGCGGTCCAGGATGCGCGTCACCCCAGGGCGCGAGATGTTGAGCATCTTGGCAAGCATGCTGACCGAGTAAATCTCGTCCTGCAAATAGATGGTCAACAGCGTGGTGAGCTGGCGGGCCGTCAGGTCGCGCCCGTCTCTGCGGACCAGATCAAGCATTGTCCCGCGGATCAGGCGCAGGTAGCGGCCGTCATGACTGGATCGTCGCTCGGTGGTCGCAGCTGTGGCGTAGGCTGCCGGATCGATCTCGTCATTTATTTCGGCGGCAGTCATAACTTGATTTGCAGTCATTTCGGTCCTCGTCGCCTTTGCTTCGGCCATGTCAATATCGACCAGCATACTGCTGGACGCCCCGGGGATGCCCATCCAGCATCGGCGATTCCACCACCCGAACCACCGATCTCGCCTCTGTGAACGAACTACTGTATACTCGCACACGCTTATCCTCTGGGACTTAAAAATTGCGTGTGTCGGCAATAAATTCAACCCTTATAGCGCGAAGCTCATAAATTAATGCGATCGTGATCTAAAAAGA
>Ga0114959_10004645_pt1 | contig 10483 bp, 5 predicted proteins | sample C_130625_EF_Meta_FD_87317 | JGI IMG/M metagenome (GOLD analysis project Ga0114959, IMG submission 87317) | Freshwater microbial communities from Lake Croche, Canada to study carbon cycling - C_130625_EF_MetaG | ecosystem: Environmental > Aquatic > Freshwater > Lake | place: Lake Croche, Canada...
ATTTATAGTAAAAAATATTATTTATAATACTAAATAATTGAATTTTGTATTATTTAAACCTTTATTTACCAAATATACAATAATATGGAAAATAATGATATTGAATTTAATGTTGTTTCTTGGTATGAAACAGACGTTAATTTAGACGATGATAATGAAGTATCTCAACCAGGCAAGTTTAAAATATATTCAGATGAGTATGTCTTAAGGTTATTTGGTAGAACACTTGATGGTAAAAGTGTATGTGTTCGTCTTGATAATTTTACACCACATTTTTATGTAAAAATATTTGCAAGGTGGTCTGATCGAGATATTGATAAGTTTGTATTTAGTTTGAAAGGTATGAATAAAAAATTTTCTAATTCATTAGTTGGATATGAAGTAGTAACAAAGTATGATTTACATTTTGGTTTTTGTGGTAAAAAAAAGTTTAAGTTTGTTAAATTAGTGTTTAATTCGATGGTTGCAAGTAAAAGCTATGCGAGATTAATTAATTCTCAACCAATTAAACTTGATGGAATTGAATCCAAACCAATTAAATTAGAAACATATGAATCTAAAATTGATCCTTTTGTTAGATTAATTCATCTTAAAGAACTTGATTCTGGTGGTTGGATAGTTTTACCAGCTGGTAAATATGAAAAAAATAGATTAGATATAACTAGTACAGATATTAATGTTAGAATTTTATGGAATAATATTGAACCATATACAAAAGAAGTTAGAGGTTTAGCACCACTTGTAATTGCATCTTATGATATAGAAACAATTAGTATTGATGGTTCTTTTCCACAAGCTAAAAGAATTACTGATAAAATTGTTTCTATTTGTACAACTTTTACAAAATATGGTTCTGATGAAATTATTAAAAGTTCTGCAATTGGTTTAGGAAGTTCCACTAAAATTGCTAATGCCGATGAAATGGAAATGTATGAAACAGAACAAGAGGTTATACTTGCATGGAGAGATTTAATTGAAAGAGAAGATCCAGATATTATAACTGGATATAATATCTTTTTTTTCGATAATAGATATTTATATGATAGAGCATGTCATCCTAAAATAAACTGTCTCAAAAAATTTTCACAACTTTCTAGAATTAAATATCATGAATGTAAATATGAAGAGAAAAAATTATCTTCATCTGGTCTTGGTGATAATATAATGTATTTATTTAATATAATAGGTAGAGTACAAATAGATTTGATGAAAATGGTTCAGCAAGATTATAAATTAACATCATATAAATTAGATAAAGTTGCTGAAAATTTTATGAAACAAAAAGTATCTAAAATTACATTAGAATCATTTAATGATACTAATAAAATTTATAGTTATAAACTTAAAACAGATATAAGTAAAATAAAACCATCTAATTATGTTAAAATTGAAGAAGATGGTATTGTAGATGAAGAAAAAGTTCAAGTAATAGATGTATATTTAGAAACATCGGAAATTTTAATAAATATGGAAACAGAGTACTTTCTTGACACAGATCCTTATCATATTAATATTTGTCTAGTAAAAGATGATATGCCTATTCAAGAACTTTTTGATTCTTATCCCAAAGGTCCTAAAGAAAGATCCAAAATTCATCAGTATTGTATTCAAGATTGTGCTCTTGTATCTAAATTAATGCATAAATTAGATATAGTTACACAAAGAATGGCAATGGCTTCAGTGTCATATGTATCATTAGATTATATATTATTACGTGGTCAGGGTATAAAGGCATTAAGTTTATTTGGATATACTTGTGGTAAAGAAAATTATTTAATTAAAGATTTAAAACCACCAGAACAAGATCCTAATAATTTAAGTAAAGTCGGTTATGAAGGAGCAACTGTATTTACACCAATTAAAGGATTTTATACAAGACCAATTGCTGTTCTTGATTTTAATTCGTTGTATCCTAATTCTGAAAGAGAGATGGATATGAGTCCAGAAAATTTAGTTAGAGATCCACAATATGAGGGATTACCTGATTATCATTATAGAGAAGTAAATTATGCAATAAAAGAAAATGGGACTGAAATTGGAAAACAAAGATGTGTTTTTGCAACACCAAAAACAGCTTTAGATGAAAAAGGAAATCAAAAAACATATGGAATAGTTGGCACTATTTTAACTAAATTACTAACTGAAAGAAAGATTGCTAAAAAAAATATGGATAAAGAAAGTGATCCATTTAAAAAAAAAATATATGACGGTAAACAATTAGCTTTGAAAGTAACAGCTAACTCAATTTACGGACAGTTTGGTGCTCCTACTTCTCCTATTTTCTGTAAAGAAATTGCTGCATCAACTACTGCAGTTGGTAGATTGAGATTAGAACAAGCAAAACAATATGTTGAAGATGACATAACAAATATTTTATTAAATTTATATAATGCATGGGATAAAAATGATGAAATAAAAGTAGGTGAAATTTTAGATAAAGAGTTAGAAGATCGTAATAATACTGAATTTATTGAAACAATTTTAAAACCTACTATAATGGAGTTATATTCAAATCATATGACTTATCCAAAAGTTATTTATGGAGATACTGATTCAAATTTTAATGATTTTAGGATTACTCATAAAATAACTGGAGAAATGCCAACAGATAGATGGTGTAGAAAAATATGTATATGTTTAGGTTTAATTGCATCAAAACTTTTAAAAATACGATTACCATTTCCACAAAATATGGAATTTGAAAAAGTTTGTCATCCATTATCTTTAATGGAAAAGAAAAAGTATATTTATAATAAATATGACGATAATCCAGACAAATATAAACGTGTTATTATGGGTTATACATTAAAAAGAAGAGATAACGCTATTATTGTACATCGTGTTATTGGGAGAGCAGTTGAAATTGCAATGGATGATCAAGATCCACCAAAAGCAATAGCATTTTTAAAAACAGCTTTAAAGGATATATTAGATGGTAAATATCCAATTACAGATTTTATTACAACTAAAACTTTAAAAGCTAATTATAAAGGTACAAAAAAAACAACTGATGATAAAGGTAATGAAGGAGATGCAGGAACATGGTTTTGGGATGATGTTAATTGTTCAATTGCACATGTAAAGTTATGTCAAAGAATGAAAGAAAGAGATCCAGGAAATTGTCCTCAGATTAATGATAGAATTGCATTTGTAACTGTTGCACATGAAAATTCTAAAAAAATGTTACAAGCTGATAGAATTGAACATCCTGATTATATTATTGCAAATAATCTTAAAATTGATTATCTATTTTATATAACAAATCAAATAATGAATCCATGTGTTCAGTTTTTTGAGCTTTTAACAGATAAACTTGTTAATATTTTTAATAGCGTTATAGAAGTAGAAACATTAAGAAATGATAAAATGTTTGATAAAAAAGCTCGTGAAATTGGTTTTAAAAAATTAGAAAAATATGGAATTGTTCCAAATGAAAATAACTCAAATGAAGAAAATGATTGGGATCCTGATACCTTTTTCCAAAAATCTAAATCAAAATTAAATGTTGATGATATTTTGATAAATCATAAAATAGATCAAAATATTAATGAAAGAAGAAAAAAAATTGTTAAAAAAACAAAATCTATAAGTAAAAGAACAAATAAATATGTTAATATGATGGTAAGTGAAATAAATCAAAAATTAATGGATATGAATGATTTTATTTAATATTTTTATTTAATATTTATTAGATTTATTTTTATCTTTTTTATCTTTTTTAGCTTTAAAAACTGGTTCATCAAAACTTAATAAATTAATATTTCTTGATCCAATTGATGAATCTGATGACATAATATATACACTTTCTGATGATGATGATGCTGTTGAAAATCCTTTTACTCTCATTGGTATTGCAAGACCATATGAATTCTCTGATACTAATTTTTCTGATGAACTTGATGAACTTGATGAATCAGATGAACTTGATGAATCAGATGAAGTTGATGAATCAGATGAATCTGATGAATCATCATGTGTACCTGTTCTTTTAATTTGACTCATTGAAGAAGTAGAATCAGTTGATCTCTTTAATTTTGTGCGTTCAAGTTTTGAGTCTTTTTTTTCTTCATCTTCATCTTCATCAGAGTCATCAGAGTCAAATAAGTCATCAGAATCATCTTCATCATCAGAATCATCTGATTTTTTATCGGAATCATCACCACCCATTTGCATAATAATATTTAATAATTTATTAGAATCAAATTCAGATTCAGATAATTTTGAACCACCATTTTGACCATTTTGACTATGTTTTTCTAATGTTTGTCTAAAAACTTCAGATGTAATAAAAGGTGATGATTCTGAATAATTTGATGCATTACCACCAGTTAATGGAACTATTTTAACATCTATTTCTGAATCACTAAAATTTCCTCCCATTAATGGAACAATTTTAATATCTATATCTGAATCACTAAAGCTTCCACCAACATGAGAACTTTCACTACTTGTATTTTGATTTACAATTTGTGCCATTTGTTTTTTTTGTTCAGAATTTACAGGAGAAGTTGCAGAAATTTCTTCACTAGTAGTGTTTACAGAAGTTTCAGTACTTGCTAAATGATTCATTTCATTTTGTTGTTTATGATCTATAGGAGAAGTTGCAGAAAATGTATTTACATTTTTTTCTGTTTCAGTAAATCCTAAATCTACATTAACTATTTTAACATTTTTTTTGTCGTTTGAATTTGAATAAAATACGGGAGAAATATCATCTTTGGTATTAGGTACAGCGTTAGCTCCATTATTTTGTGCAGAAAAATGAATATCAATATCTGAATCTGATACAGGATCTGATACAGAAGCAGTTCTATTTCCTTCACTATCGTTATTTCTACTATTTGTACTACCCATATTAATTATATAATGATTATTTAGAAAATAAATTTTATTTTTTAAAATCTTAAGTAAAATATTTTTACTATATATTATTAATGATTGAAACAATTTTTATAATATTTTTATTATGTTTTATTTTTATATTTAAATATTTATATTATAATGAAGTTTGTTATGTTGAAACTTTTGATGATAATAGCTATCTAGTACGAAATTTACCTGATAAAAAAGATGCTGCAAAAATGTTAGCTGATATAAGATCTAAATTATTAAATTTTATAGATGATCTTGTCGAAGATGCAGAAAAAGAAAAAATGTCTGAAAGTGACCAAGATGAAGAAATTATTGATAATTATAAATATATTAAAATGATTCAAAAAAAATTACCCTATTCCGTAATAAAGGAATCTTCTGCAAAATCAGAATATACATCATATTCAATAAATAAAGGCGAAGAGCTTGTTTTTTGTTTAAGATCAAAACAAACTAATGAATTACATGATATAAATGAAATAATGTATGTTGCTGTACATGAAATAGCACATATAGGATGTCCTGAAATTGGTCATACTCCTTTATTTAAAAAAATAAATAAATTTTTATTAGAACGTGCTTTAAAAAATGGTTTATATAAATATTCTAATTATAGAAAAGAACAACCTGAATATTGTGGAATAACTCTAACTTCTAATATATTAGAAGGTAGTAAATTTATATCAGTATAAGATAAAAATTGATTTTTATAATTATTTAATGAATTATAAAATTTAATTCTAATATAATGAATTTTAATAATAAAATTATTACTAGAAATAATGATATTAAATCAAGCGAGTTTTCATTTTTCTCAGAATGTACCCATTGTGAGCCATATACTTTTTTTTGTAATAATGATAAATGTTGGGAAGCTAAAGGTTTGTCCGCACGTTTGATTGAAAAACAAATGAAACAAATTAAAACTAATAGTTATATTATAGCACATCCAAAAGATGCTGATGATTTTGAGAGATGTTATAATATTGTTACAAAAAATGAATGGATACCAAGATTAGATGAGATGAAAATATATGGAATAATTTGGCAAAGAATTATTAATAATTGGGAGGAATTATCAGAAATGTTAATTAATAAACAAAAAGATGAAATTTTTATAAAGTTATCATCACTTGATTTAATAGGAGGACACCTTAAAAGATTTGATTGTATCCAACCTTTCATATTTAATAGAGACTATATAATTGGTTCTCATCTAGTTCAACCAGAATTACAAGCAAATGAGAATGATTTATCACCATGTATTGTATTAGATAAACTACCAGATGCAATGATTAATTATTATTTACCAAATGGTAAAGTTAAAGGTAATAAATCATCATTATTTAATTATCCTAAAAATTATTTATTATCATTTACAGAATCTCCTTTAATTAATAATATTCTAAAAAAACTTGATTCATATGTTAAATCTAATACTGAATTATGGTATACTACAAGTTTCCATACATGTCCTCATTTTATTTTTCCTGATACTCTCACTGATCTATCTTCTATTTATTTTTGTCAAGTTTATCAACTGGATGATTCAGAAGATATGGGTTATTGTTTAATATCAATTCCACCAACACATCCATTAAATCCTTCATTCATTACTAATAATAATTTTGAAATAAAGTATAAAGGGTTCAAATGGGTTGTATCACCAATTCCAGTTAAGCTTTATACTTTATATATGACAGATGGTCTATTAAATGCATGTGAAGATGATATTCAAATAAATGATTTAATTGATACTAATAATTCTGATAATTCTAATAATTCTGATAATTCTGATAATTCTAATAATTCTGATGCTACAAAAGTGCAAAATATCAAACAAATTTAAAGTCATATTTAGTTACTTTTGTATTAGTTCCAGTCTTAATTAAATATAAATTATTATTCAAATTAATCTTGGATAGTTTGATTATTTATTTTATTTAAAAAATATCTGTTTATATTTTATTATGAATTCTCCTATTAAAATTATATATAAATATAAAAATGATAATCGTAAAAATCAATATCAATACTATATTTTTGTTGGATCTTTATTACAACCTAATTTATTAAAAGTGCTTAAAAAAATACAAGATCTTAATTTTTTTGATACACTTGTTACTTTATCAGATAAAGAATTAGGATTATTAATAGAGTTTTATGGTGAATTTTGGTATAAATATTTTTTTATTACAGAACATTTATCTTTTTCTATGATTAATATTTCTAAATCAGCACAAAAACGTAATGATATTATACAAAAATTTTCTAAAGAATGGTACGAAAAACATATTGATAATATTAAATATATTACTAGATCACAATATAATTTTCAAACAATATTTAAAAGAGATACCAAAATTAAAATTAAAAAACAAGCATTAGATGATAATGAAGAAAAAGAAGATAATAATTATACTACTAATAATTCAATGATAATTGAATCTAATATTATGAATAGTCTTGTAGGTGGTTCTAAAGATGATGAAGATGATGAAGATGATAATGATGTAATTGAAATAGATGAAGAAGATCTTCTTAAATTAGATTTTAAGAAACCAGTAGATGAAGATTATGAAGGTGAAGAGATAGATGTAAATGAATCATATGATATTGAAGAAATAGATAATATGTTTAGAGATAATGAAATTCAAATAGATAAAAATCCAGATAAAATAAAAAATTTAATTGATACTGCAATAGAAAAAGCAGATGAAGATCGTGATGAAAAATTAGAAAAAATTTGCATATTTCCTAAAAATAAAAATACATCAGCATATGATGATTTACTGAAAAATGTATTTACAAAAAACTATGTATATAATCAATATATATTTGATACAGATACAATAAAAATAATTAAACAAAAAATATGTTCTGGTGTACAAGCAGATAATAAATTTAATAAATCAAGTCCATATATAATACCTTCTAGAATGTATTTATGGTCAGAGTATGAATATGAACAAAAAACAGATGACAAAATTAATTTTATTAGGGATAAAATTATGTTAGGACAAAAATGGATAAGAAAAAATGAATTATTATCAATAGATATTGAACCAAATGATAATTTATATGTTTATGAAAAATTAAAAGGTAATTTAAAATTATTAAAAGATAATATTAAAAAATATGGGTCTAAAATTAAAAGAGAAGATGATGAAAATAATGTCCTTTCAGAATATACAAATTACTATTTAAATAATGAAATTTTTTTTATTGATGTATATAATGAACTTGGTGCAGGTTATAGTTCAGATTTTGAAGATCAGAAAAATTTATATGATGTATATATACGTATATATTATTATGAAATAACTCAAGATGAATTTAAAAATATTATAGATTATGTTGGATCTAATGCTGATAAAAAAAGAATAGAAGCTAATAAAATTTTATCAGTATATCAAAATATACAAAATGATTTATTATTAGAAGGCGAAATAACAAAAACAGTTGAACAAGTCAAAATTGAAAAACTTGAATATATGAGTTTATTAAAATATAATTTTATAACACAAGCAGTAATTCATGCAAATATATATTTTACATCAATTTATAATTTTGATAAATTAGATTTGCGTAGAATTTTTGATTATTTTATAGTTGACAAAACATATCCATTTGTTCAATTTCAAGCAAATGGTGATAAACTTATTTTTAAATTTAATCAAGAGAATCAAGAATTAGATAAAGAATCAATTTTATCAAAATGGTTTGAAAATTCTCCATATGGTATTAATTTTAAAATTAAAGTAAATCAAAAAGGTGGATCAACAAATAAATATATTGCAGTAACATTATTTGAAACAGGACGTTTGGAATATAAAACACAATGGAAAGAAGAAGATCATGCAACTATAGAAGACATTAAAATGACATATGAAAATATTAAACAATTAATTAATAAAATAAATAAAGAAAATAAAAAAATTAAATTAGTTGAACCAGAAGATTATCAATTTAAATATGCATTTATTAATACGATACAACATTTTGAACTTCCAAAAAAATATTCAATTAATCATAATGATTTATCAGATTTTGCTAGATATTTTTTTCCATATGTATCATTAGTAACAGATCCAAGAAAACGTTTATCAAAATCAGCAGATAAAAATGATAAGTCAAAGTATGGTACTTATTTGCGTTATAAACGTATTTCAAAATATGATAATGAATCAAAAATAGAAAATCGTATTATACATTTTTTAAGAAATTATGAATTTATTCCAAATTTATTAGCTATAGAAATATCAAAACAATTTAATGTAACTGAAAAAATTGCATTAGAAAAAATAGAAGAAGTTGTTAAAAAACATCCTTTACTTAAAAAATCAAGAAAAATTCTTAAAAAATTAGAAAATATTCCTAAATTTAAACCACCAGGTATTGGTATTGATATTCAAGGTAAATCAAAAGATAATTATAAAATCAGAATATCTGGTGCTAGATCTCAACATCAATTAGATCAAATTCTTGAATTTATGGCTATTTTATTATACTTATACACAGATACATATCTTATTAAAAACTCTATTAGAATAAAAATTAAAGAAAAACTTAAAACATTAACAAATATTGCAAAAAGACGTAATAAAGTTGATGATATTATTGAACAAGAATTAGTAGAAACATCAAATATTAAAGAAATTACTAAATTAGATAAAGAACGTTTAGCATATAAACCTGGAAAAAATGAAAATCAATGGGCTCGTAATTGTCAAAAATCCGGAGATAAAAATAGAAGACCAATATTACATACAGAAAAAACTTTAGATGATATGATAAAAAGTGGTTATGTTTTAAATTCAAAGACTGGTGATTATGAAAGAAAAGTTACTTTAACTGAAAAAGGTAAGTCTAGCGCAAGCGGTAAGTCTAGCTCGAAGGGCTTGCAACCCAGCGCAAGCGGTAAAAAAAAAGAAGTTATAATTAAAGCTGCTAAATTACAAGGACAAACAACAGTCTTTTATACATGTAATCCAGATACAAATGGTGAATATCTCCATGTTGGTTTTTTACAGAGATCATCAAATCCATCAGGATTATGTGCTCCATGTTGTTTTAAAAAAGATCCAGGGGTATCAAAAAATAAATCAAAGAGAGATTTTCATTTACAGTGTTTAGGTAAGTTAAAAGATAAAGATATCACAAAGAGCCTTGCTGGTGATAAACTATATTTATTACAAGATACAAATAAAATGTTACCTGGACGTTTTGGTTATTTATCAAAATATTTAGATTATTTTTTTAATAATATGTTAAATAAAACTAAAATTGTTAAAAATAACTATCTAACAGAATCTATAACTGGTTATTTTATGAAATTTGGTTCTGGTCAAGAAGATTATCCATATTTAAATGCAGTTGCATCATGTCTTGATATTGATTTTACCACTATAAAAAATGCAATTATTAAATCATTATCAGATGAAAAAATTTTTACATTTGCTAATGCTGGTGATATTAAAACACAATTCGGTACTCCTGAAAATTTAATTAATACATTAAATACAAATTTAGAATTGATCATACATTATTTGATGATATAATATGTATACTAGGAGTTATATTATTAAAGGGAATAAAAAATTATATAATA